>Ga0265294_10007305_pt1 | contig 13133 bp, 11 predicted proteins | sample MunlanPumphouse3_FD_192504 | JGI IMG/M metagenome (GOLD analysis project Ga0265294, IMG submission 192504) | Groundwater microbial communities from a municipal landfill in Southern Ontario, Canada - Pumphouse #3 | ecosystem: Environmental > Aquatic > Deep subsurface > Groundwater | place... | reverse complement strand
GAATCCATTTATACTTTGATATTCGATTCACGCCCCTCTTAGAAAGATAAGATGTCCCAACCACACCACAACTGATTCTACCACCTACGCACGATTCCTGAATGAGGATAGCATTAGATAGAAAATCGACAGAATAACTCCATATTCTGGATAATTATCAAATATAGTCATAATTATCCCGAATCTCCAAATAAGTTACAGTTCCAACACAATGGCAATAAACCGTATGATGCTATACATATAGGGCGCCCGATTCCGCCCGATTCCATTTCATTTTCTGAAAATAATACCCATTCTCCACCCATGAAGAATAACCCCACCACCAAAAATGAAAATGGGTTAATTCCAGAGTTCAGATTCAAATATTACAGGAATATACCAATTATACAAATACACCGGATTACCGTTCAGCCACACCTGTGCACCCGCTGCAATCATCAGAACAAATGAATCTACCACTACCATCAGCCCAAAAAAGAATCCACAAACAGGCCTAATCAGCGTTCAATAGAAAAAACAGGACAACTTCGATGGTCTCAATTCAGGGAACAAACGAATGACCCTCACCTAATTCTATTCCCTTAGAGTCAGAACGTCACCTGCACTACAACCCAGGCACATGTAACAACCCAAATACCCGAATACGCTAAAAGAGACACAACCCGGATCCGATATTTACTCTATAAATTCGTTGGAGCCCGTAAATAAGGAATTAAGCAAGGATCAACAAAGATACCCTAGTCTTACATGATCACGGCTCCAACCGTTTGAACCGTATGATGCGATATGTTCCAAGGCCAAATCAGGAATTATCCCATAAGGTTGATGAGTAAAAAACACCCATATTAATTGATGGTTGTTGAAGGTAATCTCCCGCAAGAAGAAAACAGGCATAATGAGGACTTTTCTGAGCCAGCAGAAGAGATGCTTCGGGAAGAACAGGATAAACCAACCGAACTAATTGACAAACCGACCGGATTAATCGACACCCCAACAGTCAGCTGTGCCGAAGAATCAGATGAACAGGACACAGATAACAAAATTTCAGAGACGGACGGGAAAGAAATACTGAATAACGACCCCGCTAAAGCTATTTCTCAGATTTCTGAAACCATAGATGAATCCAAGATATCCCATCAAGAGAAATCATATGCAGATATACAGGATGAAGTAAATACCATCCTCGGATTTAACCCAGACCTCCCTGTCCTGATGCCGGGACGAACATCACTTAGTCCCGAAGATAAAGAACGCATCAACAAATACCGTAAATTCCAGAAAGTAGACGGAGCAGCATATCGGCGGGTAAACCAGTTTCTTCGAAAACACACCTACGTAACGGCACGGGAATGGGCAATCGCCCGGCTCTGTGCTGACTTTACCACACGCGGCGGTGTTGAAATGACATTTATCGGTGAAAACCTCCCTGACCTCGTGCCATTCATGACAGGCACCTATTCCCCTCAGGCAGTCAATCAGGCACGCAGTTCATTTAAACGCAAAGTCCGGAAGTCAGGGGCTACTTTTTTCTATGGTGCCCTCTGCGGTTTCTTTACCGCGGATGAACTCGATGACATTCTTTTTGAATCATCAGAAGTCGCACGATTCCTCTTAGAAGTAGAAGGCACCGCGATTGACATTGATGATGAGATTGATATCGAAGACCGCATCACTGATGTCATGCGTGAGGTGGCAGAAGCGGCATCCATGATTCGGAAACGTGAGTCGGTGATAAAAGATGACAATGACAATGAAGATGAGGACGAAGACGAAACGTCCGTAGGGAAAGAGATTATATGAGAATAATACACGTAGTCGGAAGAAAAAAGAGCGGAAAGACCACATTCATTCATTCCCTCATCCCCATTTTAAGAAAACGGGGAAAAACAGCAGTAATCAAAAATCTTCATACACACATTTTCGAACAACCCCCCGGCACAGACACAACAACCCACTACGAACATGGAGCAGACATTGTCATCGGAACAGACCCGGAAAAAGCAATCATTGCAATACCAAACGGGTCACTCCATGACATGCTGAACCTCTTGTCCGATCAGGGCATGGATTTTGTCATCATTGAAGGGCACAAAGCAGAACCATTTCCCAAAGTAGTTCTCGGCGACTTGGAAATTGAGAACTGTATCCTCAGAAATCCAGAACCGGAAGAGGTCATCACCCACATCAACGAATGTGCCGAAGTATTTACCCTGCAGGGCCTCGTGCACGAACTGAAACGCGACTACATGTCAGATGATACCGGATGTATTGCCGCATTTAACGGGATTGTACGAAAGGTTACCGGCACTGAGATAACAAAGACTCTGGATTTCTCAGACACAAAAACCATCCATACACTCTCAGCGGATATACGAAAGGATATGGAACAGATCCCCGGGGTTCTGGGTGTGCGGTTCCACCACCGTACCGGCATCATCCCTGCAGGAGATGACCTCACCTATATCGCCGTAATCGCTCAGCACCGACAGGAAGCATTCGCTGCCCTGATGCAGGGTATTGACAGAATGAAAACTGAATTGCATGATGTAGGAAAAACACTGGAAGGAGAATATCATGGAAACGCCTGAGAAACAATTGTTCGGAACAAATGGAGTCCGGGGCATCATCGGTGAACAGATGAACCCAGAACTCGTGATGAAGATAGGAATGGCACTCGGAAGTATGAGAAAAGGGCGCATCGGCGTGGGTCGTGATACGCGTACATCCGGGCCTGCACTATCCCGTGCCATGATAGCGGGTCTCCTTGCAACCGGGTGCGACGTTGTCGACCTCGGTGTACTTCCAACCCCTGCTGTCCAGTATCTGGTGCGTGAAAACTTTGATGCGGGTGCTGTCATCACTGCGTCCCACAATCCACCGGAATATAACGGTGTGAAAATCATCGAGGGTGACGGAACAGAGATGGACGATACCGAGACCATCCTCCTTGAAAAACGCCTTTTTGCAGAAGAATTCACTCTGGCCGGATGGAAAGAGATGGGAACGCTCACTGCCTGTCCGGACATGGTGCATGAGTATATCGATGCCGTTCTCAAATGCTGGAAAGATGTCGATGCTGAAGGAATGACCGTTGTTGCCGACCCGGGTTCCGGCCCGGCATGTGAAACCACACCCCGAATTCTCACAAAGATGGGATGCCGTGTAGTCACCATAAACGGCATGATGGATGGAACATTCCCCGGCAGAATGCCGGAACCAACACCCGAGGGACTGCAACCTCTTTGTGAACTTGTCCGCGAGACTGGTGCCGCCTTCGGTGTCGCCCATGACGGTGATGCAGACCGGGCAGTCTTTGTCGATGAAACAGGCCAATTCCTTGAGGAAAACGAACAGTTTGCCCTTTTTGAACGGTTCATCTGCTCAACCACGCCCGGTATTGTCGTAACACCGGTCAGTACATCATTTTTGGCAGAACAGATTGCTGAAAACACAGGATCTGCTATCGAATATACCCGGGTCGGAAGCATCTCTGTCGCACGAAGGATGCTTGCCCGAAAAGCAGAAGGAAAAGTCGTTGCCTTCGGCGGGGAAGGAAACGGAGGACTCAGATTTCCCTGTCATCAGCACTGCCGTGACGGCGGCATGACAGCAGCAGCGATGGTGGCACTGCTGAAATCAAGCGGAAAAAAACTCAGTGAACTCCGGGCAACCCTGCCCCCCCACACGATGCTGAAAGATAAAATCTATACTGATGCACCAAAAGAACTCCTGAAAACAGCAGAAAACGCATTCGCGAAAGATAATCTTGACCTGACAGATGGTGTCAGAATCAACCGACAAGGAATGTGGGCACTCCTTCGCCCATCCGGCACAGAACCCTTCATGCGCCTTTATGTTGAGGCAGCGACCGTTGCTGAAGCTGAAGCATTCAGGGATGAGATCAAAAGAATCATCTCACCCTGAATATCAATTCTGGCACCACTACCTTTTCTTTCAGATTACTTCGGCATTTCGTACTGCACAGATGAAGGCACGAATCTTTGCATAGTCCTTAACTCCAACAGACGCTTCAACCCCTGTTGCCACATCCACACCATCCGGGCGGACAGTCCTCACCGCCTCACCAACGTTTTCAGGAGTCAGACCTCCAGCCAGATATACCGGAACCGTTGCCGCCCGCTTCACGGAGCAGGAGTATTCAGTATTATACCGGGTTCCCTTCCCTTCACTCGCATCAACAATCACTGCATCGCAGTCATCCGGCACATCCATTCCCTGAGAAATAACCCGAACAACACGAATCGATGAGGGCACCATCATACGGGGAAAGGGATAACTCATCTGGATCTCATCCGGTCGAAGTGCACAAACAGCCATAAGTTCATCGGGGTCAGTCGTGTGGGTGACAATGGCACGAATTACATCTGAACCTACCGCAGAAAATATCTCTTTTACCTGGATATCTGGCAAATTACGCCGTGATTCAACTGAATGGGAGACCACCCCAATGGCATCTGCCCCGAGAGAGACCGCCGCTTTTGCATCCTCTTCTGAGGTGATCCCACAGATTTTAATCCGCATTTTGTTTTAGCCTCTAAGGTATTTCCTGTCTCAAAATGCATAATCATTTCCCGTAAACCTCTGGTTAATTCATAGATACGGTAAAATAACAGGGTCTAGAATTCACTCATGAAGCAAAGGAATAAAGCGATTGATTACACAAAAAAACCTAAAATAACAATAAAAAAATAATCATAAAATTTTTTGCCGTCATTCCATAAAATATGCGGAAATATTACACTATTCATTCAACAATTCTTTTACCCGTTCAGATTACGTTAAAAAAAGGATGATGTTACGAGTTATACCCAGCCACGGATCTTCATTGCCTCTGCAACACGGCCTACTGCAACAGAATATGCTCCCATACGCATGGTTACATTGTATTTTCGGGATGCATCAAAAACTTCATGGTATGCCTTGATCATCTTTCTCTCAAGACGTTCATTCACTTCTTCAGCAGTCCAATAAAACATGTACATGTTCTGAACCATCTCAAAGTATGACACGGTCACTCCGCCTGCATTGCAGAGGAAGTCAGGTATGACATGAATACCATTCGCATACAGGATTTCATCTGCTTCTGGTGTCGTAGGACCATTTGCAAGTTCAGCAAGTATTGTTGCTTTGATATTTCCTGCATTCTCCTTTGTAATGACATTTTGAAGGGCAGCAGCAATAATGATGTCAACTGGCAACTCAAGAACTTCGTCGTTCGTGATAGTCTGGGTACAGGGCGCATTGATAACCGAACCGGTTTTTGCCTTGTGTTTCAGGACTTCTGGAATATTCAGACCGTCCGGGTTGTAGATACCGCCCTTTGAGTCACTGACCGCGACAACTTTTGCACAAAAGAGTTGTTCTGAAAGTCGTGCAGCAAATGAACCCGCGTTTCCAAATCCCTGGATGGCGATCTTTGCCTGTGAGAGATCCATACACAATTCTTTTGCTGCCTCACGAATGGTGTACATGCCTCCCAGTGCAGTTGCATCGCCTCGTCCAACTGAACCGCCAATCTGTACAGGTTTGCCAGTAATAACACCAAACTGGTTCTTCCCGGACAAGCGGGAGTATTCATCCATCATCCACGCCATCATCTGCGGCGTGGTATAGACATCCGGTGCAGGGACATCAACATCAGGCCCAATGAATTTCCAGATACAATTGATATATGAACGGCACAGGCGTTCGAGTTCTCCTTGTGAGAGTTCTTTGGTATTGCAGATAATACCGCCCTTACCACCGCCGAGTGGAAGGTCAAGCAGTGCAGATTTCCATGTCATCCATGCAGCAAGTGCCCTCACGGTATCAATCGTTTCGTCCGGGTGAAAACGGATGCCACCCTTTGCAGGGCCAAGTACATTATTGTAGATGATTCTGAACCCCTGGAATACTTTCATCGTTCCATTATCCATTTTTACGGGAACAGATACCTGAACCTGTTGCATGGGATTTTCAAGCATCCGCACAACATCGTCTTCCAAATTGAGAACCTTGGCACACATGTAGAGCTGTTTCTGTGTTATTTCAAAAGGATTATTTTTTTCCATGTTATTACTCCGGGAATTGTTTGATTCATTCGACTTTTTAGAAAATATGCCTTAAAGAGATTTATATATTCTGTGCTAAAAATCTGTTGTTTCATATCGTTTGGAAATATGGATGAACTGCAGGTATATCTCAGGCCTGTGCACAAAAAATCCATTGAATTTTCGATTCTGTGAAATGATAAAGCATCCAGAAACAAGGTCAATTCACCGATTTTAGGTAAAAAATTCTATAGATTCAACGTTTTTGTGATGTGAGAGTAGTCCACATAATTCAGGTCCCATGTCTGGGAGGCGATTTTAAACAATATGCTCCGTTTTCGACGTTTAGGATTGGCTAATTGAAGTGACGTATAATAAAACCATAATGCAACATCGAAATTTGTTTATCTAAAGATGGTATAAAAGAATGTGTATGAAAGTTGGGATTATTGGAGGAACAGGTTTTATTGGAACAGGAATGGCGCTACGTCTTTCCCAAAACCATGAGGTGATCATGGGTTCCCGAAAAAAAGAGAAGGCAACAGTGTCATGTGATGCATGTTGTCTGACTTTGAAAGAACTGGATATTCCCTTTAATCTAACATCTTCAACGAACCAGGGAGTTGTTGACGATTCAGATATTATCATTTTCTCCATCCCTGCTGAAATGTTATCGGTTACAGTTGACTCTTTAACCGGACTTGAAGGGAAAATTGTTGTCAGCCTGATGAATCCGATGGAACGGGGAGATTACTTCAGGTATGCACCACCTGAGGAAGGATCTGCGGCTCAGCAGCTTCAGAAGATGCTACCGGATTCAACAGTGGTCTCTGCGTTTAACAATATTCCTGCAAAACTATGGAACCAGATGTCAAAAATATTGGACTATACCGTTTGTGTCTGTGGCGATGATAAAGATGGCAAACAAATTGTTATGGAACTGGTGAATTCCATATCAGAACTAAAAGCCCTTGATGCAGGACCCCTCGCTGTTTCAGCAACGGTTGAAGCAATCACTCCCCTGTTAATTAACATCGCAAAATTCAACAAGATGCGTGATGTAGGTGTTTACTTTAGGTAAACTACCTCTGAGCTAAAAACCCCAAAATCTTTTTTTATTCTCTGCAACGTACGTCCACAGACCAACAAAAATACATTCTTTTGGTGAAGAAGAACTATCTCCAGTTCACAAATATGAATAAAAAAAGAGGAACGATTTGATTATTCACCCAGAGCAGTAGCAATACATTCCTCGGTAGACCCAAGAACTGCTACAGCGCCACACATATTCGGCACATATGCAAATGCCTTCCCTGAATTGACCATGATTGTGCCAAAGTGATCCATTCCGGGAGAGACAACGATACAGGTGTCTTCCCACACCCGTGCACCGGACTGCTCAATTATTCCCACAAGATGGGAGTGTTCCTGTGCCACACTCCGTGCAACAAAGATGTAGAGCGGTTTTGTTACCGTTTTCCCTTTCAGGATTCCCGCAATCTCTTCCAGTTCATCCTCAGAACAGTGCGGACATCCAATGGCAACAGCATCAACCCCCCGCTCCTCAAAGATTGCCTCAATCTCATCGCCGGTGATAGTGATAGTTTCCAGTGCGGTTAAATCAATACCACGTTCCTCCAGCATCCGGGAATCAGGGGTAATTCCCTCAACATGATACAGTGCCACCGCACCACTTGCAGCCATTGCAGCACCAAGTGCCTTCAGTTGGTCACGGTGTGGTCGAATTCCATAGAAAAACGGTATACGATTGCCCGCCATCTTTCCGGCGAGATACCCGATAGCACCATAATGTCCGGCATGGAGCGTATCTTCTGCTTCAATCCGGAATGCCACCTGCGGCATCCGGTTCTCCCAGATATGCAGACCATAATTCGGCGTCTTTCCGATAATTGCGGCAGCAAGGGCAGAAGGACCACCCTCACGATTCGTCCGGGCACCAATAACCGAGTTTGCATAGGACACCGCAGAAGACTCGGACCATGCAACGTGGTCCCCATATGCAGTCCGATTGATATAATACGGTGTACAGGTGCACTCCAATTTAACCCCCAACCTCCGGTATGCATCAAGAACTGCGTTCTGTCTCTCTGCAAAATCCGAGGGGATGCCCATCTCCTGCCATCGTTCACGCGGCATCCCAATGGGATTCAGTACTGCGGGCACTGCCACTCGTGCATCAAGACTTTTTAGCCATTCAAGTCCCCATTTTCCTATTGTCTTATACGATGCACCCGCCACCTGTGCGCTTGTAATTGGAACAAACGTATCCGCTCCGAATACCTTTCCCAGAGCAACAAGGATCTCCATCATCTTGCGGCGGGTTTCGCCGTATTCACCCGCTAGAATCTTTTCGTCATCCGAATCAAGGTACATAGTATATCAGTCCCACTCTGCCCGGATAAACTTCTCTTCTTCTCCCATAACCATTGTTGCATCAATTCCCATCTTTACATTGGTTCCATCACCAATACGACAGGGATCCAAGGAGGAACCACGGACTCCCTCTATGATCATCACATCGCGGTCCGCACGCACACGGGTCGCAATGGCATACTCCACATCCTCCATCCGGAACGGGTTGATATCCTCATCAACCACCACTACATGTTTCAGAGACGTGTGAGCAGCAAAAGCCGCCATGATGGCATTTTTCCCATCGCCTTGGGTACTCTTTTTTATCTGGACGATGGCATGCAGGTAGCCACATCCTCCTGTCGTGAGAACCACATTTTTCACCCGCGTCACCCCTGCAACCGCCTGGAAAATCTTGGGTTCATAGGGCATGCCCATCAGGATTTTATGCTCATTTCCGGCAGGCAAGATCCCATGGTATATTGCATCAGGCTTCATGTGCATCCCGGTAATCTCAATAACGGGGCTTTGCCGAACCGGATCATAGGTGCCGGTGATATCCACAAAAGGACCTTCCGCTGTGGTTTCAGCCCCAATGAACCCCTCCAGCACAATCTCTGCATCCGGGACGCGCACACCATTCGAACAGGTGTTTAACTCAATCTCGCCGCCTAAAAGTTCCGCAGCATAGTGCATCTCTTTGCCCTGTGGAACTCTGGTGCAGGAGGCAAACGTCACCACCGGATGGGTACCGATGGTGATGGCAATCGGCAGGCGCTCACCATTTGCAAGGGCATCCTGAAGAAGGGAATGCGTATGCCTTCCTTCAACCAGTCGTGCAGCAAGTCGTTTCTCATCTAAAACCTGCATCCGGTGAATGGATGCATTTTCAATACCTCCATATTCGGAAAAAACAATCGCTGATGTCAGATATCTCCCTGCATCGAGAGGGAAATGTTTCATCACCGGAATACGATAGAGGTCGGGTTTATCCATATTCATGCGCGAACCTTCGGTAATCGCACCGTTATGCCCCATAGATGCCAAACGGGGCACAATATCATGCTCAGGGATACCCAGAGCACAGGCGAGAGATGCACGCGATGCTGTCACATTCATGACACCCTTCCGGTCGCCATCAAGCTTATGGAAGAATACAAGATCATCAGTCTGACTGGCCCGTTTTGGGGCTTCTAAGACGGTAGAGCAGGGTTCCTCAATATCAATGACACGCCCCTCCTCCCGCATTTTTTCAATAAATGTTCGCATTATTATTCACCTTTCCATCGTGTACTGAGGGTATGATCAACATCCATTTGATCAAGGACACGGGCCACCACCATATCGACAAGATCCGCTATTGACTGGGGTCGTGTGTAAAATGCCGGGCTAATAACCATGATAGTGGCCCCGGCTTCATCAAGGGATAACATATTTTTGAGATGAATCCGGGAAAGGGGCATTTCACGCGGCATCAGAATACACATTCTCCGCTCTTTCAAACAGACATCGGCCGTTCGGGTGATCAGATTTTCAGAGAAGCCTGAAGCAATAGCCGCAAGCGTCTTCATACTGCACGGAATAATGACCATGCCATCGTAGCGGAACGATCCGCTAGCAAGATCGGCAAACATATTGTCATTATCTGCATAGACCACATCAAACCCCGAGAAATCCACCCCTTCATACTCAGCAATGCGCCGTGCAATATCCGAGATGATAAGATGCACTTCTGCTTTGTCCTGAAGCACTTCCAGAAGGCGCCGTGCATACACCATACCACTTGCACCGGTAACTGCCACAACAAATCGTTTCTTCATATCTTCACCGCTCTCGCCTATAGCAATAGTCTGTCCTGTTTAGTTGGCTTTTTGATCGATAATACCCTGCCTGCTGCATCCGCAACGGCATTCTGCTGGCCGGGTATGGTATATATTCCCAGACGCCACTGGCTTCTTCGCGCTTTATTCAAAGCAGTCAAAAGGGGGGAGAGTTCTTCAAGAGAAGTCAAATCATAATGGTTTCTGACCAAAATCCCCATTTGCATCTCTGATGGAAATGCCGGGATATCCACGAGAACAGACATCGCATCAACCCCGGCCACACAAGCAATCTCCTCTGCAATATCCCGGGACCGTATGATCGTTATTCCCTGCCGGTATTCCTCTGCATTCACCTGATCCTGACCAACGTAGAGCGCACGTTTGTAGAGCCGGCGATCAAGCACGCGCTGAGTAATACTGACAACCGTCTGGGAAGGCGAAGAGATGAGAGCGGCAATAAATGCAAAGTCATTCATCCGGACGAGTTCATGGAATGCATTCCCCCCCAACGCAGTGGCATGTGACAGACTTGCCAGGAGTATCATCGATTCTGCAATCCGCGACACATGATGAAAATAGACCGAGGGACGCATGAGTGTTCGTGCAAGAAGCAGAGATTCTGCTGAGTTTATACCATTTTCACGAAGATGCAAGCCGGTTTCTTCACTGAACGCACTGCTGTGAATCAGTCGTTCAGGATCCACCGTGCCATACGGCACACCCGTGTAATGCGCATCGCGCATCAGATAATCCATCCGGTCAACATCAAGGTCACCATGGATAATACCTGCATACCGATGGGTGCCATTCACCATTGCCGCAACTTCTTTCGGGTCAATTCCTGCCTCGGAAAGAACGGGAGCAAGATCTTCTGTCAAAAGAGGCGTGATATCATCGTGCCCCCTTCCACAGAATTCATTCAGTAACGGTTCTGTTGCATGGGAAAACGGTCCATGTCCAATATCGTGAAGAAGACCGGCGGCCTCTGTGAGGAGGCAATCATCGGCATCGAATTCAAGTTCGCGGGCCATAGCGCCTGCCAGATGCATGGTCCCAACAGAGTGTTCAAACCGTGAATGATTTGCACCCGGGTACACCAAATGAGAAAAGCCGAGTTGGCGGATATACCGCAGTCTTTGGACGTGAGGGGCATCAAGAAGAGGGAGAATGGCATCGAATACACGGACATGACCATGCACAGGATCTTTTATTGTCTTCATTTCTGCCTCCACTTAAGAATCAACATATATTTAATGATAAAACTATTGTGTCATACATGATAACCTTCCTCTCCGGCGGAACCGGTACCCCAAAACTGATGCAGGGTTACCGCACGCTCATTCCAGACAAAGAAATGACGGTCATTGTAAACACTGCAGAGGACATGTGGTTCTCCGGCAGTCACCTCTCACCAGACCTTGACACGGTGATGTATCTCTTTGCAGGACTCCTTGATACGAAAAGATGGTGGGGCATTCAGGGCGACACCACTATCACCAGTGATTTTCTCAAAAAAATCGGGTATCCTGAACCCGTCACCCTCGGGGACCAAGATCGTGCAATCAATATCGCACGGGCAGAGATGCTCCGCTCAGGGATGACACTCACAGAGGCGACACAGCACCTCTCATCCCGTCTCAGGTGTGATGCGACTATTCTCCCCATGTGCGATACGGAAGTTACCACCTGCATCCGGAGCGACGGGACTGAGATGCATTATCAGGAATACTGGGTTGGTCACAGAGGGGCGGTGACAATCGATGCCATTATCCGGAGATGCAGTGAAATACCCATAGCAACAGAACAGGTCATACAGGCAATACGTGATGCTGATGCAGTTGTTATTGGACCATCAAACCCTGTCACCAGTATATCACCGATTCTTGAATGCGAAGGCGTGAAAGAAGCACTCATGGATCAGTTTGTGGTAGTAATCAGCCCATTTATTGGCGATGTGCCGGTGAGCGGGCCTGCTGCCGAACTGATGCTTGCATGGGGCATGGCACCAAACGGGCAGGCAACCTATGATCTCTACAAAGAGTTCACCGATGTGTTTGTTCAGGACATCCGCGACCCGAAACCGATAGAAGGGGCAGTGTGTCTGGATACCCTAATGACAGACGTTGAAGCATCACTTGCACTTGCAGAACACATCCAGAATATCATTGACACACAAAAAGACCTTAGGAATTCATGAAACCGGATCACTATGCATTTCGCGAAATAGACCGTGCGATCGCAATGACAAAGTCCATACTTATTCCTTTTGATATCGGAGTCTGGGTTCGGTTGGCTATCATTGCGTTCTTTGCCGGAGGCGCGGCAGGGTTACTGCAGTTTTCAACCAATCCTTTTTCACCCGAGAAATCCGGAATTGGTACGGAAATCGGATCCCTGATCCCGCAGAATTCGGAGGCATTCATCTCAACACTGCTCATTATCGCAGGCATTCTGCTCTTTATTGGCATTATTTATCTTTTATTGAACGGAGTTTTCCAGTTCATCTTTATCAAGGTATTGGGTACAGAGAATATTCACATACGAAGACACTTTCATGAGAGTGCCGGACCCGGCACCCGCTACTTCGCCTTCCTGTTTTTCCTTTCTGCTTTTTTCTTTGGCATCTGTCTGGCTCTCGCATATCTTTTGTTTGCCCCACTTATCGGAACAGCGAGTTTTGACACGGCAATTGTAGGAAGAATTCTGATATTTGCCGGACTGATGTTCATTCTTTTGATCCCTTATCTCATCATCCTGATGGTGACAACGGATTTTGTGGTCCCCATCATGAACGTCGACCGATGCGGCGTCATTGCAGGATGGCGGCGATGCCTGCATCTCTTTATGGCAGAAAGAAATGAGGCCGCACTGTATATAGTCATGAAAC
>Ga0265294_10007299_pt1 | contig 13145 bp, 12 predicted proteins | sample MunlanPumphouse3_FD_192504 | JGI IMG/M metagenome (GOLD analysis project Ga0265294, IMG submission 192504) | Groundwater microbial communities from a municipal landfill in Southern Ontario, Canada - Pumphouse #3 | ecosystem: Environmental > Aquatic > Deep subsurface > Groundwater | place... | reverse complement strand
CCTGGGGATAAGAAGCAGGTGACGTTTGACGATCTTGTGAGGGAATAAACCCGATATACTCATTTTAATCCGTGTTTTGATAATGTAACATTTATCATAGGTGAAAAGAGATTCTCTGCATTAACAGGTATCTGATCGTCATGCCCCCCAAAAACAGTTCTATGTCGTCATTCATTGAGAGCCAGTTCCCGGTCTCGAAGGTATCAAAGGAGAGTTATAAGGAGAGGAAAGCGACAAGCGGACAAACACTTCCACAACTTGGGAAGTGGTGGGGAAGAAAACCCCTTGTCCTTGTCCGGGCGGCAATACTCGGGCTTCTAATGCCAGCGTCCGACGATCCCATGCAGGATCGGGAGATTTTTTTAAAGATTCTGACGATGGACGACGAAGGGATGTGGCAGCGGAAGAGAAAAAACATCCCGGCAAAGGTGCTCACCGGGTATCTCTCTCCACGAGAGCGGGCTGAGTATCTCGACGGCGAGCGCCTGCGGGGTGGATTGTCCCGGCAGGAGAAGGAAGATCTCCAGCGGATGGTCTTCCTCAGGATGAACTATGATGAGAGGCTTGCCTACTGCAACCGTCCCGAGGAGATCGATGGGCCATCACCGAAGGTCTGGGCAGATATCAACGCCCATCTCGGGACGCACGCAGCATCGATCCAGGAGTTGGTCGAGGAACTTGGCACCCGACAGTTCGGGGGGAGGCCATCGGTCGGGGACTGTTTCTGTGGAGGCGGGAGCGTGCCCTTCGAGGCTGCACGGATCGGGTGTGACGTCTATGCCTCGGATCTGAACCCGGTGGCGGCGCTGCTCACCCGGGCGGCGCTGAACATCGTTGGTGGCGGCGAAAAGGTCGTCACCGAAGTGAAGCGAGCCCAGCAGGAGGTCTACGACGCCGTGGACCGGCAGATCATTGAATGGAAGATCGAGGAGAACGAGCAGGGGTGGCGAGCTTACGCTTACCTCTACTGCTGTGAAGTGGTCTGCCCGGAGTGCGGGTGGCGGGTACCGCTTCTGCCGACTCTTTCTATCGCCGAACGGATGGACAAGGTGATTGCCGAACTGGTGCCGGATCCTGCACATAAACGCTATGATATCCGCATCCACGAAGGGGTCCCGGCAGAGGCCTCGAAGGAAGCAAAGGGGACGGGGACGATCACGAGTAAGGGGATGGTCTGCCCGAACCCGGAGTGTCCGGGGCATGTGACCCCGATCTCACTTGCGGCGATCCGACGGGAGCACGCCGGGGGGCTTCGACTCTGGGAGAATGACGACATTGTGCCGCGGCCCGACGACGTGTTTCAGGAGCGACTCTACTGTATCCGCTGGCAGGAGAAATCCGAAGGCAGTAGGAATGGTGTGATCTGGCACTTCTGTGCGCCGACGGCCGCGGATCTCGAACGAGAGGAGCGTGTGCTCGCCCTGCTTGAGGAGCGGTTCCATGCGTGGCAGGAGCGAGGGTATCTCCCAACGATGAAGATCGAACATGGGTATAATACTGATCAGCCTGTTCGAGAAAAGGGCTGGACGCACTGGCACCATCTGTTCATACCGCGGCAGTTGTTGTATCATGGGATGATATTTGAGTATGCGAAAAAGAGTGATTTTTATACAACTCTTGATTTGATCGTTGGTTTTAATAGACTAACCAACTGGAACAGCAAATTATGTCCATGGAGTTCTGGTGTAGATCTCCCCAGAAATACCTTTTATAATCAAGCTTTAAACACACAATACTACTTTGGAGCCCGAAGTTATCCATTACTATACGAAATTTGGAACTATAACTGTATAGATGAAAGACTGTCAACTTCAATAGAAATTATTACATGCGATGGGAAAAATGCGGACTCAAATAGTTCTTACTGGATTACCGATCCCCCCTACGCTGACGCCATCAATTACCACGAGCTCTCCGAGTTCTTCCTTGCATGGATAGAAAGACCCCTGAAGGAACTCTTCCCCGATTGGTCTGCCGACTCAAAACGCGCCCTTGCGATCACTGGCACTGGCGAGGAGTTCAGGAGACGTATGGTCGAGGTCTATACAAACCTCACCCGGCACATGCCCGACAACGGCGCCCAGATCGTGATGTTCACTCACCAGGACGCTGGGGTCTGGGCCGACCTTGCGATGATCCTCTGGGCGGCGGGACTGCAGGTGACGGCGGCCTGGTGTATCGCCACCGAGACGGAGTCAGGCGGCCTGAAGAAGGGGAACTACGTCCAGGGTACGGTGCTTCTGGTTCTCAGGAAGCAGACCTCCGAGGAGACCGCCTTCCTCGACGAACTCGCTCCTGAGGTCGAGGACGAAGTGAAGCGGCAACTCGATGCCATGCTCGCCCTCGACGACCGGGAAGATCCAAACTTCGCGGACACTGACTACCAACTCGCCGCCTATGCCGCCGCCCTCAGGGTGCTGACGAAGTACAAACAGATTGAGGATATCGATATCATGCGGGAACTCTACCGGCCTCGGGGGGCGGGCGAGAAGAACCCGCTCGAAGGCGTGATAGAGAACGCCGTCAAGATCGCCTGCGACCACCTCATCCCCCAAGGCATCGATACCTGGATCTGGAGCCAGCTCGGGCCTGAGGAACGGTTCTATCTCAAGGGTCTGGAGATGGAGTCCCATGGCGAGTATCGCACTGGGGCCTACCAGGAACTTGCCAGGGGCTTTGGGATCCGCGACTACCGGAATCTCCAGGCGAGCGGTAAAGCGAACGAGGCGAGGTTGAAGACCGCCTCCGAGTTCAAGAGCCGCGACGTCGGCGGGGAGGGGTTCGGATCCTCCCTTACCCGGCAGGTGCTCTTCGCGATCAGACAGGCGGTCGAGGAGGAGGATGTCGCCGCCGGGAAAGTCTGGCTCCGGACCCTCCCCGGTTACTGGGAGAAGAGAAGGGACATCATCGCCATCCTCCGCTACCTCGCCGTCCTCGGTATGAACGACACCGTACCGCAGTGGAGGAAGGATGCGGAGACAGCCGGCATCCTCGCCGTGGCGGTGGAAGGGGACCATGTCTGAGATTAAGCTGCCACAGCGGCCCTCCCGCTCTCTGAAGTTGTTTGAAGCAGAGGAAGATTGGTGGCAATGTGGGTATGTCTATAGCGAGGAACGAGGGAAGTGGTATGGTAGTGTCTGGGATGCCTACGCCGATGGCTATCTGGAGGCAGTCAAATGCCTCATCAAAGCAGTAAAGCGAAATGAGTTAAGCACCGACACCTTCGGCTATCCCATCTTCTTCCTTTTTCATCAGTATCTCGAACTCCGGATGAAGGAGATCATTAGAAGCGGCCGCATCCTCAGTGGAGATAATAGCCGATTCCAGAAAGGCCATGATTTAACCCAGCTATGGGGGGAGTGTAAAAAGGTACTGAAAGGCCTTGAAGAGTGGAAAGATTACAATGAACTGGACGATGAAGCACGGCAGAACTGCCTGACACTGGATTATTTCATTCGTGAGATGAACAAGGATCCACAGGGCCAGTCTTTCCGATATCCTGTTGATAGGAAAGGCAATCATCTCCTGAACGGAGAAACCATCCAGGCTTTGAACGTGAAGAACCTCGCTACAGTTGTTGAGTGGGTCTCTATGGAACTGGACGGGATCAGCACCGGTATTAGCGAGGCACGAGATGCCCAGGCAGAGTGCCGGGCTGAATTCGAGGGGGAGAGTTATATATGATCCGCCGGTTTTCTTCCCGCCGGGAGCGACTCGACACTTCCTTCCTCAACGACCGCCTCAAAGGCGCCGTCGCCTACGACCGCATCGCCGGCTACTTCAGCTCATCGATCCTCGAAGTGGCCGGTGAGAACCTCGACCAGATCACCGGCACCGTCCGGGTGGTCTGCAACTCCCAGCTCGAGGCGATGGATGTCAGGACCGCCCAGGCAGCCGTCGGGGCCATGAGAAAGGAGTGGTGCGCCACAGAACCCGAGAAGATGGGCGAAGGCTCCAGATCGCGCTTCCAGAAACTCTACGATTACCTTACTTCCGGCAAACTGGAGGTCAGGGTACTCCCCGACACGGCCTTTGGCCTGATCCACGGCAAGGCCGGCATCATCACCCGCGCCGATGGCACGAAGACAGCGTTCATGGGGAGCGCCAACGAATCAAAAAGCGCGTGGCGCCTCAACTACGAACTCATCTGGGAGGACGACTCCCCTGAGGCCGTCCAGTGGGTGCAGGAGGAGTTTGATGCCCTCTGGAACCACCCCGACTACAAACCACTCTCCGCGTTCATCGTCGAAGACATCGGGCGCATCGCCCGCCGTAAAGTCATTCCATCAATAGAAGAGTGGGAGAAAGACCTGGATCCCGCTTCAGCCATCATCGAGTCACCGGTTTACCGGAAAGAACTTGGACTCTGGGAGCACCAGAAGTACTTCGTCAACCTTGCCTTTAACGCACACCAGACGGGCCAGGGGGCACGATTTGTTCTGGCTGATATGGTTGGCCTCGGCAAGACCCTCCAGCTGGCGATTTCGGCCATGCTGATGGCCCTCACCGGCGACAAACCTGTGCTGATCCTCGCCCCCAAAACCCTCCTCTGGCAATGGCAGGATGAGATGCGAGATCTCCTTGACCTCCCCTCTGCCGTCTGGAACGGTAAACAGTGGGTCGACGAAGAAGGGATAGAGTATCCCGTGACGGGCGACGAAGGCATTCTTAGATGCCCCCGGCGAATAGGCATCGTCTCCTACGGGCTGATCACCTACGGCTACAGCAATCCCGAGCGGACAAAAGTACCGGAACTGCTCAGACAGATGAGATACGAGTGTATCATCGTCGACGAGGCCCACCGCGCCCGACGGAAGAAACTCACTCCCGGGCAAGAGTACCACAAAGCCCAGCCCAATAATCTGCTCTCATTCCTGCAGGAGATCAGCGGGCGGACAAAGAGCCTCCTTCTTGCAACCGCCACACCGGTACAACTGAACCCGATTGAGGCATATGATCTTCTTTCAATTCTTGCCGGCGGCTCGAACACATCTGTCCTCGGAAATCGGTGGAGTCTCTGGCATAAGGAGAACGCCCGTGCTCTGGACATCATCCTCAAGAAGGAACCCGTACCTGCCAACGAGTACGAGATCTGGAAATGGATGTGCAATCCGCTTCCCTTTGCTTCCGAAGGGAGGGACTATGCCATTATCAGAAATACGCTCGCTGTAAGCGATGAAACGACTATCATAGACCCGGCCATGTGGGATAAACTGACACCTTCGGTCAGATCACGGATTAAAAGGATTGGCGAGGAGTTTTTTGCGTTCCGAAACCCATATATCCGCCACATCGTCCGCAGGACAAGAGACTACCTTGAAACCGCCACAAATCCCGATACGCATGAACCCTACCTGAAAGCGATCCAGGTGAAACTCTACGGGGAGGAGGACAAAGATGCACTTTATCTGACAACCTATCTCAAGGAGGCATACGAATCGGCAGAAGAATTCTGTCATCTCCTTTCCGAGCGAGCGAAGGGTACAGGTTTCCTCAAAACTCTCCTCCTCCGACGAGCAGGGAGTTCCCTCTATGCCGGGCGACTCACTGCTGAGTCAATGCTCGGCATCCGTCGTGATGGCTCCGACGCCCGCGAGGACGAAGCCGAACCGACAAGCAATCTCTTCTCGGAGATGACAGAGGAAGAAAAAGAGGCGCTTCACCGGTTCACCAGAATTCTTAAAGAACATGAGGATGAGGATCCCAAGTATCAGCGAGTTAGGGAACTCCTCTTCGATGAGCGATGGATTGAACGCGGCTGCATAATATTCTCACAGTATTACGATTCGATCCACTGGCTTGCGGAACAACTTAAGGATGAAATCAGGGAAGAGGCCATTGGGATCTACGCTGGCAACAACAAATCTGGCATTTATGAACAGGGTGTATTCCAAAGGGCAAGCAGAGAAGAGATAAAAACTCTCGTCCGAAAGGGTCATATCCGGCTATTACTTGGTACTGACTCTGCGAGCGAGGGTCTGAATCTCCAGAGTCTTGGATCTCTGATCAACCTCGACCTTCCCTGGAATCCAACCCGTCTTGAACAGAGAAAGGGTCGGATCCAGCGTATCGGTCAGATTTATGACGAGGTCTGGATTTACAACATGCGATATAAAGACTCAGTTGAAGATCGCGTGCACGACCTCCTTTCAGAGCGTCTTGAAAACATCAATTCCATGTTCGGCCAGATCCCTGACGTTCTGGAAGATGTCTGGGTAGATGTCGCGCTGGATCGGATCGAGGATGCAAAACGGACTATTGATGCTGTCCCTCCACGGCACCCATTCGAGATCAAATATGATACTATCAGGCCTGTACACTGGGAGTCGTGCGTTAAGGTGCTTGATTCCCAAGATGTAAAGAAGGAGTTTCTTGAGGGGTGGAAATAAGTACGGCTATGATTTATATCGAGCCTGATAAATCAGGATAGTATGACCCACTGGATCGCCTCCTCCAATCGCGACAACGCAAAGATCCTCGATGCGAAGCAGATTTGGGGAGTTCCAAAGCGGAACAGAACCCTCATGCAGCGGGTGAAGCCCGGCGACACCATCCTTGTATATGTCCGGCAGGAGAAAGAGAACGACACAATACTCCCCTCCGCGATAACCGGTGCCTATGAAGTCGTTGCCGAGCCCTACGAGGACCACTCCCGCCTCTTCGTCACCCCGCCGCAGATGGGCGACGAGGTCTTCCCCTACCGTATGAAGGTCCGGCCAGTCGCGGTCTTCCCCGAACCCCTTGAGTTCAAGCCGCTGATCGGGGATCTCAAATTTATCACGAACAAGACGATGTGGAGTGGGCACCTCCGCATAGCCATGCGCGAGATCCCCGAGGAGGACTACCGACTCATCCTCAAACGGGCCGGAGTGGGGATGTAATCGATGCCCGGAGGGATCATCTAGTTTGAGGAGATGGGGCGGCGATGACGGCGCAGAAGAAGATACCAACGCTCCAGCAGCGTCTCAAAGGGCTGGCTGCATTCCTTCCGCAGTTCGAACAGCCCGGCTTCTGCTTCGGCCATTGGGAAGAGAGTAAAGAGGTCGAGCCGGGTGTGTTTACTTTCCCATACTTCTCGCTTTCACGGGTTGCTTACGAGTTCGGACAAACAGTTTACGACCTCGAATGGGTCCGTCTTGACTTCGACTGGCCTGCCTGGAAGCAGACGCCTGAGGCAATACAACTCCGCGACGACGCCCGGGCCTTGAGCAGAGCCACTCCAGAGCAGTTGTCCCGGCTGCTTACCGTGGTCATCCGTCAGGACCGCTACTGTGAGGGAGAACTCGCCGATGCCTTTGAATCCGGTTTGCTTACTGCGATCTGTCGTCGTGCCGCTCAGTTAGAATCTGAAATAGAAGGCTGATGCAGTTTCGCTGCAACCGTCCGCCGTGCCGGGGGGGCCGGCAACCGATCACGGTTGAGGCCCCCTCACTGTGTGGCTCTCAGGCGGGCGGTGTAGGATATGATGATAAAAAGAGGTAGGGTGGATAGTGATCACCCACCAGAGGGGCAGGGTGGGGGTGGTTTCTACCCGCACCTGGGCCATCTTTACGTTTTGCTTAGTGCTTTTTCTCGTACACCATGCCATTCACAATAGAGTAGTCCGAACGACCCATGCGGGCCAGAGTTCGCTCAATCTGATCTAATCCGTATCCGTGGCCAACAAACGACTCAAATACCTCGCTCACCCTAACCCTACCGTCTGCGTCGCGGATCATAGTCTCGATCTCACATTCTAGATCGCGCTCATTCTTCCCGGCCCCAGCATACAGCCGGTCGATATCAAACCGGCCTGAGTCAGGATCGTACGCAACGTCACGGAGACACTGATCCATCAGATTGATCGCAATCCTGACGTCCTCCGCCACGACAGTGGGGCTCAGGCGCATCCGAGCCGATGCCTCCGAAAGTCTGATAACTCCCTCCTCCTGACGGGGGGTGATAGGTAGGGGCGCGTTGACCCCCCGCGCCCCTCCCCGCATGTTGAGGTAGAAGTGATGAACCGCCTCCACCGCGGCGTCAGTGAGAACTGGATTGAGATCCCGCCCAAGCTTGACCCACCGCCGGAGGAGTTCTGGATCTACTGTTTCAGCGGCAGGGGTGCCCGTGCCATCCTCGGGATCTCGTGGTCGATGGTTCTGCAGGACGTGTCGGGAGAGGCGCGCGTCAGAGTCGGGATCGGCGCGATCTTGCAGGACGAAGATCAGATCAAACCGGGATAGAAGGGAGGGCGGCATGTTGATCTGCTCACTTATAGGGAGATAGGGATCGAACCGCCCGCGCTTCGGGTTCGCCGCGCCGAGGAGGGCGCATCGGGACCTTAACGTAGTCGTGATCCCGGCCTTCGCCAAGCTGACGGTTTGCTGCTCCATCGCCTCATGGAGGCCGGATCGGTCTGTGTCGGACATTTTGTCTAATTCGTCTACTGCCGCCATCCCGGTATCAGCAAGCACGAGCGCGCCCGCCTCGATCGTCCAGCGACCGTCGTTGAACTCGTCTTTGATAGCCGAGGCGGTCAGGCCGGCCTTGGTGGTTCCCTGACCACTCGTATATACCCCCCGGGGCGCCACTTTCACTGCATACCGGAGCATCACACTCTTTGCGATGCCCGGATCCCCTACCAGGAGTACGTGAACGTCGCCCCTACGAGGGGTTCCGTCCCGCATCTGCTTCCTTACCCCTCCAAATAGTTGCATCGCGATCGCGCGCTTTACGTGCTCGTGGCCATAAACGCTGGGGGCAATCGACGCGCCCACGAGGTCACACACATCAGATCGTGCTGCGAGATCTCGGATAGCCCGTTCATCCGACTCATCAATTTTGACCTCCTCGTAACTTTTCTCCTCCGTTTTGATTGCCAGGCCCTCCAGGAAGAAACCAAAGTCAGGGCTCTTGAGACCGCCATGCGCCTGCTGCTGAGTACGGATGACCCCGGTGATCCGTACACGATCGCCGGGCTGAACCGTCCCAACGATATCCCCGTGGATGTCTACGTCGAGGGGTTGCGGCTGCGTCCCTGCGGCCCCTTCGGGGTTCTCCGAGATCTGAACCCGCTGGTAGTCCACAAATGTGGAACGATTCTGAACCAGGTCAAACCGGGCCTTCCGCTCACACCGAGGGCAGACGGCTGGCTCCTCTGCCTGTTTCCGGGGTTGCGGGATTGGATCCGTGAGAGATCCGCACGACCTGCACCGATAGACAGCCCGGACCAGATGCGCCACCGGAGCCGATATCCGCCGGATAATGCCGTCTACGCTCACGAGGGTGTTAACGTGGCTTGATCGGATCCGTGAGATCGGGGTGACGTAGGTGAAATTATAGGGCCGCACTTCAACCAGCGAGAGGTCGAGTTTCCCCGAGTTGACCTCATACGTGCACCTCTGATGCAGGGCGTCCCGTATGTGCCCCGTGCTCGTATCAGGGGTGTGAATCAGCTCGTCGGTTAGTTTTGTCCCAATACCCCCCGCCCGAACGAGTTTCCCCATATCCACCCGGAACGACTTTGCATGGGGCCAGCTGTGCTTCAGCTCCGTCACCTCAACCACAAATCTCCGGCTGATAACGTCAGCCCAGTCGGAAACCCGGTCAGTAATAACCGTCCGGGGGGGCTCAGGGAGGGTCATGCGATCCCCCTCGTTGCAACCACGTGGTCAACAAGCCACTGCCCCGGATCTGATCCGGGCGGCATTGTAAGACGGTGCTCCCGCGCTAACGAGCTCGCGATCTCAGCAGCTATATCCCCTACATTGTCGTCCTCGAGGTGTTCGCGCAGACGGTTAAGGTCGGCCTCAGAAACAGTCGGTAGGAGTGCAACGAACCGCTCCCGGGCGATCCGAACCTCTTCATACCTTGCCTGCTGCTGCTCCTGCTGGCAAATCGCGAGTTGCTCCTCGATCACCTTCTGTCGTCGAGTTTCCTCGAGGCGTTCGATCCGAGTAATGTAGTTGGTGAGTTCTTCGAGTTCAGAGGTGAGTTCATCACGCCGAGATCGGAGGGTTGCAATGAGGGCAATTTCCAGGTCCGACGAGAGGGTTTCGTGCCCGGTGATGCCGGCGGCAGCGCAGATAGCCTGGACGACGCCCCGAACAGCCGCTTCACTCATGTTCACCCCGAGGGCACGACCTATTACCCTGAGATCTGCCGGGCACCGGGCCTGCAGGATGGCGTCCCTACCAGCCATGTGCAGCGCCCCCGGGAAAAGGGTTGGGAGGGATCCTTGTAGTTACTGTACTGTAGCTACATGGAACCTCGTAGCTATACAGTACAGGAAGACCCCCGTCCACTATATATGCGTGGTCATGATTCGTCTCGAAGTCCTGACATACGGGATCGGTTTGTCTCAAGATCGGGCTCGTAGTCACAGGATCGGCGTAGCTACTGTAGCTACAGCCGAGCACGGTCCAAACAACGTAGCTACAGTAGCTACGAAGAAGGGGGAGGAGGAGGGTCCTCATACCGCCACCCCCCGCGCCGCCGCCTGCCGCCGGGCAGCTTGGCAAAATTCAACGAGCGCCCAGCAGACGGGCTGCCGGTCGCCCCGGCACCCGAGCCGGACCCCGGCCCGGTGGAGCTCTGAGGCGATCCGGTCTAGGTTCCCCTCGAACGTCCGGGCCTCCCCCATCCGGGGCAGAGCTACGGTGATAGCGTAGGTATACCGCCTGAACTCAATTCTGACGAGCGCGAAAGGGGACACTGGTTCCCGGACCCCATCCACGCCGGTCCTCCAGAGCCCTGACCTGGGGTCGGTCACGTATCGGGCGTACCGGCCCCCTGGGAGCCGCGCATCGGTGCCGCACGGCTCGTGCGGGGAAAATTTTATCCCGTTAACGGTGTTAGTTGTAGTTACCAGTGCCGTGGAGGGGCTGGGAGTGCTATAATTTCCGGCCTGCCCCGTGGCGGGGGCAGGCTCATTCAATTTTCGCATCAGGTCACCCTTCACTCAGAGATGTTCATTTTGCTCGCTATCAACAAGAATAACCTCTCCTGTTCCTCTTTCGAGGTAGTGGGCGGCTACGGCGCGGTGGAACAGAGAAAGCGCCGCGTACTGTTCCCTAGTGATCCGGATTGGCAGAGGGAGGCTGGCAACCTGATTACCGGAATTGCTATCCGTCGATGCGATCAACGTACTGGCGCCCCCTGAGCGTTCCCGTGTTCGTCGGTCTGTTCGGGTGTGGCGGCGCCGGATGAGGGGGTGGCTGTGGCGGCTGGTGCCCCTCTCCGGCGTATGGTGGACAAGTCAATTCCTCGATCATGCAGGTACGTTTCTAGGGCCGCCACGGTTATGCGGGTCTGTCGCCCGACGCGAGCGGCCCGGAGTTCACCGCGTCGGATCATGTCACGAACAGTCGGTTGCGTGAGCGATAGCGTAACGGCCACGTCGTGGGTGCTCAAAAGCGGCTCAAATTGCGGTTTCTGTCGCATAATAGATGTCATTTTACATGTGTCATTAAGATATGGGTGACTTTTGGCGAAAAACCTGCATGTGCAGGTCGCAATTTACTTTAAGTCGACAAAAAACTGACTTTTGTCTGTCACGAAAAATCTGCACATGCAGAAATTCCGGGATATTTTTGCACGCCCCATTGTCGAATTTTTTTGGTTCTAAGGGCCTAAAAGTGCACAATACCGAGTGTCTTTAGAGGGATTGTATATTTAAATGTGCTAAAATTAATCAGGCATTATTTAACAAACCGGCAACGTCAGACACCAATATTTTGTGATCTGTTCGTAGACGCTCCGAGGTGCGCCATAGATTTCAAGGCGTCAAACGGTTTGGCCTCAATGTATGTGTACATGCTGTGGCATGGTTAAAATTTAAGAGAATTTTAATAGGGGCTATTTCTTGGAGGGGTTTGCTGTTTCCTCCGCGATAAGGCGCCGGACGATACTTCTTAATGCCGCCTCATCCCTTCCCGCAAGGAGTGTGAGGGCCCCCTCAATATTGTCTACAGCGTTGGCAGCTTCCCCAGTGAGTGGCCTGGTACACATGTGGCAATACTTGCTTGTGGGGGCGTTCATGGCAAAACAGTACTTGCACTGCCGGGGCAGGTGATTATTCTCTTCCTTCTCTTCCTTCTTTGCAATTCCCGCCCGCTCTAGAAACTCAGCATCGATATCTTTCTCGGAGAGCTTGACATACGTCTTGAACATCGCCGTATCGAGGTTGCCCCACATCGCCTCTTTGATCACTGATTCCTGGTAATTCCGACGTACTAACTCAGTGATCCGGCTCTTCCTGTGGAGGTGTGGATGTATCCGCTTTTTAATTCCCGCTCGTTCACCGGCCCGGGTGATCACTTGGGCTATGGCCCGGTATTTGAGGGGTTGCCCGTCGGTGCTTACGAAGACCAGGGCATCTCCAGCTGGGGTCGTTCCGTAGTATCCGTTCCTCCAGGCCGCCAGGTACTCGGTGGACATCAGCAGCCTTGCGAACCGGGTTTGATCCTCCTTGGTATCCGGGACGGAGACTTTGACCCCGTATTCATCGAATCGGACCCCTCCCCACTTCATCCGGGCGAGTTCACCGATCCGGGCTCCGGATTCGTAGAGCACGGCGATGATCGCCTTGTCCCGGTGGGTCTTGCACACCTCGATCATCCGGGTGATATCTTCGAGCGTCAGCAGGTCCTCGGGAGCTGTGGTATTGGTATCCGCACCCGGTGCCCGGAGCTCCCTGAGGTCTTCGCGGTCGATGCCTGAAAACTTGCGCTTGATCATCCAGGCATAGAAACTCTTCAGGATCCGGATGTGGTCGTTCTTCGTGTTCTTGCTGTAGGGCTTCCCCTTCTTACTCTCGGCAGTCTCCAGGGCGTTCCTCGCATCGAAGATATCGTCTATGGTGGCATCTCGCCAGGAAACCGGAAAGAACCGCCTCCAGGAGATCATAATCTGAGCGATTTTAGTTGCTCGTAGTGGGGATATGCCCCGGGTGGCCTGTAAGTGATTGATATACCGGCGGAGTAGGTCGGCGTCCTCTTTCTGGATTCGGTCTTCGGAAAGACCCAATGTGATCAGGTGTTCATAGTAGCCCGGAGCCCCGTGGTCATGGAATACGTCGGCAGCGCTTCCCATGGCACTAACTACGCTGTAGAGGGATATGAACATTCTGTGTATAGCCCGGCTGGGGCTTAAGGCTGGTCGGTTCT
>Ga0265294_10007298_pt1 | contig 13146 bp, 9 predicted proteins | sample MunlanPumphouse3_FD_192504 | JGI IMG/M metagenome (GOLD analysis project Ga0265294, IMG submission 192504) | Groundwater microbial communities from a municipal landfill in Southern Ontario, Canada - Pumphouse #3 | ecosystem: Environmental > Aquatic > Deep subsurface > Groundwater | place... | reverse complement strand
CAAATTCACAACGGTCAGGTTCGGCAATGTGCTGGGAAGCAACGGTAGTGTTATCCCCAGGTTCAAGGAACAGATCAGGAATGGCGGGCCGGTGACCATTACCGATCCGCGCATCACCAGATTTTTTATGACGATTCCCGAGGCAAGTCAGCTGGTGCTGTAGGCCACCTGTCTTGGAAATGGTGGTGAAATATTCCTGCTGGACATGGGTGAACCTGTGGCAATTCTGGAACTGGCTGAGGAACTGATCCGGTTATCGGGATTCGAGCCCTACGAAGATATGGATATCATCTTTACCGGATTGCGACCGGGCGAAAAACTGTACGAAGAGCTGTTGATCGAAGGTGAAGGCGTTATGCCAACCTCCCATGAAATGATCCGGGTGCAGTCGCCGGTTTATATTGACGCCGGTATTCTAAATGAGCGCTTCCAATTATTGTTCCGGCATGCTGAGGAAAATGATGTGTCAGGGGTGATTCACTGTTTGAAACTGATCGTCCCGGAATTCAAACCAGAGTATACCCAGGAAAGCGATTGGCCCCCACTTTTCCGGCGCATTCGCCCGGATATTTTTCAACTCTTGGAGCAGCACGAGCGCGAGCTGGTAACCTCCAGCGAGGTAACAGCAATAGCAACAGACTACGGTACGACGCAGGGCAGTACCCCCGCTTTTGTTAATTTGTTTCCGGATGGAAACTAATTAATTTCGGTGTTTCCGGAAAAAACTCAGCAGGGATTATCAGCAGATATTTATGCACGCCTCAAATGCTGCCCTTGGCAGTTCGCAGGCTGTCGGCGCCGTCGATGGCCTACTTCTGAGATTCTGTGCAGACGGACCATCGGCACAGTATCCGTTGCCATATTATGTATAGGACTCAAACGGCAATGGCTGGGACAAGTCCAGCGACCTGAATGTGCAGATTGAAGGCGCCCCGGTCTCCGAACCCACCACCATGCTTCTCCTAGGTGCCGGTCTATTTGGATATGTCGTATGGAGAAAACGCGCCAGAAAGTAACCGTATATTACTTCCGCATTTTGCATAGGCGTGCGATTTTTGTTCCGACAGGACATTGATTCAGCCAGTGAACACCCCCTCAGGTTGTTCACTGGTGGTGTCATTTGTCTTATATAATAATACTTCTGCTTCACTCAACCTCCCATAAAAGGGTCCTGCTCATCAGATTAGTCCCGAAGCAGGGTCATAATCCGATCGGCAAGGTTGCTGGTTAACGTCAGCGGCTTTTCGCAAGACTGGCACGCGATGTTTCTGCATTCCAGCCTCATCCGATGATACTCAGCCTCGCGGCTGTCCAGAGAGATTCTGTGGCAGATTTGCCACAAAAATGAATTCAGTAATTGCGATCTAACGAAAAATACAGTGAAGATGCTGCGAGAGCAGGGAATTACGACAAAACAAGCGGCTCGTGACCTCAACATAGCAGTCGAACGGGCACGGAACTGGTATTATCTGGATACAGGAATGACGGCTCTCGATCTACTGAGGATGATGGCGAAGTATGAGTTTGTCAGGCAGGCAGTTGAAAGTTCATTGTTGCTTGAATTCCGTTGAAATGACACCCAGCAGCGAAGGTATCACAACACCCGCCGGTTGTAGACCTGTCTTCAAGGTTGTTGGGCCCGGCCTGAAGGTACTGGGTTATCAGGTGTTCGATGAGATGGGTGATCACAGAAGAATAATCATTTTTCCTGAACATCTTCCGGACCATCTGCTGTTTCTGCACTATCGGATTTGATATTTACAAGCCCCTCCAGGTGGGCTGACCACTTGGTAAGCCATTCCTGCTTTTCCTTGTCGTATTTGTTGCGGTTGTAGATACCGATGACACCCTTCTTGGCATGGTTCAGGATTCTCGTCCGGACAGCCCAGTTCAGACATCTTGGTGGCAGCTGTTCGCCGCAGGTCATGAGGTGTCCAGCGCGGCAGGCCGAAATATTCCGCCATGGCCTCGGTCTTTTTGCCTTCACCTGCCGGTCGACCTCCTGCCCGTTCATCGCAAACCATGTGTGACAGAGCTTTTCTCTGTAGTGGCGGAAAGACCGCTTTTTGATCCACCGGATCTATGACCGCGGGGCCTGGAAAGACATAGTCACTATAGCCGGGGTTCTTGCCAATGATACGCAATGCAATTGGTGTGAGAAATACCCGATGACTCTCTTGACGGTGAATTCGCGTTTTTATCCGTTCCTGCGGGATTGTCCACCATTTCTTTTCGATTTCGCTCCAGGCCAAGCCTGCAACCTCTCCAGGACGCTGAGCGGTGATCAGGATTAGTAGCAATGCCCTGCGGGTTTCTGCAGATCCGGGCGGAGTCTTGGAATGGATCGTATCCCAGACGGATTTGATCTCTGCATCAGATAAGGTTCGGGAAGTGCTCACCGGTTTTATGGAAGGGACGGCAGCTGGCAGGCGCGTGAAGGGGTTAATTTCCACCAACTCACGATCAAGGGCGTAGTTGAACATGGCCCGTGCAATTTTCATGACACCTCGAGCCTGGCCGGGAGCGGTAGCTGCAATGGGGTCGATCAGGCTTATTGCGTTCTTGCGCCGGATCTCTTGAGCATTCCGTTCCTTCCAGACAGGGATGATATACTTATCCACGGTTCGAACTGTTTCATTAGCTGTTGATTTTGCCATGTGTAGTTCCACGAACGCTTTGTAATCAGCGACCAGTTTCTGGATGGTCAAAGCAGCTTCAGGTTCTGTTGCAACCGGTTGCTCAAGCGGGCTAATGCCTTTGCCGACCATGATGGCCGCCGCGCGGAACTTTTCCCTGGCGTCGGCAAGCGTTGTCGCAGGATATTGTCCTAGATTCATGCGGTGACGCTTACCATTCAGGGTATAAATGTACTGGAATGTTTTGACCCCAGAGGGAAGGACGCGTAACGTGAACCCGTGACCTTCACGGATGCAGTACTCTTTCTCGGGTGACTTGATGGACTGGAGAAAACGATCGGTAAATTTCATGGAACCTCTATGGAACCTCTATGGAACCTCAAGTGCTTCCGAAATAGAATTAATGCTTCAAAATATACTGAAACAATCATTACGGAATAATGGCTATATAGTCAATGAAATTAATGATTTTTGCTAATGCTCAATAACAAGTTGAAACTTCGCCAAATAACATATAGCCTGCCTTGGGAGCAGGGGGTCGATGGTTCGAATCCAGTCTCCCCGACCAAATATTTCAGGGGGGCTACGCGTTGCAGCGTAACCCCCCTTTTCTGTGTGCGCCAGGCATGGCTCGTGGCGCGTAAGCGCCATCCCGTCAACGGCTCCCTCTATATATGGAGGTTCTACCAAATGTTGAGGCCAAGCTAATCAGTCAATTCTCTCTCCAATAAACCTAATGCCCTATTATTAAAGGATGTATTAAACTAAATATATTTATTCGGTTATTGGCAGGCCATTTGCTATTAACAGAGAATAAGAAGATGACTATCGGGGCAGTCAATTTATTTGGGAAGCTGAAAAGAGGGATGTAATTACGCTATGTTAACCACTAACGCACAACTAAAGGAGAACATCATGAAACTTAAAAGTCACTCACTCACCTTTTTAACCATGCTTCTACTCGGTACATCTGCATTTATGGGTGGTTGCGCAACTACCGGCATGGATCGATCCGTCAAAACCGCCAACTCAATCCAGGACGTGGACAGCGAGATCAGAAAAATGATTGTCCAGATTGATGTCACAGGCACATCACTTGACTCCCTTGTCACGCCAGGACAACCGGATCTGAAAAAATCCTTCGACAGCTATTCAGACAATCTCGCCAACCTTGATAAAGAGGGTAAGAAGGTGCTCAAACGCATAGAGGAAATGAAATCACAAAGCAAGGAGTACTTTGGAGAGTGGGAAAAGCAGGGGGATACTTTTAAAAATCCGGAGATTCGGGAGCTCAGCGAACAGCGACGCACCAAATTAGCTGAAATCTATGCCAAGGTACCTGCGGCGGGCATAGGAATCAAAGGTTCATATAATGATTATTTGACTGGTCTACAGGAAATCCAGAAGTACCTGTCCAACGACTTGACGCCAAAAGGGATCGAAGCCATAGCTCCTGTCGCCAATAAATCCATCCAGGAGCGTGAGGCTTTAAAGGAATCCCTTAAGCCGTTACTATACGCATTAGATGAAATAAAGGCAGAATTATATGTCAAGAAGAAATAGGTACAGAACCGCAACTCAAGTGATTTTAAACCCGCTCCGGCGGGTTTAAATGATTCTGTCATATATGCGAAGGTGTTGTTACATCAGTGGCTAACGCTACTGACAGCAGCTATTTTAATTTAAATGAGGAGGATGTTATGTTGTGGACAATCTGCGTGATCCTGATAGTGCTGTGGCTGTTAGGTGTTGTTACTGCTTATACTATGGGTGGTCTGATCCATATTCTGCTTGTAATTGCTATTATAGTAGTGCTGGTACGCGTTATTCAAGGACGGAAAGCTCTCTAGATCGCGAAATTACGGCATGGAATAGTTCCGTTTAATAATAATGGGCGCACTATAATGTATCGAGGTGGTGACTATGTCAGACATAAACCAGCTTCGCCTGGTCATCACCGAACTGAACAATCGAATTGCGGTGCTGGAAGAGTCATTGCTGGAAAAGGAGAGTGCCCTGGAGGCGCTGCAAGATTCCGAGAAGCGCTACAGACGGCTCTTTGAATCAGCCAAGGACGGCATTCTGATTCTCGATGCAGGTACGGGCAAGGTGGTTGATGTAAACCCTTACCTGTTGCAGTTACTCGGATATTCATACGATGAGCTATGCGGGCAACATATCTGGGAACTCGGCGTTTTCAAGGACATTGCCGCGTCCAAGGATGCTTTCCAAACGCTACAGGATAATGAATACATCCGATACGAGGATTTGCCGCTGGAAACCCACGACGGTCGTCCCATAGCCGTGGAGTTTGTCAGCAATGTTTATCTGGTGGATCATAGCAAGGTGATCCAGTGCAACATCCGTGATATCACAGCCCAGAAGCTGGCCAAGGCTGAGCGCATGCAGTTGTTGGCAGCCATTGAGCAGGTCGGAGAGGGCATTCTCATGACCGACGCCCAAGGGATTATTCAGTTCGTCAACCCGGCCTTCAAGTCGATGACGGGCTACCGCGAAAAGGAAGTAGTCGGCCAAAATTCGCGCATTTTCAAGAGCGGAAAGCAGGACGATCAATTTTACCGCGATCTTTGGGTTACTATTTCCGGCGGCAGAACCTGGAAAGGACGCATGGTTAACAAGCGCAAAGACGGGACTTTCTACACCGAGGAGACGACGATCTCACCTGTTCGCGACGTTTCGGGGCAGATTGTCAACTACGTGGCCGTCAATCGTGACATCACCGCGCAGCTCCGGCTGGAGGCACAATTTCAGCAGGCTCAAAAGTTGGAAGCGGTTGGCCTGCTGGCAGGTGGAGTGGCTCACGATTTCAACAATATGCTTACTGTGATCCTCTGTTATGCGGAACTTGCTTTGCGAAAGGTGGATCCGGTACAGACGCTGCATGCCGATCTGGAGGAAATCATCAAGGCCGCAAAACGCTCCACGGATATAACCCGGCAATTACTGGCCGTTGCCCGCAAGCAGGCGATCTCCCCCATGCTGCTTGACCTGAACCAGAGCGTGGAGAACATGATCAAGATGCTCCGACGACTTATTGGCGAGAACATCGATCTGGCCTGGCGGCCCGAGACTGGACTGTGGCCAGTCAAGATGGACCCGGTCCAGGTCGATCAGATTCTGGTCAATCTTTGTGTCAACGCCAGAGACGCTATTGCCGACGTCGGCAAGGTCACCATCGAAACTGGAAACGCAGTCTTTGACGAGACCTACTGCGCATATAATGCCGGGTTTGCAGTTGGAGAGTATGTTCTGCTGGCTGTCAGCGACGATGGATGCGGCATGGACAAAAAAACCCTCGACCAAATTTTCGAGCCGTTTTTCACAAACAAGGGGATGGGCAATGGAACCGGCCTTGGGCTATCTATAGTGTATGGCATCGTCAAACAGAACAATGGGTTCATCAATGTCTACAGCGAACCGGAAAAAGGATCGACTTTTAAAATCTACCTGCCCCGGGACGCTGAACATGTTGTCGTCACCAAGAAGGAAATGGTGGCGGAAATACCCCTGAGCCTGGGGGAGACAGTGATGGTGGTGGAGGACGAACCTGCGCTACTGAAATTGGAAAAAATTATGCTGGAAGAATTAGGGTATCAGGTGCTGGCCGCAGGCACGCCGGGCGAAGCCCTTGTGCTGGCCAAGGAACATGCGAGTGAGATACACCTTGTCATGACCGACGTCATTATGCCGGAAATGAATGGCCGGGACCTGGCAACACGGTTGCAATCCCTTTACCCGGACATGAAAATCATGTTCATGTCCGGGTATACATCCGACGTGATCGCCCACCGGGGTGTGCTGGACGAAGGGATTAACTTCATCCAGAAACCGTTCTCGCTTAAGTGCCTGGCAGTCAAGGTGCGGGAGGCGCTGGATTAAGGAGCTGTAAATAAATGACTTGGTTATATTGCGCTCAGATTCGGGTCAGATTTGGCTGAACTGATTGAGGCAAACCGCATACGTAGCAGAGCTACGTTGAGGATTTGGTGATTGAAGTTCGGTCACAGATGGCCTGAAGATGAGATGCAAGATGGCCATGTTATTTATTTACAGCTCCTAAGGGAGGAAGGAGAAAACCAGGGATAAAATGAGTAACGCTTCCAATATGTTGACAGCCTCTTGAAATAGAACGGGGAACCGCTGAAAAAGCGGTTCCCCGTTTTGCTACTTTGTTATTGTGATAACGACAAGCAATGACTACAATCTCTTTTTCTTCGACCTGGTAGACCAGACGATGTTAATGTAGACGCTAACCGGAGTAAATGAATGAGCAATGCTGACCTGCGTAAACTCCCCCCCCAGAGCCTAGAAGCCGAGATGTCCATCCTGGGAGGGATACTGATAGACAACGATGCCATCAACCGGGTGCTGGAGGTTCTAACGACAGACGACTTCTACCGGGAAAGTCACCGCAAGATCTTTCAGGCAATGATGCGCCTCTCGGATTTACGCGAGCCGTGCGACCTGATCACCATGAGCGACATGCTCAGAAAGCAGGGTGAACTGGATGAGGTGGGTGGGGCATCGTATCTGGCCACCCTGGTGGACTATGTGCCAACAGCTGCCAACATCTCCTATTACTGCAAGATCGTGAAGGAAAAGTCCATCAACCGCCGGTTGATCAGCGTGGCCACCGAGATTGCCACCCTTGGATACGACGAGCAGTCCGATGTCAACGACCTGTTGGATATGGCCCAGAAGAATATCTACGAAATATCAGAGAATAAGCTGCGCCCCCAGTACGTACCGGTGCAGGCGGTTCTCAAGGAAGCCTTCACCATCCTCAAATCCCTGCATGACCGCAAGGAACACATCACCGGCATACCTACCGGTTATGTAGACCTGGATCATATGACCGCCGGATTCCAGCCGGGCGACCTGGTCATCATTGCCGCCCGTCCCTCCATGGGCAAGACCACCTTGGCGCTGAACATTGCCGAGTATGCCAGCGCTGATCCCCATAACAAGAAGAAGGTTGCTTCGGTGATCTTCTCCCTGGAGATGGGTAAGGAGCAGCTGGTGATGCGCTTTCTGGCCTCCATAGCCAAGGTCGATTTCGGCCGGATGCGTACCGGCCATTTCCTGGACTCGGACTGGCCCCGCTTGACTCGTGCGGCCGGCATCCTGCACGACTCGAAGATCTTTCTCGACGACACCCCGGCCATCAGCATATTGGAGCTGCGCTCCAAAGCCCGTCGGCTTAAGAGTGAGCACGATATCGGCCTGATCATCATCGACTATCTGCAACTAATGCGGGGTGGCGCCAACCCCGAATCACGCCAGCAGGAGATCTCGGAGATTTCCCGCTCACTCAAGGCGTTGGCCAAGGAGATTGGTGTGCCGGTAATTGCCCTCTCCCAGCTTAACCGCGAACTGGAAAAACGGGCGGACAAGCGTCCCATGATGAGCGACCTGCGCGAATCAGGAGCCATCGAGCAGGATGCCGATGTGATCATGTTCGTCTACCGTGAAGCGGTCTACTGCGAACACTGCCGCAAACGTGACGGCAATTGTACACAAAATCACGAGCGCAGCGCAGAACTCATCATCGGCAAACAACGTAACGGAGCCATCGGAACGGTAAGCCTGGCCTTCTTCGGCGAGCATACACGTTTCGAAAACCTGAGCGAGCGCAGTGACATGTAGAAGGGAACGGTAGCCGCTGCAATTCGGGTTGACGATGCCAGTGGCACATGAGTACAATAACGCCACTTTTGATTCATGGAGGACGCCCATGTCCGAACTGTTACGAAAAGAATCACTGGGGGATATTCTCTTAACCTCGCAGATCATTACCGAGTCTGACATCCACACAGCCCTGGAGGAGCAGAAGCGTACCGGCCACCGTTTCGGAGAGACCCTGGTCGATCTGGGAATAGTCACCCAGGAGGATATTGACTGGGCACTTTCCAATCAGTTGGATATCCCGTACATCCGGCTTAAAAAGGACATGATCGACCCGGAGGCCATTGGCTTGATCCCGGTCGGCATGGCCCGTACCTACAATTTCATCCCTCTGATTCGTGCTGCCGGTGAGCTGAACATTGCCATTGCCGACCCGCTTAATCGACCAGCGGTTGAAGCAATCGAACGCAAGACCGGTTTGAGTGTCAACATCTCAGTCGCCCTGATCCGGGAAATCCGCGAAATGATCGACCAGTGCTATGGTGTGGATGAACACGACAGCATGGGCTTTGCTTCGACGGCCTTCACCGGGAAGGTTCTCGATATCATCAACGCGGATCTGTCCGGCGGAAAACTTATAGACTACCTGCTGATCTTCATCATTCAGAACCGGCTCACATCCTTGTCGCTACAGCCATATGGTGATGTTGTGACAATCAGCTGCAAACGGAGCGGAACGGTCAGGATCATCGGCGCCCTGGCTCCCAACCATTATCCCGAGTTCACACTTCGCCTGCGTAAAGCGGCCGACATAAGTCAACCCTCCAACCTGACTGCCAGCGGCATCATTAGATTCTCCTATCGTTCTCAACCGGTTTCATTCCATGTTGCCACCATGCATGGTCTTGGCGGAGACTATATCACCATCAAGCCCCATATCACCTCGCACGTTCCTACCCGCCTGATCGAACTGCACATTCCCGATGCCCAGGAAAGGGCTTTTACCCAGATGACGCGGGCCAAACAGGGGATTACCTTCTTTGCTTCCCGTAACATCCAGGAACGTTGCCAATTTATGGACCTGATGCTGGAAGAGGCGGATACCTCCGGCAAACAGGTCATTATCCTGGGTGAGGGCCCAGGACGAAGCAGCAAGCATTTCCCGCGCATCCACTTACCACACTCCGAGATCGATCGTTCGCACCTGATCATGGATGCCCTTGATCACGACCCCGATATCCTGGTTATCGAGGACGCCACAGAGGGGATGCCGTTCACCGCAGCCTGCCGCGCCGCCATGAGAGGGAAACTGGTGCTGGCCGGGCTTGAGATCCGCGGCACCCGCAATGTTTTGCGGCGCCTGCTGCTTTACCAGCAGAAAAACTACTTCCTTCCGGTTTTTGTCAACGGCCTGGTCTCCTTCAAGGGTATCCAGATACTCTGCCCCGACTGCCGTGTGAGCTATATCCCACCTCGGGAGGAGATAATCGCCATGAATCTGAGTCAACCGCCGACGAATTTCAACCGGACCAAGGGCTGTGACAGCTGCGGACAGAGCGGATTCCAGGAACGACGTTTTCTGTTGGATGCGTTGGTCTTTGGAGATGAGTTCCTGAGGATATTCGAGCAGTCCAGTGATGTGGCGGCCCTGGATAACTATCTACAGTTGACCGGCTATCATGGAATTGAACAGGAGGGATTGGCACTATTGAATAGCGGAGACGTCTCACCGGAAGAGTATATCGCTTCGGTGGTACTATAAGGTAAAATCCCCCCTGGGATTCCTTTGCCAAAGGGAGATTGAGGGGGATTTGATGTTGTATTGGGATTTTAATCAGGGAGCAAATCCATGGCACGCATAGATGCATTGTTCAATATGATGAAGGAGCAGGATGCATCTGACCTGCACCTCTCCAGCGGTAATCCCCCCATCTTTCGCAAGCATGGCGATATGGTGCGCCTTAATTTCAAAACCTTGGCGCATGATGAACTGAAAGCGATTCTGTTCGAGATACTCAGCGAAAAACAGAAGGCACACTTTGAAGAAACCAAGGATCTCGATTTTGCATATGAGGTTCCGGGATTGGCCCGTTTTCGCGGCAATATTCTGATGCAGTATCGTGGGATAGCTGCTGTATTCCGCATCATCCCCGCCAAAATTCTTTCTGCGGATGAATTGGGACTGCCGGAAGGTGTGCGCCGCATGACAAACTTTAAAAAGGGAATGGTGCTTGTCACCGGGCCAACCGGATCCGGCAAATCCACGACTTTGGCCGGCATGATCGACCTTATTAACTCTACTCGCAAGGAACATATCCTGACATTTGAAGATCCTCTTGAGTTCATTCATGAAAACAAAATGTCACTCGTGAATCAGCGTCAAATCGGCGAGCACACCGAGAGCTTTGCCTCTGCTCTGCGCGCGGCGCTGCGAGAAGATCCGGATGTCATCCTGGTGGGTGAGATGCGCGACCTGACGACTATTCAACTCGCAATGAGCGCTGCTGAAACCGGGCACCTGGTCTTTGGAACCCTGCATACCAGCACTGCTGCAAAGACGGTCGACCGTATTATCGACGTTTTCCCGACCGACCAGCAGGAGCAGGTTCGCGCCATGCTGTCTGAATCCTTAAAGGGGGTTATCTGCCAGCAGCTTCTAAAAACAGCCGAAGGTAAGGGACGCGTTGCAGCGCTGGAAATTATGCTTGGCACCCCGGCCATAGGCAACCTCATCCGCGAAGGGAAAACCTTCCAGATCCCCTCCATCATGCAGACCGCCAAGAAGGATGGCATGCAGCTAATGGATCAACATCTGCTTGACCTGCTGAAAACTAAAAAAGTAAATCCGGAAGAGGCCTACCGCTGCTCCATCGACAAGAAACAGTTTGAGCAATATCGGACACCTGCTTGAAAGTGATTGGCGATTGCTGGGTCTGTTTCATCAATCAAATATTAAAAAGAATACGCAACGCCGGCGTTTCCGGTACCGCCGGTAAGGGTGTCAGTGGTTGATGCGGTAACTGCGATTGGCAATTATGTCCCCGGAATATCACGGAATATCCCCATCTATCTCCCCTGATAAACCGGACATTGATCGATGCGGCGGTCTATCTCATGTACAAGACTCTGGTATGCAGCACTATCCAGCCCCTTGTAACGCTGCTCAAACTCCACTTTTAACATATCCTCCGGAAAATCGGCAACTATCGGGAAAAACAGGGATTCCTCGGTGTGGCCAGCCAGGAGTTTCTGAAGGCGCCGCGCCCCTTCGGAAGAATCGGTGGCAACTTGGACAAAACGAATTCCGGCACGACCGGCCGCCAGATCGACAAAGCTGAAACCGCTGCCCTCCCTGTTGGCGTCCAGCAATTCTTTAAACTCGCCGATTGTGCTGCTGATACTATTATCGGAGAGTAGCTTGAGTCCGGCAGAGACAATAAAATGAAGCCGCAAATCCTGTCTGCCTCCCAACGACACTTTCTGAAGGTGTGCCGATCTGCTCAGCAGCTCTTTCGGTAGATTGATATGTGCAAGCGTGTCGAACAGGGGATTCCCCAGGTAGATTGACAGCGCCATCAGTGCCGAACTGTTTTCCATCACCGGATCTCCCGCAGCCGAACGCTCGCGGGCCAGTTGGAACAGCGGCCCCAGGAAATCGGCGAGGGATGGATTGGCAGGTGGCTGAAAACGCCGTTCAGTTTCCAGCAGCCGGGTATAGTATTGTGTTATCACTGCTGTGTCCCACTGTTTTTTTCCGTTCTGGCCGACTTGTGCCAGCTTTGACATAAGATGCTGCAAACGCTTGAGCCGCTCCTTGTTCTTGGCCAGAGAGGCTATTTTCACGACAACGGTATCTCTTGTTATATCCAGAGAGCTGATCGACTCCAGCATTACAGATCCGTCATTATTGCCCATTATGACGTTGAGAAGATTTTTCGACGCAGACCAGAGCAGCCAGCCGGACAGTGGCAGCTTGCCAATCTTAACACCATCTATGTTCAATCCCCGTTCATCCGGTAGAATTTCTCCGCGCAGATTCAGGTATTGCCCAAATGGATTTCGTGGCATTCGCAGGCTGATATTCACTCGAAGAACACCCGGTGTCACAAAGGCTTGTCCTGAAAAACGTCTGACACCGCGCCCGCCCATGAGCATAACGGCATTCAGGTCGCTTTCAGACGCAGCAATCACGGTGATTTCCCGCTGGTCTTCAAGAGCGCTCAGAATGGTTTTCGCAAGATATTTCACTTGTTGGGCAGATTCAACCGTCGGAACCGATGTTCTGACGACCAGAGGATCTTTTTCCAAGGCAAGACCGGCCAGCAGAGCTATGGAAACCAGTGGAATGATGAACGACAGGGCAATGATGAAGAGCCATCTCCGTTTTCGTGTTGCTCCGCTGTTGGCTGTCGGTGTATCCTGAAAAGATGATCGCGGCTGCGTAGAATTATGAATAAGAGACATTGAAAATCCTTAGCCTTAGTAAAGTAAACTGTATCATCTTCTTATCTTGGAAGCCTGTATCATTGCTCTTGCCGTTGACAGCAGCCTTTAATCTGAAGTTCCTCGTTAAAAGAAGTACAATTAACCATTGATATCAGCATGATACATCAATATCTGCCTGCACGCTACTGTCTACATTCGGATTGTGGAGAGAAGATCGAATGCACGTTGCTGTTCCTTTGAATAGATAGGACGCACTTCAAGGTCGATGCTTTTCATGGAGCGGAAGGCACGTTCTACCTGGCTTAAGCTTTTGTACTTGCGAACAGTTTCATCGCTGCTCATTTTGTTGCTATTTACACTGGTGCGAATGATGTAGATTCCGTCCAGGGATTTCTCTTCCTGTACGTTGGCTTCCTTG
>Ga0265294_10007297_pt1 | contig 13147 bp, 12 predicted proteins | sample MunlanPumphouse3_FD_192504 | JGI IMG/M metagenome (GOLD analysis project Ga0265294, IMG submission 192504) | Groundwater microbial communities from a municipal landfill in Southern Ontario, Canada - Pumphouse #3 | ecosystem: Environmental > Aquatic > Deep subsurface > Groundwater | place... | reverse complement strand
ATTTTCTTGCTATGTTGAGGGTAACACTCCCAATCGTGACAATCACTTCCTAAAACTAATGCTACATCTAAATCTAGTTTAGTTAAATTATTTCTAAGGATTCCCTCAACAGCTGGCTTTTGATATTCAAGTGCATCAAAGTAACCGAATTTTAAATATTCGAATGGATTATTTGCCGAATCACTTAGTGAAGTGTGATTACCTTTTTGATTTGAAAGATCTTTTCTTTGACATACAATTAAAATAGATTCAATTCCTATTTTAACGAGAATATCCTCATACTGTTTTCTAGTATAAAATCCGTCGTTATTCGTGAAAAAATGATTTGCCTTAATCTCTTCTTCTATTTTTTTATATTCTTGTTCAGTGTTTGCGTTAAAAATAGTTAATATATGACAAGGCTTCATACCCTCATCTAATAGTACATCAAATTCAACACCAGCAAGTAGTTGTTTCACATAATTATATTTTTTTGACCTAAGTACTTCTTTAGTTTTAATGTATAGATCACTGTTAAATCTATTATGATCTGTAAAAGAAAACATAGAAATCTTGTTTTCATCACTGTCTAATTTGGTTAGCAAGTTTTCTACATTTTCAGGTGTAGAATTATCTACCACACCCTCTTCTTCTTTATATTTACTTGCAATAGAGTGTATATGTAGATCAATTCTTATATCTTTGTTTAGCACAAAAACTCCCCCTTTTTAAATATTTTCCCTAGGAAAAACATCCTCTAGTGTTTTACCTTCTTTAGTTTTCCATACTATCCAACCACTATTACTCCCCAATGATACAATGTCAGCTGCTCTACTAGGAGAACTAAATCCGTAGTCTTTCACAAATACTAGAACACCATTATTTTCTTCGATAATGCCTTCATCTATTAATTTATCTCTAAATCTTAACTCATTAGAAGATCTTTTATGCTTAGTTGGTTCAGAACGTGCAATTGATCCATTTAAAACAATGAACTTCTCATCAACATAAACTCCTTGAGCATCCCATAATTGATCTTTACTTTTAAAATAAAAGCGAGTTTCATCAGTAAGTTGTTCTTTCTCTATTTCTGGAACAAAAACATTAAATCCCAATGCTTTTACGAGGGTTTTTATTGTCTCAAAATACACAAGACATTCGTTCATTTTAGATTCAGGAATTGATGTATACTTCCCACCATTTCCGTTTTCAACAACAAACCGATCAGTCTCTATTGCTTTTTTAATCATCAGTTGTTCTAAATAGGTCAAGTGTGCTTTATCAAATGTACCACTTAAATTTTGAATTGTGTAAACCCCATCCCAGAAATCTTTTTTCTTTTTATGGTCCTGTAGTCTTGTATATATGTTTTCAGATTCCCCAATATATACCATTTTATCTCCTGCAGAATCCACACCAACTAATATATAACAACCAATGTTATCTAAGTCAATTTTGCGATTGTCAATTTCTGATTTTGCTACGTAAACAATTCTAATTGCTTCTGTTGTTATTCTTGCATGACTTACTTTACTTGCATCACCTGTTGGTAAATATATCTCAATAGTTTTTGCTAAAATCATAGAACCCCTCCATTAAAAAAGTGTAAAACCTATGTTTATTTTACACTTTTTACAATTAAATTTAAAGTATGGGTTAAATTTTATAATTATCATACTTGTTTTTCATTATTTTCTTTATATAATTTTCCATAAAGAAGAAGTCCGGATTACCTTCTGCATCAATAGGTAAGATTATTTGTTCTCTAGATATTCTTTTATCATTGATTTCTCTATTGAAATTATACTTACTAGACAGTCTTGTTATCATTGTAGCAATAAATAAATACACGAACTTATTGTATTTCTTGTTTTTCAAACTTGTAACATGATCACTAGCAATAAACTTATAAGGATGAAAAAAACATGAACCCACACTTCCACTGTTTGCAACAGTTAGACAATTCTCAAATTTTCTAACCTTTTTTTCGTTACCAATATAATTATCAATCCCATTGTTATAAGCTGTCGAAGATATGTATGGTGTTTTCCCATCAATCTGATTAGATTTAATCAATCTTTTGCCTCTACTTATATCGGGAAACAAGTCAGTTATAAAAAATGATTTCCATTCCTTATTACTTAAACTATGTACTTCTTCATATACTAATTCTTCGAGTTGATTATTCTTGTATACTGAATAATCATCAACTTTTTGATCCAAAATCTGTTTTGTATATTTTTGCATGAAGAGATAATCTGGTTCCAAAGGATTGTCAAGTTTAACTGGCAATAAAATTTTAGATTTCTTCATCCTTGTTGGACGCCATTTCCTAGAGTATTGAAAGCATACTCTCTGTTTTTCTATGCATGCAATTAAAAACAATCCTATTTCTTTGTTCAACTTATAATTCTTTAAATATAAAGGGTTCACATCATGACTACAAGTAAACGGATGATTCTGATAATATGCATATCCAACTGAACCATTATTTGTCACACAAATCGCGTTTCCAGGAAATATTTTCCTATCAAGAGGCTCATTTTTTCCATTTCCGGTTTTACTTGTTTCTTCGATATTTGTTATAGAATAGTATTCGGTTACACCATTATTCTTATCTACTGCACCTAAAAATGGTATTAATCCATTATCCTCCGAAACTGGCTTTTTGTTATAAAATCCACCTTTTATATCAAATATATCGATGAACATGAAATCTTTCCAAATTCTATCATTTAATTTCATAGGCATTACTTCTTAACCTTCTTTGCAGATTTTTTTTCAAATAAATACCCTCTATTTTGTGAAATAGCAGAAAATTCAAAAGAAAGAAAATCGGCAACGGATTTTTCAAAGTCTTCATCTAAAGGTATATTATCATTAAAATAATAGAATGCATGAAGCCACTCATCATCAGCTTCAACAGTTGTTTTTACACAGAATTTAGTTTCTGCAGTAATTTTATCAAACCAAACGTCCAGCAAATGTTGTTTCTTATCTTTTGCCTGTTCAGTTTCGACCAAACCTATATGTGGACTTACAACAAATCCGTCATCCTCAAAATCAATAAATTTAACCAATTTATCTGTAGGATGTGGCTCTCCAGCACTAAAAACTACAATACAAGGTATTGTTCCAACCCCATAAAATGTATTTTTATTTAGAGTAATTACCCCTTCAAGCGTGTGTTTTTTCAATATATTTGCTTTCAAGTTTTGCTCTTCTTTACTCTTACCCGTAACAGATGATTGTGGAATAATTACAAAACATTTACCACCAACTACTAGGGAATCAAGTAAATGCTCAGTAAAAGCAAGTTCAAATAAGTCTGGGTTCTGTTTAGAACCTTGCGAATATGGAGGATTCATCATTCCAATGGTAGATTGTTTTAGTTGAACTTTTGATGCATCTTGTTTTAAAAAATCTTCATTTAGTAGATTACTCTTACCATCCCCTCTTAAGATCATGTTAGTGGTTCCGATAGTAAACATATATGGCTGGAGTTCAAATCCATGAAGTTGCTTCTGTTTAATGTTTTTCTTTTGATTATCTGTCTCTGCCTTAACTAGCATATGATGCATAGCTGCAACTAAAAATCCGCCAGTACCACAACAAGGGTCCAAGACGACATCATTTATCTTCAAATCAGCTAATTCACAGAATAAATCAGTAATATGTTTAGGAGTCAATACTATACCTAAAGTCTGTCCGTCGCCTCCTGAATAAGACATAAATTCCCCGTAAAATCTACCTAAATAATCTTCAGAAGACGATGTATACTTAATGCTTCTATAGATTTTTTCATAAAGAAATTCTGTATAGTATTTTAAAGGTGTTTTTCCAAGTTTAGGATTAATTTCATTCAAGATTTTTGTGTCTTTAATTATACTGAATTGACTCAATATTTTATCCTTTTTAACATCAGGTGAAACATTTGATCTCGTTAAATTCGACTTAATGGCATCAAATATTTTTTGTCCATCTGGTTTAATATCATCACCCGTCAACTCATCAATAGAGAAATTTTTAAATTCAGATTCCCTAAGAGCTAATAGTATGCCAGATACGATTAAAGGTTTATCAATATCTTTAAGATTTCCATAATTCCTTAAATCCTCATGTAGTCTGGAAGCATCTTTCAAAATCTCTTCAGTTTCTTTCTCCCAATCTGTAGCTTCTTTTAATACTTCTCTAGTATAATATTCATCAATATTGTTTTCGCTAAATGAAATAAATGATTCCACATCAGGTAATTCCCTGTAAAACTCTGTTTCGTCTATATATAAAGGACTAATTCTATGTTTTTTTTCGTTTCCAGATATACCAAAAGCTAGAATTTTCTTGAAATTCGTATTTTTAGCTAAATGTTGCCCATAAAATAATGCACCATTGACAGCATTATTTTTAATATCGCTCTTTTTTGTGCTGATTAAGCCATTTGAGTCAAGTTTAATATGATTAGATAAATCAGCTTTATCTTCTATTACCAAGAGAAAATCCTTAACTATTCCGACATACTCTGGGAACCCGACATTTCCTGTTCCACTTTTTGAAGCGGTTTTTAATGCTTCATTAATCTCTTTTATAGTACTGCCTTGGGGTTCTAGATCAATCTTTGCATCTTTTAGCAGATTGTATACCCAAAGATCAGTTTTAATTTCTTTTTTTGCCATTTGCTACCTCCCATAACCCATTTATATAATTATACACTTTTTAAGTGGAAATTTAAATTATTTTCTCAATGTTAGTGGGAAATTTCATCTCATTTAGTTTATTGAGAAGAACATAAATTCTAGTTTTAGAAATATTCAGTCGTAAGGCAATATTTCTTTTATTTAATGACGTTTCAACAAGATACTCCAATACTAATGCTTCTTGTGGTTTCAACTTATTCTTAAAACTAATGTATTTATCAATCAATTTTTGTGCTTTATCTAATCTTACTTTTACTTTATCAATTTTGCCAATGACATATAACAAGTTCTCCTCAACATTATTTTTTGTTGAACTTGATCCTATCGAATCATACGTAACAGCATTATAACCAATGAGCCTAGTTTCATAGAACTGAAGTTTTTCTTCTAATTCAGTCCTATGTCTATAGGCTTTTTTAATGTCATCTATCCACTTGTAAAAAGATGTTTTTGAACCAATCATCAAACGTCTCCCCTCTTCTGTTTTCTAAACTTCTAAATCGATCTAGATTTGTAATCAAAGATACTTTCATGAAATTGAACTTATCATCAATGGGTGGATTAGGATTTCTTGCATATGAAATAATGTAGTTTACACCACTTAACACATTCTCATAACTATACTCATCAATTGCGGATTCGAACAAATCATTATATTTCATGATGTCTGAATCTATCTCTTCAATGTATTTTCTTTGAATTAACAATTTTGTTAAAAAGTGCATTTTGGGGAACCCATAAATGCTTTTATCTTCTTTTATCTTTTTATCTCTTTTTCTTTTACTTTTACTTTGTGTATTTATGTCAACATTAACTGGGTTATTGTTAACATTAACTCCTTTTTCCTCATTTTTTTCCATGCTTAAAAGGACCCCTATTTCTTCCATTGTTGCGGAATCTAGCAACCAATACTTGGAGATATCTACTTCCTTACGCCTTTTGGCGACTCGGATGAATTGTTTCTGAATACCATCAGATGTAATAACCCCTTGTCGAAATAGCGGCTCATCAAGAATGCCTAGCTCACAACACATGAGAATTACATTGCGTACCCGTTGATATGAGATCTTGCCTACTCCAATTTGATAAATAAGTTCTGTGATCAAATCTTCTTCAGTCATTTCCAGGTAATACCCGTGCTCATATACCATTGTTAATATTCTTAAAAAAATACTCGAGCCGTATACTCCAAATTTACGTTCGATTTTAGTGATTCGTTGGTCCTTAAAAACACCGACGTCCAATGGAAAATAGGATAATCCTTTTTTGATTGGTCTCGCCATGCTTTTTACCTCTTAGTTTTCTTGTATGCTGAAATAACCTGATATAACTACATTGATATTATTTCATTGTGTTATACAAGCAATCACAAGCATTATTTCTTGCATTAATCGTTTGATTCTTGTGGTTTGTTTGAATGTTTCTCGATATAGTTATTTATCGATGATTCAAATATTACCCATTTGTTTCCGGATTGAAATCCTAAGAGCTCTCCTCTACGTAACATCTTCTGGATGGTTTGTGAAGAGAGCCTTAGTATCTTCTTTGTTTCAGCTATCGTATAATGCTTTTCTTTTGTTTGGGTCATGGTTTCTTACCTCATATTCTGTTAGAATTTTTTCGATAAAAGAAACCCCACTTTTATATACATATGTTCTTTGTTGGCGGATGATTTCTCCACCAGATACTACCTTTGATTCAACTACTCTAAAATACTTACGATCACAAAACTCCTGGTATGGTACGTTGTTGTCATCAAGAACATGACTTGAACGTAGTATTTTATATAAATCAGTATTGCTTAAGTGATGAAATCTGATAACTTGTGTAACTCTATCTAAATCAACACATGATTTACTTCCAAGTAGTTTATTGATCATATTCAATCTTGGTGCATTAAGTTTCTTATCCGTTTCTAGAATTACATTTCTAATCTTTAGGTCTTGAAATTCATCTAAAAATTGAATAACTGTTTCTGGATCATTAAAAGATTCCAAATCGTAATCAAACTGTTTCATCAGTTGCGGGATCACTATTCTATAAAGCCAATCATTGATTTGTTGTGCTTTGGTATTCTTTGATTTGAATAAGCATGTACTAATATGTTTGGCTTTGATAAAAATTCGCTTTGATGTAGTACTCCCAGTTTTTATTTCCAATGTTTCTACATCAGAACTAGGTATTCCAGTTCTACAATCTTTCGCATTATTAATATCCAGGATGCGTGCTATGTCGACTAAGCAAAAGTAGGGTTGTTCATCTATCGTAGTGGCATTAACAACACCATAATCTGCATTCTTAAACTCTCTTATCATTTCTCCTTATCCTCACTTTTTTTATACAATTTTTTATAAACTAGATTTTCTACAAAAGATTCTCTTCTTTGAATGGAATGTAGATATATTTGAGTTGTATCTGAACTCTTATGTCGCAACAGTTGTTGTGTTTGATAGAGCGTTGCTCCCTCATTCATAGCTACTGTCGCTACTGTATGTCTTAGGCTGTGAGCCGTATATATCCTTTCATCAATTCCTACGTCTCGAAGATATTCTTTTACCATCGTACTTATTGTTTTTGGACTGATTCGATCATTCTTACAATTTCTATTATGATTAATAAATAATGGTTTCTTGTTGTCTGATCTAGCAATCTGATATGCGACAATATTTTGATGGATTTCTTCAGGCAGTTTCACATATTCATCTTTTGCATCTCGTCCTTTTCCTCGAACAAACAATGACTCAGCATCATTTACAAACATTATGTCTTGTGAATCGGCTCTACTTACTTCAATAGTTCTTAGTCCTGTGGTAATCATGAGACCTATGATTGCATAATTCCGTAATTCTACTATTCCCCTATCGGAGATATTTCTAGCATGCTCAATAAGTCTACTTGCTTGATCCACTGATAATGCTTGCCTTTTAAAATTGCTACCAGTTTTTACTCCTTTAATACCAATAGCAATATTTTCTCCTTTACCTTCAGCATATAGCCATTCATAGAAACCTCTGATAACAACCATATGCTTTTGTACTGTTGTAGCTGCTAGATTTTCTGATAACTCTTCTCGATATGTCTTTACGTCTTCCCTAGTTGGTGGTTTAGGTAGTTTATTGACATACTCCATGTATTCACTAAAGATCCTTCTATAGCTTTCTTTGGTAATCTTTCGCACATCTTTATAAGTTATGTATTCATCCATCAGCTGAGCAAGATTGTACTTATCCACTAAAAACTCTTTCGGTGTTCTTAGTCATTCTCTCACTCTCTTTAATAAACTCTTTTTCTCCCTCAAGCGCCTCACATAAATTCATGTCCAAGGCATCGGCAATTTGTAGTAGCATTTTCACAGACAACCTCTTCCCTCTAAAACCATTCTCTATTTGGCAATAGTAATCTGAGGATATACCTGATAAATCTCCTACATCTATAACCGTCCGACCTAATTCCTCACGTCTTTTCTTTAAATATAATCTGTGTAGATTCACGTGATACTCTTTCTTTTCATTTGAATTCAAGATGCTCCCTCCTTTCAGTAATTTCAAACGGTGTCTTTATTGTATATGGAATAGTTAATCTTGAAAATAATTTGATATGACTTTTTTTATTTTGCAACAAATTGAGTTGTTTTTGTGGTAATATCTATGATAATATAGAGTTAATGTTAACAATAATTATTTGCTTACAACATTTGTTGCTCTATAAAAACTCAAGAAAAAGGATGTGATTATATGCAAGATACTTTATTTGATAATCGATTTGTTAGTGAAAATTTGAAGAAACTCAGAAAACACTACAAGCTATCTACAACAAAGGTTGCAGAACTCATTGGAAAATCAAGACAAGGATATGTCAATTATGAGAACGGAACCAGAGAAATCAGTCTGAAAGATTTAGTGATCCTAAGTGGTTTTTACAATGTCTCATTGGACGTTATTATTGGGAACCCTTATACACTCGTAAATGATAAAATTCTTGCTTTTCGATCATTTGAAAACGGAGAAGATGGTCTTGTAGAAGTCATGCCCTTTACTATTTCTACTATCTATGATGATGTGATTTGTTATTTAGAGAATGATCTAAAAATGAGATTCTTCTGGAAAACCAATCTAAACCAAGAAGGTCATGTCATGATATTTGATTACTATGACAAAACGTATATTTCAAAAGTTTACTTCAAGCCAACTGGTGGCGGACATTTTTACATCAACGACAAACCTAGATACTTTAACAAAGCTCATGCAGAGAATATCGTATTCAAAGGTGTGCTCATGGCTGACTTAAATAAATATATGGATATACCTCATTTTTTTAGTGCTTTACGCTAATTCACAAATATATTTGGATGTGCTAAAATAACTACGGTGGTTTAGACATACTATATGCATTCTTAGTTATCCTTACTCGAAAAGAGTCGCTTTCTTTAGCGGCTCTTTTTTGTTTTCTCAGAAAGGAATAGTATGGATACAAACGTAAAATTTCAACAACAAAAGGCAATCATAGATGAACTTAAAAAAGCTAGTTTAATCACCGATGAAGAGTGGTATCTTTGCCTTACAAAACTACTGATGATAAATAATGAAAAAAGCAACAAATAGCACGGTATTAACTTGCTATTTATTGCTTTTTGAGTGATGTATATAGTAACCAAATATAGGAGGTACAAGAATGCAGGAAAAACGAGTTATAGTTATTGAACCAACTCAAGTAATCCATGAAGACATAAATGGATTACCAACTCTAAAACCAAAACTAAAAGTATGTGCTTATGCAAGAGTCTCTACTGATTCAGAAGATCAACTACATAGCGTTGAAGCACAAAAGAGTGTTTACACTCAAAAGATTCAAGAAAATGACGATTGGGATTTTATAGGCTTGTATGCTGATGAAGGATTATCAGGAACTAGTATTCAAAAAAGACCACAGTTTCTTCAGATGATTGAAGATGCTAAAGCTGGGAAGATTGATTTAATACTAACGAAATCACTATCTAGATTCGCAAGAAACACAGTAGATACATTAACAATCATTAGGGAGTTAAGAGAAATCAATGTAGATGTATTCTTTGAAAAAGAGAATATTTACTCATCAGATACCAAGGTCGATTTCATGCTTACCATCTTCTCTTCAATTGCCCAGGAAGAGGCTAGAAACATTAGTGAGAATGTGAAATGGGGATTTAGAAAGAGATTTAAAGAAGGTAAAGTTCACATCAATACAAAGCGATTCCTTGGTTATGATAAAGATGATGATGGAAACATTGTCATCAATGAAGAACAAGCTAAGACGGTAACAATCATATACGACATGTATATTTCAGGATCCTCACTAAAAGAAATAGTGATATTTCTAACTGAGAATGAACTGCAGAATGGTCGCGGAGAAAGCTTCTGGACACCAGCTACAGTGAGTGCGATTCTAACAAACGAAAAGTACTGTGGAGATGCGATTTTACAAAAGCGAGTCACGGTTGATTACTTAACACACAAATCAGTAAAGAATGATGGACACGCTCCTAAATACTATATCATGAATAACCACGAACCTATTGTTTCAAGAACCAAGTTTGAACTGGTCCAGGAACTCAAGAAAAAGCGAGGGAGAAAGCGTAAGCAATCAAACTACGGTAATATATACCCATTAAGTGGAATCGTCTTCTGTGGGGAATGTGGTGCGGTTATGAATCGTAGTTATTACAATTACGGCAAAGCTACAGAACGTGTGGTGTTAACTTGTAGAAAGAATAATAAAGAGCATGTATGTTCCAATAAACCAATAGATAATGATACTTTAGAAAAAGCGATTGTAAAATCAATAAAAGAACTAGAATTATCCAAGGATACTATTATTGATGAAACTCTAGAAATTGTTAGATCGTGTTTAAGTTCCAGTGACCTAGAAACTGAAATATCTGACTTGAAAAAGCAAATCACGAAAACAGAAAAGAGCATCAAGGACATCATTGATTTGAATGTGAATTCCATTGCTGATAACACTGAATTTTATAAATCTATTTACAATGAAAAGAAGGCTCAGCTAATCGACTTAAAAGCTCAACTTAATAATAAAAAATCATCTCTAGTAAATGGACACCTTCATGAAGAACGGATTCAGGAGATGAAAGAATTCTTAGATGGCAATATCGGATTAAGCAAAAACATCTTGATGGGAACTTACAAGTTTATAATTGCACTTAGTCCTTCTGAGGTACTTCTCTTGATAAGTGATAATCCTATGACAAAAAAGAGTATTAAAAACGAATTAGAGGTATATAAAGCTATGCCTTCCATTCATACTGACAAAGTAAAAAGTACAAACGAGAAATATGAAATTGCATATCATGTGGTAGATTTGAGGGAACAAGAATGAATGCAGTAGAGATAATTGATTTCAATAAACTGGAATCAAAAGATAAGTTGAAAAATGTATGTGCTTATGCTAGGGTTTCAACAAAAAAGGAACTACAAGAAACTTCACTAGATTTACAAGTTGAAACGTACACAAAAATGATAATGGAAAATCCTGAATGGAATTTAGTCGGTGTGTATTCAGATGTTGGAAAGAGTGGAACAGATACAAAGTATAGAGAACAATTCAATCAGATGATAGAACTTGCTGTAGCGGGTGGTATTGATTTAATCATCACAAAATCGATATCTCGCTTTGCAAGAAACACTATTGATTGTTTGAATATCATCCAAGAGTTAAAAAGACACAATATTGAAGTTTGGTTTGAGAAAGAGAATATCTCTTCTTTCGATCCAAAGGTAGAACTAACCATTACAATTTACGCCAGTGTAGCTGAAGAGGAATCAAAGATAAATAGCGAAAACACTAAATGGGGTGTAAAGAAAAGATTTGAAGATGGTATTGTTCCAATGGTAACATCTAAAGTATTAGGCTACAAAAGAGATCAAAATGGAAACATCGCAGTTGATGAAGATGAGGCTAAGATTGTACGAAAAGTGTTCACTTTATACTCGAAAGGATATTCTCAAGGCTATATTGCTGAAGAGTTAAATAAAGAAGGACATATTACAAAGCATTATAATCTACCTTACAGTTCAGGAACGATTCGTGGAATATTAAATAACGAAAAGTATACTGGAAATGCATTATTGCAAAAATCAATACGTCGTAGGGTTGGCGATAAAACTGGAGAAAAGGATCAGCAAACACATCCTAAATATTACGTTGAAAACTCTCATCCTAAAATTATTACTAAAGCATTATGGGATAAAGTACAATCCATAAAAGCACAAAGGATGATGAAATACAACCACACAACAGACATACTCGAATTGAAAAGGAGAGCAAAGAATAGATCCATTTATAGTGGTTTTGTTGAATGCTCCGTTTGCGGTAAAAACTACCATTACAAGGTAAATAACAAAAGAGAAAAATGGGCTACTGAGATTTTGATTTGTTCATCAAATCGAGAAAAGAAAACATGTGAAAATGATTCCTTATTTGTTGAGACATTTGATGAGCAGCTACTTTCTCAAATTAACTATATCATCAAAAATAAATACGAGTTCTTAAATAAGTTAAATGAGGTTTTAACTTCACATCCAGAAATACGAGAACTCAATATCGAGATTAATACATTGGAAGATAAGCTCGATGAGATACATCATCAAATTAAATCGTTAGCCTTATTGGAAGGGGACTTTGAAACACTCGTATTAAACCAACTAAAAACACAAAAATCCGACATTGAAATCAAGTTAACAGCAAACCGAAATAAACTATTAACTTCACACAACATCGAATCTAAAATCAAGCATTATAAACTTCTACTAAAAGAATACAAGAAACCAATAGATGATTTATCAGAGTTTCCATTTCAAGATTTATTTGATAAGGCACTTGTTAACGAAAGAAATGATATAGAATTTATTCTTAATCCGTTTAATTCATTAAGTTCTAATTCAACTTACTCATTTCCAGAAATAATAACCCCTTATAAGATTAGAAAAACCCTATTTGAATCAACAAGTAAAATTTCATGCTTTTAGCTAATTGTATCAATAAGAAAACTGTGTTATATTAAAAGTGCGACATAGTCGCAACTTATCCCTTACATAGCATGTGTGTATTTACACACACATCCCCTTCCTTAAGGCCACCGAGAGGTGGTCTTTTTATTGGTTTTATCTTAAGTTCAAATCCGATAGCGACCTCAAAAAATGGCTATTTTTGGCAAAAGTTCAAATCCGGTCACGAGAACAGATAAATCATCCCATATCAGAGTATAAAAAAAGAGTAAAATCAATGAAAAACCACTGATTTTACCCTGAAAAATACAAAAAGTTGCTTTCTTCAAAATCGCTATAAACGTCTTTATTTAGCCGTTAAACGATAAAAAGCAACTTGGTATAATTAACCTGGTGCGGTTGATGGGATTTGAACCCACACATCATAAAGACACTGCCGCCTGAAGACAGCGCGTCTACCATTTCGCCACAACC
>Ga0265294_10007296_pt1 | contig 13148 bp, 8 predicted proteins | sample MunlanPumphouse3_FD_192504 | JGI IMG/M metagenome (GOLD analysis project Ga0265294, IMG submission 192504) | Groundwater microbial communities from a municipal landfill in Southern Ontario, Canada - Pumphouse #3 | ecosystem: Environmental > Aquatic > Deep subsurface > Groundwater | place... | reverse complement strand
CGCAAGATAGTTGAGAATAATGAGATCATTAACACAATACAAGATTTGGAACTTAGCACCGAAGATGCCATAGAACTTGCATTTAGTGAGCCAGAAATTACCAAGCAAACCGAAAGCTCTCGTGAGCGCAAACGGAAAATAAACCCATGGCATTTACAACAAATCCAAAACGAGATAGATGATAAACAAACAGAGTTAATAATTCAAAATCAGCGTAGGGAGGTTATTCACAAGCTACTTGCAGAATCTGAAACATACACAAATTTGGCCAGGGTCAGAGATCTGAATGAAGAGAATCAAAGCTTGGAAGATTCTATCAATCAGTTAGTCGCAGAAATCTCTTCTTTGGAAGATAGGTATTTGGAATTAGCTTGCGATGAATAGAAGAATTGGTTTTACAACTACATTACCAGTTGAAGTACTGTATGCTGCTGGCCATATCCCCGTAGACCTTAACAACATCTTCTTGATGCAAGATTCTGCCAAACATATTCATGATGCCGAACTGAAAGGTTTTCCCCGCAGCTTATGCTCGTGGATAAAGGGTAATTATTCTGTAGCTCTCAATTCAAATCTTGATGAAGTTATTGGAATTGTGCAGGGAGATTGTTCGAATTCGAATTCTTTATTAGAAATGATATCTGAAGAGGGCATACCCATTTGGCGTTTTTCTTTTCCTTTTGATCGTAAGTATAAAGCATTGAATCGCGAGATATCTAAACTGGAAGAGCATTTAGGGGTAACTCGTAAACAGAGTATGCAAGCTAAGGCTTGGCTAGATTCAATACGAATCAAATTGATTAAGCTAGACAAATTCACCTATCAAGATCGAAAGGTTTCTGGAAGAGATAATCATCTCTGGTTGGTAAACTCATCAGATTTTCAGGGTGATCCCGTACGCTTTGAAAAGGAGTTGGATGAGTATCTATATTTAGCAGAGCAGAAAGAGCCCTTATCTACGCAGATTCGTTTAGGATACGTAGGTGTGCCACCCATTTTCAGAAACATGTACGATACGATTTCACAATTAGGAGGCGATGTTGTTTACAACGAGGTTCAACGTCAGTTCTCTATGCCGCATCTTAAGGAAGACATCGTAGAGCAATATCTTGTTTATACTTATCCATATAGTGTTCTGGGCAGATTAGCAGATATTAAAGAGCAGATTGCGCTCAGAAAAATTGATGCTATTATAGGCTACACTCAAGCTTTTTGCCATCTTCAAATCGATAATCTTCTCATTAAGAAACATATAGATTTACCATTTCTAAATCTTGAAGGTGAAATGCCAGAAGAACTTGATTCTCGCACTTTGTTGCGTTTGGAAAGCTTTTTTGAGGTTCATTCATGAGAATAGCTCTAGGTATGAGTGGCGGAATTGATAGCACAATGACAGCCTTGATACTTAAAGAACAGGGGCATGAGGTTATTGGTGTTACCATGACAAAGTGGAGCTCATCTAGCGGGATTACATCGAAAGACAAAAGAGGTTGTTTCGGACCATCTGAGCCTGAATCGATTGAGGCAGCCAAAAGAAGTGCAAAGGCATTGGGCATAGAGCACCATCTTATTCATCTGGAAACCGAATTCAAAGAATATGTTTTAAGCTATTATACAGATACATATATAAAGGGGAAAACGCCAAATCCTTGTGTAGTGTGCAATCAAAGAGTAAAGTTTGGAGAACTCATCAGAAAGACTCAAGGTTTAGGCATAAATTTTGAGCATTTTGCCACAGGTCATTATGCTCGCGTGCAATACTGTGAAGACAGCAAACGATGGCAATTACTTCGCGCAAAGGATCTTCGCAAAGATCAATCTTATTTTCTTAGCATGCTTTCTCAAGAACAACTGGCACTGTGTATGTTTCCCTTAGGTGAATATCATAAAGAAGAATTAAAGGAGTTTGCCCGCGAAAGAGGCTACGATTATCTAATAAAAAAGAAGGAAAGCCAAGATTTTTTAGAAAGCATAGATAATAGTCCTTTATTTGCAGGGAAATCATACTCTAAAGGCGAGTTTGTAGATAAAAACGGTAAAGTGCTTGGCTACCATAACGGATTGCCCTACTATACAATTGGTCAGAGAAAAGGTCTTGGCTTAGCTGGTTTTGCTAAAGCACAATATGTTATTGCCATCGATTACGAGCAAAACCAAATAGTTATTGGAGAGGAATCCGATCTGTTTTGTGATTCATTGTATGTAGAAGGTCTTAATTGGGTATCAATAACCGAGCCAAGAAGCGTTTTGGAGTGTAAAGCCAAGATACGTTTGGCTCACAGTCCTCAGTTATGTAGTGTTCAAAAGCAGAAGGAAGATCTTTACAGGGTAATGTTTCGCGAGCCTGTTGCATCTATTACTCCTGGTCAAGTAATTGCTTTTTATGAGGGAGACATGTTATTGGGGGCTGGTTTTATTCAGTAATACTAAACCAGCTATTCCCATTCGATGGTTGATGGCGGTTTGGAGCTGATATCATAAACAACTCGAGATATACCTTTCACTTCGTTACATATCCGGTTAGACACATGAGTAAGAAAGTCAAACGGAAGCTTAGAAACCTCAGCAGTCATGCCATCCACACTATTAACAGCCCTTAGGGCGCATACCTGTTCATAAGTACGTTCATCTCCCATCACACCTACACTTTGAATGGGTAGTAATACGGCGAATGCCTGCCAAGTACAGTTATACAGATTCCACTTAATCAGTTCTTCAATGAAGATTTCATCTGCAATCTGTAATAATTGGATATTGTGGTGATTTACAGCTCCTAAAATGCGCACCGCCAAGCCGGGTCCTGGGAACGGATGGCGCTGAACCAGTTCTGATGGTAGATTCAATTCTGCACCAACTTGTCTCACTTCATCCTTAAAAAGCTCACGTAAGGGTTCTACTAATCCTAGCTTCATTTTTTGAGGAAGTCCCCCAACATTGTGATGACTTTTAATGGTAACTGATGGCCCTATAAACGATACGCTTTCAATTACATCCGGATATAGAGTTCCTTGTGCCAGCCATTTTGCATCTGGATATTTTGTCGCTTCTTGCTCGAAAACATCGATAAAAGTAGCTCCAATTATTTTGCGTTTTTGCTCTGGATCAACAATGCCAGATAGCTTAGTAATAAACAAATCTGCCGCATCTACAAATTCAATATTCAGATCAGGATACACACGGAACATTTCTTTTACTCGGCCTGCTTCTTGATATCTCATAAGTCCGGTATCTACAAAGATTGGTATTAACCTATCACCAATTGCTTTGTGTATCAAAGCGGCTGTTACCGATGAATCTACTCCTCCGCTCAAACCAAGTATAACTCTATCATTCTTTACTAAGGTACGAATATTTGTGATAGCATCATTTACAAATGATCTGGCATTCCAACTTGGTTTTAACCCAGTAATATTGAACAAAAAATTCGATAGAATCTGTATTCCACAAAGGCTGTGATGTACCTCAGGGTGAAACTGCAAGGCATAAATTGGTTTTGTTTTGTGTTTTATTGCAGCATAATCGGAGTTTTCGGTTGAAGCAAGAGCTTCTAGGTATGGGGATAATTCTTCAATTTTATCGGCATGACTCATCCATACCTGCGAATCATCTAATACTCCCTCAAATAATGGATCCTGGACAAGTGCTTTAAGATGAGCTTTGCCATATTCACGTTTGGCAGCTGGCTCAATGCTTGCTCCCAGATGATTTGCCACCAATTGCATTCCATAACAAATGCCCAAAATTGGGATGGGTAGATTCCATATATCGGCATCTGGTTTCGGCGCATTCGCTTGGTCTATAGAATATGGACTACCAGATAGGATTAGGGCATCAGCTCGCATTTCGCAAATTCTCTTACTGTCGATATTGAAGGCATGAATCTCGCAGTACACGCCTGCCTCACGAATCTTCCGCGCAATTAATTGAGTATACTGGGAACCAAAATCCAAAATCAAAACAAGGTTATGCATCTGTTGTCTTCCTTATACAAAGGGATTATTATGTTTTTCTAAACCGATAGAAGTTCGCGGACCGTGTCCGGGAAAAACAACTGTATCATCTGGCAAAACGAATAGTTTTTGCACAATTGATTGTTTTATCTGTTCATAGCTACCGCCCGGGAAATCCGTTCGCCCAATACTCATTTCAAAGAGGGTGTCTCCGGAAATTAGAAATTTGTTTATATACAAACATATGCCCCCTTTAGTATGCCCAGGTGTATGAATAACTCTAATCTTATGCTTACCCATATTAATTACATCGCCATCTTTCAGTAAGATATCGGCTGTTGTAGTGGGTATGGGAGTACCCATATACTCACTGAGGTTTTTTTTGTTATCTGCCAACATAATTGCATCATCGGCATGGATAGCAACCGGACACTCAAAGATGTTTTTGAAGTAAGCTATGCCTCCAATGTGGTCTCCATGCCCATGGGTTATAACGATGCTATGTATCTTAAGTTGCTTTTCCCTGATTGTATCGGCAAGTTGTACCGATGGGGCAGAGGGATCAATCAAAATACCATCTAAGCTATTTTCATCCCACAACAACCAAGTATTAGTCTGATATACGGGCAACAGAATAAATGATTCAATTTTTATCATATCAAATACCTTATCCTAATCGAATGATATTCTAAATTTTCTTGCAGATTCGTAATCAATCTTTTGGCAAGCATATTCGTAGATTTGTTTATAATTATTCATAATTACAGTACCGCTTTTGGGTGCCTTGGGATGATAATACCAAAATATTCCCAATACTGTATCCAGAATGGAGGCGTCTAATTTTGTTGTGCTTACAATACCCAAGGGACCGGTATATTCTTTAGCCTTCAGATATATCTTTGCCCCCAGTTCTTCCAGTTTATCGTTCTCGTTTTCATCTCTTCCAATTATGAGCTTGGTTTTGGCATCAATGCGAAAATGCCTACCGTACTTAAGGAGTGCCATATTTAGAGTATCAAGTTGATTATGTTGCATAAGATCTTTAAGACGTAGCGAATAGTTTTTATCGGTAAGCAGACATCCTCCGGCAGGAGCAGGATATTCTAATATTTGCAGTTCTTTTGCTAATTCAAGCTGTCGATACCGACCGCGCCCTGAAAAATCAAGCATATCATTGCGATCAATCCAGTTCTCTATGATGGGTTTAGTATCTCTAAGTAATTTTTGGGATAGTGGCCTAACAATCAGATCCCGGTATCCGCTTAGTTTTGCCACTCTATTCATAGCATCCTTGCGTTGGCTCATTGGTCTTTGTCCTAAAACTTCTCCGGTTACAATATAATGTGCATCCAGTTCCTTCAACATATTTCCGGCAATACGAATCATTAGAGCATGACAATCAATGCAGGGATTCATGTTTTTGCCAAATATAGTGCCAGGCTCTTGCATCATTTCCAAGTGTTCTACCGATATATCCCTCACCACTAAATCTATATCATTTGCCCGAGCCGATTCAATTGCTCTTTCTATTGGCATATAAGGCGTAAGAAAGCAAAGCGGATAAATCCGATATCCGGCTTTTTGCATCCATTTCACGGCGAGAATGCTATCTAATCCACCGGAGAATAAGGCAATTGCTGCATAAGGAGACTTGAATTTCTTTATCATCTGAAACTAAGCATTTATAGCTAGGCTATCTGTCAAGGCTTTTGCCTTAGCTACGCCTTTCCATCACCCTTGTAGTTATAAAGAGTAAGTGAAATCTGCAATTCCGCACAACAAAATCTACAAATCGAGGGAATGTTTACGTAGTTATGTTTTAATAATCGATAGTTTTATTGCTATTTCACAACTATATTGTTAGTCTATGAAGCGCCATTCTCATTTTTGGGAGGCGGAAGCTGAGATGGTTAGATTCTCTTGCCATAAAGGTCGCAGGTCATTTCATAAAGAAAACCTTCTACATCCTTCCGGAGACATCCCACTAAACTCTCCCATTTTAAAAGTCAAACTTTTCAATACAATATAAATACATCTAAACTTTCGCCGGATTGCCAAATAGATTATTCTTGTAGGAAAAATTCTAATGGGCTTGTGTTTTTCTCATTATGTTTTAACTTATACTTAGGCATGCATAGAGTAGAGATTCTGGTATCCACACAGGAGTATCTCTGCTTGAAGTATGCCTAAAAATAGCTTTATGCAATAGTCAATGGTCTGGCGATTTGCATAAAACAAGATAATCTACCGCACTAGTTATTAGGATATTTTCCAGCAACCTAGATGCTATCGAATTACAGTTAACTTCTTTACTATGCTGGTGTTTGCCGTTTTTAGCCTGTAAAGATAAATCCCAGAGCTAAGATTATTGCTATTGAAATCATGGGTTTGGATTCCATAAAAAACAGGATATGTAGCCAAGAGTTGTCCTCGCACATTAAACAGTTCCAAGGTTGCAGATTCATTTACTGCTAAGTGTGTTTTTACTTTAACTATTGATCCTTTGATAACTGGATTGGGTATAGCATTATGCAAATAAGCACTGCTTACAAACTCTGGTATAAGTTCATCTTCTACTGAGATTCCAGCTAAAGATAGTTTGGCCACAAAGATGTCAAATCCACCACTTGTAGGCAGTTCAAATTCTCCAAAACTTGACGTTCCGGAAAAAGTACCATGAACGTATATTCTATTTTCTTCGCCTAATGCGATTCCTCCGGCAAAATCATTAGCGCCACTTCCGGCGCTATCTGCCCATATCCATTCTCCGGAAGAGTCTATACCTGCGATGAAGATGTCCCATATACCACTAGATGATAACTCTAAGCTGCCTAAATCTATAGTATTTTGGAAATTTCCCGAAACATAGACAGCACTGTTATTGTCTATAACTACACTATTGCCTGAATCTGTACCAAAGCCTCCAGCTCGAGTTGCCCAAAGCCAATTGCCCAAAGAATCTAAAGCAGCAATAAATGCATCTCGATTATTAGAACTAGTTATCTCGATATCCCCAAATACTCCCGTGGAGTAGAATTCACCTGTTATGCAACAAACACCGCTGCTATTTACATCAATATCAAATACATCGTCATCATAAGAACTTCCACCGCAGTTAAGTGCCCAAAGCCAATTTCCTAAAGCATCAAGTTTGGCAACAAACACATCGTTTTGCCCATTACTGGATAAGCTCAGTTCCCCAAAAGTACCCATATTGCGGAATGTGCCACTCAAATATACATTTCCATTGTGATCTGTTGCAACGGCTTTTCCTTTATCAAGATTGGTTCCGCCGGCTCTTTGCACCCATTGCCAAATCCCATCGCTGCCTATCTGAGCAAGGAATATGTCAGTGTATCCAAAAGGACTAATCTGGTGTTCACCGAATGTTGCCGTATCATAAATATATCCAGTAACGTAACAAGTTCCATCAGACAAAGCAGTTAACGAATAACCGTAATCCTCTCCAGTGCTTCCCGCTCCGGATGCCCATAACCAATTTCCTGAATTATCAAGTTTTGCAACAAATATATCTTTATTGCCTTCAGAACCTATTTCAATTTCACCAAAATTTGCTGTATTGGAAAAGGTTCCTGTGATGTAGATATTACTTGATGCATCTAATGCAATACCCCAAGGCTCATCAGATTCACTGCCGCCTGCTCTCTGCGCCCAAATCCAATTGCCATTAGAATCTAATTTTCCTACGTAGATATCTGTATTACCAGCACTTGTAACAGTTTGTTCTGAAAATACTGTAATTGATTCAAAACTGCCCGCAACGTATTGATTACCATCTGAATCAACACTTAGGCAACGTGCAATTTGACCACCTGAACCAGAAGCGGAACTTACCCAAAGCCAATCGGGACTGGTTTGAGCAAATATCATACAGACTATCTCCAAAAAAAGAATCAAAAAACAATGCGTCTAAACAAATCTTTCATTTTTCCTCCATGCCGAATTGATTATATGCAAAATATGATTACGTGCGAATAGATGTCAAGGGAAAAACCTTCTCATTACCTCATAATGGAGGTCAATATAATATTGTCAATAAATACACAAAAATTTTGTTATGTGACGCATTTCTATTAATGACATTTCTCTAAATAGCGCTATACTATGCGTTATAGCTATGCCAAGCAATAATAACCAGCTCTATTTATGATTACATCGATAATGAGAAGAAGAATACTGAGTTGATCTGACCACAAAGTGCCTTATTGACGTTTAACGATTCTTATCAAATTTCTCAATTGTGATGTGGAAAAATTGCAACATTACTCTAGCATTTTTTTTCGTATGGTAATAAAGCAATAATCAGTTTTGGATATCCGACATAGGATTGAGTGTAAGAATATACAGACCTATAAAGTCAATTGATCGATAACAAAATTTGGGAACTATGTTCATTAAGGCATTTACATAATTATTCAGTAATGATCAATGGTAAGCTTATAGAATAGTATAACCAAGGAACAACTAACTCTATGAGCTAGTTGCGCATCCATATATAGCAGGTATTTATGCACGAGATCTTGGTTTAGGGGGTTTTTTCTAATCGTAACTAAGCCTCCCACTCCAATTTTGTAGTATGGGAGCTTACCCTGTGCCCAGATTACTCAACGATAACTCCATACGAAATTTACATAAAAAACAAGAATTGAGATACTCTTTTTCTTGACAGTAGCGGGCATTTTTTAAGTTTATATCCATAAATGGCATTTAGTGGATTACTAAATTCTAACATTTTCTCAAACAAGGAGTTCGATACATGAGGCAATTCCGTATTGAGGAGCATCCAATATTGGATGTGCCTAGCCTGGACCTGGTAAGCTTCTATTTTAACAAAGAGAAACTAAAGGCCCGAAAAGGGGAGATGATATCTTCTGCATTAATAGCAAATGGCATTAATGTGTTTGGTCACCATCACAAAGATGGTAGTGCGCAAGGGATATTTTGTGCCAACGGGCAATGCGCAAAATGTATGGTTATCGCCAACGGTGTAGCCGTGAAATCCTGCATGACGCCAGTATCTGAGAACATGGTTGTTCAAAGTGCCGAAGGCTTACCACAATTAACTGAAGAAGTAGAACCGATAGAGTTTAAGCCAATCGAAGAAATATCTTGTGAAGTTCTAATAATTGGTGGTGGTCCGGCAGGTCTTTCAGCGGCAACTGAACTTGGCAAACACAATATTGATACTTTACTGATAGACGATAAAAATGCCCTAGGAGGAAAACTTGTTCTGCAAACACATAAGTTTTTTGGTTCAGAAGAGGATAGCAGAGCGGGTACCAGAGGGCATAATATTGGGCAGATTCTAGCAGAAAGGGTTAGCAGCTTGCCAAGCGTAAAAACATGGGTAAACAGCACTGCCTTGTTTGTATTTAGTGATAAAAAAGTAGGTATAATTAAGGATGGGACATACAAATTGGTCAATCCCCAGAGAATTCTTAATGCTGCCGGTGCACGTGAGAAATTTTTACGATTTCCCGGAAATAAGCTAGCGCGCATCTATGGAGCGGGAGCTTTTCAGACCTTGGTGAACAGAGATCTTGTGCGCCCAACTCAGAGATTATTTATTGTAGGGGGAGGAAATGTAGGGCTTATAGCAGGGTATCATGCCTTGCAAGCAGGTATAGAGGTAGTAGGCTTAGCTGAGGCTTTGCCTATGTGTGGAGGTTATAAGGTTCATGCTGACAAACTGCGAAGATTTGGTGTGCCGATTTTCACTTCACATTCAATCTTGTGTGCAAATGGCGAAGAGACAGTGGAAAGCATAACTATTACCCAAGTTGATTCGCATTTTAAGGCAATTGAAGGTAGCGAGAAGACCTTTGCTTGCGATACAATACTAATTGCTGTTGGCTTAGATTCTCTTTCGGAATTCACGATAGAAGCTAAACAGGCGGGTATTCCTGTAGATTCTGCTGGAGATGCTCTGGAAATAGCAGAAGCGAGCTCAGCAATGTTTAATGGTAGAATTGCAGGTTTGAGAATAGCTAAAGCAATTAAGGGAGATTCGATTGAAGATATTCCTCAAAGCTGGTATACTAAGGCTGAAGTGCTCAAGGCTCATCCAGGTCAAATTAAAGATTATCAGCAAATAACTCAAGATAGTGGAGTAATGCCAATCATCCATTGTTTACAGGAAATTCCCTGCAATCCTTGTACTACCGTGTGCCCCACCAATTCTATTCAAACAGAAGATGGAAGTCTTTTGGCTGTACCCCGCTACACGGGATCTTGCATTGGTTGCGGAAAATGTCTGTTGATATGTCCGGGTTTAGCCATTACCTTAGTCGATTACCGCAAAGACCCTCAATACCCTATTGTGACAATTCCTTATGAGATAATGAATAAATCTATTGAGGTAGGAGACAAGAGGATGCTCACCGATATAGACGCAAATGAATTGGGATATTTTGAAATTGTATCGATAAATGAATTTAAACAACAACACACTTGCCTTGTTCGTTTCCAAGTTCCGGCTAATATTGCCCGCAAGATTGCCGGATTTAGGGTTCAGGATTCTGCCGTAAGTGAAGCGTTGCCCCAAGCGATAATTCCAGATAGAATGGCAAATGACGCTATGATTTGCCTTTGTGAGCGCGTTACAGTTGCAGATGTTAGAGCGCTTATCAGAAAGGGAATTACCGATCTAAATCAGATTAAAGCAATTACCAGAGCGGGCATGGGACCATGTGGAGCAAAAACCTGTGAAGTATTAATCAAATCTCTACTAAGAGAAGAAGGAATTGCCATATCCGAGATAGTCCCCAATACAAAACGTCCTATCTTTGTAGAAGTGCCATTGGGAACTTTTCCTTCCGGAGGTAAAAAATGATTTACGATTGCATTGTAATTGGAGCCGGTTCCATTGGACAACCAACTGCATTGAATCTTGCGGAAAATGGTTTGAAAGTATTAATAATAGAAGGCGAACACGGTCCCGGTCAACAAAATAATAAGAAAGCTATTGGGGGCATCAGAGCTACTCATTCAGATTATGGCAAGATATCAGTATGTCAGCGCTCGATTGAAATATTAAAAAACTGGAAAACAGAACGGGGTGAAGATATCGGTTGGCTTAGTAATGGTTATTCTTACCCTGCCTATAGAGCAGAAGATGCCAATGCTCTTCAGGATCTGATGAAAATTCAGCATTCATACGGATTGAATATTGAATGGCTAAATGCTCAAGATTACGCAGAATTAGTGCCCGGTATTTCAAGAGAGGGATTGTTGGGCAGCACATATTCACCTGAAGATGGTAGCTGCTCTCCTCTGCTGGTAACAAATGCTTATTATTTCCATGCCCTCAATGCAAAAGTAGATTTTCATTTTCAAGAAAGGGTTACAGAGTTAAGGCTTAAAGGCAATAGTGTTTGTGAAGTGATAACCAATAAAGAGAAATACAAAGTTGGGACAGTAATTAATGCAGCAGGCAATTATGCTCGCGAGATAGGAGCCATGGTACACGAAGATATTAAAGTATTTCCTGATAATCACGAAGCAGGTATCACCGAACCGGTAGCACGATTCTTTGAACCCATGGTGATAGATATGCGTAAAGCTCCCGGCAGTGCAAATTTCTATTTCTATCAGAATAATGAAGGTCAAGTTGTGTTCTGTATTACTCCAGATCCACCAATTTTAGGGATAGATAATCGCTCAACTTCAGAGTTCTTGCCCATGTGTAGTAAGCGAATGCTTGAAATCTATCCTCGGTTAAGAAATCTTAAAGTAAGACGTACATGGCGTGGTCAGTACCCTATGACTCCAGATGGCTTTCCTATTGTGGGTAGAAGTGTTAATGCACAAAACTTGATACATGCAGTTGGAATGTGTGGACAGGGATTCATGCTTGGCCCTGGCATGGGTGAACTGATAGGCAGAATGTGCTTAGATAGTATAAATGAAGATGATATGCAGGTATTGAAGAGCTTTGATCCTCAGCGAGATTTCAGTGCAGAGGAGGCATTCAAATAAAGCCATTGACAGGATGATTACAATTTGATCAACTGACACAAACAACATAAATGGAGAAATTTCATGCCAAAATATAAAGCGCTTGTGCTATTCTTAATTCTGGGTTTTTCATTTACCCACAAATTAATTGCGCAGACCTCATCACCCAACAATATAGAACGATATGCATATCAATACATAATAGAATTATACGATCGAGGTGAAAGTGGCAGGCTAATCAATGAAATCAATTCCTTTCAGGCAAGATACCCTCAAAGTATCTATAGAAACCATTTGCGCTTTATTAGTGCTAATCTTCAATATGAAGAAGAAGATTTCATAGCAGCTTTAAGGATTTATGATGACCTTCTAAAAGAAGATATAGATTTGCACTTAAGACACAATGTGTATCTTTATAGGGCTCTTAACTTGATAGGGATGCAAAGCTTTACAGATGCGATGAATCAGCTCCAAGTTTTAGAATCGGAAACAAAAGATAGTTTTCTCTTGGCCCAAGCAAATCTTTACAAGGGTAAACTATACAAAGAATTAGGTCAGTACTATAGTGCCATGCAAGCCTATCAAAATGCTTTAAAGCTAAACCCTGATCCAGATATAGAATATGAATATTTTGAAGTTCTGGTTAAGCTTGGCAAAGAAACTGAGGCAGAACAATTATTAGAGGGAGTAAATCCCCAAAGCCACGTATATTCTGCTAGTCATACTATTTGGGCCAAGTATCTATTGGATAATAACCGTTTTATGGATTTTGATGAACATTTGGCGGGTATTCCTGAGTTATGGAATGAACCAAACATAGAGCTTTTACGCATACGCAAGGAAATTTCGGTACAGAACTTCATCAAGGCTCAAAACATTTTGGTTTCTAGCAATAATGAACATGAAGATTTTCTTTATTATAAAGCAATTATATCGATACAGAATAAGCAGATAAGTGAAGCAGATTCTATATTAACCGAGTTGGTAGCATCTGCCAGAGCTGAGATCAAAGTGCTTAGCTATCTTGAGCGGCTTAAGCTCCTATTCAAATCTGAGCCCACATCGGCGACCCTTCAGCTTGCTGAATTTATTAATAATAAGTCGAATAGTCTTCTCAAAGCAGAGCAGTTATTCACAATGGGCTTTTTTGCATATCAGAAAAAGGATTATTCTGAGGCACTGAAGTATTTTGCTTCTGCGAGGGCTGAAACCGATAATCGT
>Ga0265294_10007294_pt1 | contig 13152 bp, 8 predicted proteins | sample MunlanPumphouse3_FD_192504 | JGI IMG/M metagenome (GOLD analysis project Ga0265294, IMG submission 192504) | Groundwater microbial communities from a municipal landfill in Southern Ontario, Canada - Pumphouse #3 | ecosystem: Environmental > Aquatic > Deep subsurface > Groundwater | place... | reverse complement strand
ACTTTTTTGGAACAAAATTTACTCCGTTTTCCGCAATCTAAAATACCTTCTGCTGCCTATGGTTCTTGTATGCACAAAGCCGTAGAGCTTCTTTATATTAATCTAAGAAAAGACGGTTTCATTCCTGGGTTAGAACAAGTTTTGGGATGGTTTGAAAAAGAGCTGAAAATGAAACGTCTTTCGGACGAAGATTATAAACTTTTTCTAAAACGAGGGTTTGATGCTCTTGCTATTTACTATAAGGAACGTATGAGTACTTTTAATCCTACTGACAAGATTGAAGTGAATTTCAAAAACCAAGGAGTTTTAATTGGAGAGGCAAACATTACCGGAAGGATAGATAAAATGGTAGACGTGGGTGCAGGGGAACTTGAAGTGGTGGATTTTAAAACTGGCAAGGCTTCCGAAAAATGGGAAGGGAAAACTCCCCATGAAAAAATAAAATTGCATAATTACAAACGTCAGATAATTTTTTATAAATTACTCGTGGAAAATTCTCGTGATTTTATGCAGAAGGGGATCGTAAAAACCGGGCATCTTGAATTCTTAGAACCAAAGAATGGAAAAATTATTGACTTGAGCCTTCTCATAGAAGATAAAGAGGTGGAAAGAACCATTCGTCTTATTGAGGTTGTCTATAACAAAATAATGAATCTAGATTTTCCAGATGTAAGCGAATATTCACAAGACCTTAAAGGAACATTGGCTTTTGAGGAGAGTTTGTTGGGTTTAAAATAAGGACTATGAATGAAAAAAATAACAAAATTTTTGACTTTTTAAAAACACCGCTTTTTTTAACCTTTTGTACGGTGTTAATTTATTGGCTAACTTTTTTCTATGAATCTCAGTATTTAAGTTATTTTTCTATCCCATCAGATTTTGTTGATATAGAGTTAAGCAATCTTGTTTATATTGGTATTGTATTTTTTACCATATGTCTTCTTGTTGTTTTTCTTCCAATTTTATTAGACTATTTTTTTAAACCAAAATCAGTAAAATTACGAATTCGTCTTCTTTCACTTTATGACTTTACTGTACCTTTGTTTCTTCTTTTTTGGGTTTGGGGGAAATCAACGCTAGTTTTCCTTCTTTTATTTTGTTTTGCTGTTTTAAAAGTTAATTCAGAATTAAGAAAAGGGAATATTTCTGACGAAAAAATTATAGAAGAATTTTTTCCACAAAAAAAGTGGTTAAGTTCAATACAAAACAATCTTGATATTTTGTTTTTGGCAGTTGTTATTTCAACAGTATTTATTCTAAATCTTGGTGAATATAAAGCCTCGCATAAAAATATGTATACCACTTACGAAACTGAAGAAGACAAAATTTTGGTTGTTTCCTCTTATAAAGATAAACTCCTTGGAGTTTCTTATGAAGAAGGAAAGGAACAAGAAGAGAGTGTTTGCTCAAAAATTTATATCATAAACATGGCAGATGAAGTTGTTACTAAATTAAAGGTTGAGAAAATACCGGAAAGAAAGAAGGTTCGTTCTTGTTATTCAGAGAATGAACAAAAAATCCTAAATATTTTGGAGAAAAATTAAAAAGACCTTTTTCTAAACAAAAACAACCCTAGATAAATTATCTAGGGTTGTTTTTTTGGCTATTAATTTTTTTGGATAGAAAAAAGTTTGTTAACTATTTACCTATTTTTTCATATGCTCTTTCAAAAAAATCCTTTATTGTTTCATTAATTTTAGGACTTATTTTTGCTTCTTTTATGAGGGAATCTGTGTGTTTCAGAGTTGCCATTACAGCTTCCTTTGATTCAATACCAACGCCCTCGGAGCTTAAAAGATTTGGGTCTATGTTAAAAAGTGTTCCGATTGTTTCGTTGCTTAATCCTTTGTCGCCAATCCAATGGGCTGATTTCATTCCATCTATACTTTGGTTGATTTCCAAATTACCATAAAGGCTACTAATATCTCCGTTCATGTGAGCTGTTGCTTCTGGTGAGAGCTGAGAGATATTTTCACTAAGATTGTCGCCACTAAGTATGTCTGGCTGTTCTGGTATTTCAAGATCTAAATTTGAGCTAAGATTGTCGCCGTTGCTAAATATATCTGAATTTTCTGGCTCTACAATGTCCAAGTTTAAACTTGACTCTGGCTCTGATAAAGGCAAAGTGTCCACTTGTTCGGTTAGATTATTAATAGGAGCTGTTTCTCCTAAAACATGAGAAAGGTCTATTGTTTCTCCTGGTTGGACAAGACCAATATTACCGCTAGAAATACCAATTTGGTGAAGTTCCTCAGGGCTCATTACTGCTAGTTTGTCTTTGATACTATCAGTAAGAACATTTTGTTGGCTTTCATTAAGACCTTCAAAACTTCCTTGATTTTGTAAAGTTTTTTCTATCCCATCCCATACGGTTCCTGTTTCTCCTCCGACAGTAAAAGAAAGATCCGGCTGAGGAGGAATTTCTATGTTTTCGGTTGGCAATATTCCGAACGTTTCTTCTGAAGTTGAATGAATGTTGTCTCCCACACTTTCGGTTACATTCGGTAAGTCTTGCCCGAGGTCGGGTTCCATGAAAGCATCGGGATTGAGGTGTTGGTTAAGAAAATCCATTCCCCGGCTACCGACGGCAACCCCAGAAAGCAAAGCGATGATGGTGTGAATTTGTTTTTCTTTTTTGGAACGCTCTCGACCGTTTCTTTCGGTTAGTTTTTGGAGTAGTCCCTCAACCATTACAAAGGTTCCCGCTCCACCAAGAGCTCTTTGACCAAGTAGAGCAAGAGCACATCCGGTCGCGGCAACGCCAGATAATCCTACTACACCAATTCCAGCCCCAATAAGCAATTTATATTTGAAGGGCACTTTACGGTAGAAATTTCCAATTTTTCGAATTCTATCAAACAAGCCAGCTTTTTCCGCCTCTTGTTCTATATTGTTTTTTTGTTTCTCAAGAGCTTCTTCTATTTTTTTGTACTTTTCTCCTGCCTCTTCTGAAAGATTTTGTATTTCGGCTTCTTTTATTTTTTCATCCAAGGCTTCTTTTATTTTTTGGTCGGGCATTCCTTCAACTGTTTCTTGAGAAAATCCATTTTTAATGAGAATTTCTTGACCTTGTTGTCGGATGATTTCCGAAAGTTCTTCTCCCTGGAAAAGTTTTGCGCTAATCTTTTCGGCAAATCCTTTGACAAGAAAAAGATCTTCCATGACAGGTCTCTTTTCTTCCGTATATGGAATTTTATCATTAGAAACTATGCGAGTATTTTCGTTGTAAGGTGGTTTGTTTTTTTCATCTTCTTCGCCTTCGGTTTTGTCGTTCTTTCTCTCTAAACCTTCTTTAACAGCTCCTATCAAAGATAGGTAGTCTCTTTCTTCCTTAGTTAGTTTATCCTTATTTTTTTCATAGAATTCATAAACTTCTGAAGGAGGAAGTTTTAAGGTCTCTTTTATCTCATTAAAAAGAGAGCCCTCCATATTGTTCGACTCTTGGTTTTCAAATTTTTGTAAAATACTGTCGTATTCTTTTTTGTCTGCATCGGACAATCCTTCAACATAGTCGTTAAATTTTTGTTCTTTGTCTTCTTCAGGAACTTTCTCAGCTTCTTCTGGTCTTTCTACAGGAACATCTTCAATAGTCTTAGGTGTTTCTCCTCCTCCTTCAGAAACATTTTCACCGCCTTCGTTTTCTAGTGGAAATCCTTTATCAAAATCATTCTCGGTTTGTATAGCTTCCGTTTTCTTTTTACGTAACTGTTCTGCAATATCTGCAGGACGCATTTCTCTTATTTCCTCATCAGAAAAATTGTTTTCTAAAAGAATTCGTTTTAGGTTTTTGCTTATAAAAAAAGGAACTCCTCCAGCATCAATGTTTTTCAAAACCTCTTCCGCATCTTTGGTAAGAACAGAAGAATTAGTTTCTGGGTTTTGATTTTCTGATTTGTTATCCTTCAAGTCTTCCGTAGAATCGTCAGGCTTAGGCGGTTCTCCTCCCGCTCCCGCAAGATTCCATGGGTCTTCTATTTGATGTTCTATACCAGCCATATTATGAAAGGTTAGCTAAATTTTTAAATTCCTCAATTTCTTTGGTGGTCACTTTTTTGGTGAAGTCGTCTAGGTTGGGAATGAATTGTTCCACAAAAAAACGAGTTTTATCAAGGTCTCCAGCTTCGCTAACTATATCAAATTCATCACGGCGTTCTTCCGGTATCTCTTTTAAAATCTCAAGAGCTACACGCTGAAGAACGTTTTGACCTAATTTCTCAATGATGTCATTCTGCAGACTTTCGGGCAGGTTGTCAAGTTTGAGGTCAGTAATTATTTGGTTTCTAATTTCTTGAGTGTCCATATTTTGCTTGTTTATTATAGTAATAATATAAGTGCTAAATTATGTTTTTATTGTAGCAGAATTACATAGATTGACCACTGTTTTGTTGAGGTGTAGTATGAAAATAATGTTATACAGAATTTCATTATCAACTTCCTCCTCCATTTCTCTCAGCCACGGGCCGGTTGTTTGGTTTTGAAACAGAAAGAAAAAACAACCATAAGCCCCGTGATAATGGGGTTTTTAATTACTTTTACACTATTTTTTTACAAGATAATATAAACTATCATGTTAGACATAAAAACTATTAGAGAAAATCCAGAAGGTTTTAAAGAAGCTGCCCAAAACAAAAATATCAAACTTGATGTAGACCGTCTTTTGGTTCTTGATGACGAAAGAAAGGAGAACCAAGAAATAATTGATGATCTTCGAGCGAAGCGCAACGAACATGCTAAAAATACAAAGAATGGTAAACCAACCGAAGAACAGATAGAGGAGGGCAAAAAGATAAAAGAACAAATTGCCAAAGCGGAGGAAAAACTTAACGCTATTCTTCCTGAGTACATGGAGTTGATGGTGAAGGTTCCCAACATTCCCGCGCCGGATGTACCAGTTGGAAAAGATGAGTCAGGAAACGTGGAGATAGAAAGATTTGGGAACCCAAGAAAATTTGATTTTGAACCCAAAGACCATATTACCCTAGGTAAAGAATTAGACATTATTGATTTTGAAAGGGGAGTAAAGGTTTCGGGATATCGGGGTTATTATATGAAAAACGAAGGAGCAAGTTTACAGATGGCTTTGATGATGTATGCTCTGGAAAAACTTATCCAAAAAGGTTTTACTCCAGTTATTCCGCCGACACTGGTCCGGGAATTTGTTTTGTTTGGTTCAGGATATTTTGCTGGGAAAACTTTTAATGAAGGCGTGGATGAAATTTACAAAATTGAAAACAATAAAGAGATAGAATCAGATGGGCAAGTGAATAAAGATTATAAGTTTCTGATTGGAACAGCAGAGCCTTCTCTTTTGGCTTATTATGCCAATGAAGTTCTTGATAAAAAACAGCTTCCGATTAAATTTTGTGGTTTCTCTCCTTGTTACCGTTCGGAAATTGGTTCATATGGAAAAGACACCAAAGGTTTATATCGTGTTCACGAATTTATGAAAGTTGAACAAGTTTGTCTTGTTGGTGCTGACGTAGAAGAATCTGACAAACTTCACCAAGAAATGTTAAACATCTCTAAAGAGATGCACAAAGAAATCGGTCTTCCTTACCGAGTTTTGCGAATTTGTACGGGCGACATGAGTGCCGGCAAATACAAAATGTTTGATATGGAAGCTTGGATTCCCAGCCGAGGTGGTTACGGAGAAACTGGTTCGGCGTCGAACTTTCTTGACTGGCAAGCCCGCCGACTTAATGTTCGTTATAAAGAAGAGAACGGAGAAAAGAAATTTGTTTACATGCTTAACAACACCGCTATTCCTAGTCCGCGATTCATCATTTCTATTTTGGAGAATTTCCAAAATGAAGATGGCACGGTAACAATTCCGGAGGTTCTTCGAAAGTATATGCCGGGCAATACTGATGTAATAAAGAAGAAATAAAAAAATAATTTGATAAAACTACCTGCCGTTTGTAACGGTAGGTAGTTTTCTTTTTGTCCCAGTTTGGTATTGTTTAATTATGGAACCATTGGCAGCAAAAATACGACCCAAAGATTTAAAGTATTTTGTGGGGCAAGAACATCTGGTGGGTAAAGATAAACCTTTGGCGGTTGCTATTGCTCAAAAAAATCTTTTCTCTTTTATTTTATGGGGTCCGCCGGGGGTGGGAAAAACGACTCTGGCGAAAATTTATGCCAATTCTCTGAAGGCGGATTTTTTTGAACTCTCGGCGGTGTCAGCGGGCAAAGCCGACATTAAAAAAATCCTGGCTGAAAAAGAAAATAATAATAATCCCAAGATATTATTTCTGGATGAAATTCACCGATTTAACAAAGCTCAACAGGATTTTTTGTTACCATATGTTGAATCGGGGGAATTGACTTTAATAGGAGCAACCACGGAAAATCCAAGTTTTGAAGTTATTCCAGCGCTACTTTCTCGGATGAGAGTTTTTGTGCTGAACGAATTGTCTGAAACAGAGATGACGAGGATTATTAAACAAACTGGTTTTAATCTTGATAAAAAAGCTCTTGATTGGATTATCGGAATGGCGGGAGGAGATGCTCGTCAGGCGATAACGGTATTGGAAAATGCTTTTGATTTGTACGGGAAAATAACAGTTGAAACCCTGAAAGAAACTTTGCAGTCAAAATTTTTACGTTACGATAAAAAAGGGGAGGAGCATTACAATACCATAAGCGCTTTTATAAAAAGCATGCGAGCTAGTCAGCCGGACGCAGCTCTGTATTACTTAATGAGAATGGTTGATTCTGGGGAAGACCCAAAGTTTATCGCACGGCGAATGGTAGTTTTTGCCAGTGAAGATATTGGACTAGCCCAACCGACAGCGTTGGTGGTGGCTAATGAAGTTTTTCGGGCGGTGGAAACAATTGGTTTGCCCGAATGCACCATTAATCTTGCCCACGGTGTGGCGTATTTATCACGAGCTCCCAAAAACAGAAGTTGTTATGATGCTCTGCACGCGGCGCTGGATGATGTGAAAAAATATGGAAATTTGCCGATTCCCATGAATATTCTTAACGCACCCACAAAACTGATGAAAGACCTCGGTTATGGCGAAGGATATGAAAAATACACTACAGAGAGTTTCTTGCCGGAGAAGATAAAAAACAAAAAGTATCTAAAATAATCTCGTCGGATTTTTTTGAAAGATTTGAAAAATTGAGCGTTTTTATTAGCGACAGAGAAGAAGAGAACTATGAAGTTTTAACCTTAATAGTTCTGAGCCGAGGATCTAATATTAGATAAACATGGCCTCGAAATAGTACGAGCAAAAAGAGTCCCGTTGTGATTCCAGATTTTCTCTGGATTTTTACATTTGTTATTTTTGAATAATTTCTGAAAGTTCTTTTGTCTTTTCTTCCATAAGTTCTTGGGAATTTGCTTCCAGGTTTAATCGTAAAACTGGTTCAGTTTCTGATTTTCTTAGATTAAAATGCCAATCAGGAAAGAAAACAGAAAGTCCGTCTATTTTTTCGACTGTTCCTCCTTTGTTTTTATAATGTTTTTCTGTTTCTACAAGTTTTTCTTCTTGTCTTTCTTTGTCATCAAATTCAAAGTTAGTTTCTTCAATTATAAAATATTTTTTTCTGAGTTCTTCTAGTTTTGTGTCTATATTTTTTTCTTCAACGGAAAGAGCTTGTAAAAAAACTAAAGCCGCCAAAATTCCATCATCAATTTTATAGAAGTCTCGGAAGAGGTAGTGTCCGGAAGTTTCACTTCCGAAAACAGCATCAGGATTTTCGGCGAGTGCAATTTTTATCATTACGTACCATGGTTTGACGATCAAAACTTCTCCGCCGGCCTGTTCCACCAAGTCTTTGACCACATTACTTGTTCTTACTTCAACTATAATCTTGTTTCCGGAATAATTTTTGATCAAATATCTTCCGATTATTGCCGAAATAAAACTTGGAGAAATAACCTCGCCTTTTCGGTCGAAAGCGTAAAAACGGTCAGCATCGCCGTCAAACATAAAACCTAAGTCGGCTTTTTCTTCGGCAATTTTTTCTTTTATTTTTTCTTGATTTTTTTCAAGTTTGGGATTTGTTTCATGGTTTGGAAAATTTCCGTCTAGTTCTGTGAACAAAGGAACAACTTCTAATTCTGTGTTTCCAAAAACTTTTTCTATAGAAAGTCCAGACATAGAATTTCCAGCATCCATAACAACTTTCATTTTTTTGAAAGGAAATTTTTTGAACTTTTCTATCTCCTTTAGATAATTGTCTAGAATATTTGTATTTTCTACCGTCCCCTTTTTTTCTCCCGTTTCTATTTTTTTGTCACTCAAAAAAATTTCTTTTATTTCTAAAAGTTGTTCTTTTGTTATCGTTATGTTTCCAGAAAAAGCGAATTTAAATCCGTTAAAATTCTTTTCCATGTGGGATGCCGTTACCACCATTGCGGGAAGATTAAAATATGCGGAAGAATAATTGAAGTGGGGGGAACTAGCCAGCCCGATATCAAGAACGTCCATTCCGGTTGAGGTTATTCCTTCAATTAGGGCTTTGGTTATACTTTCTGAAGAAAGACGAATGTCTCTGCCTATTATTATTTTTTCTGGTTTACCTTTTGGGTCGTTTTCTTTTAAATAATCAGCAAAAACCTGTCCGATTCTAAAAGCGTCTTCCTCTTTTAATTGTTTGGGATATTCTCCCCGTATGTCATAAGCTTTGAAAATTGATGAATCCATATTTCTATATTTTATCATTACAGGATAAAATCAGGTAATATAACTGTGAGTATGAGAGAACAAAAAGATATTAAAATAGACAAAATCATAAAATCAAAACGCAAAACTGTGATGATGCAAATTACACAAGATGCGCGTCTTGTGGTGCGTGCTCCGAAATATACTCCGGATTTCATTATCAAAATAGCTGTACAAAAGAGAAGTGAATGGGTACAAAAAAATCAGAAGAAAATGCGCGAGAGAGTAGGAAGAGTAGAAAAGAAACAATTTCAAAGTAATGAGGAATTTTTGTATTTGGGACAAAAATATAAACTATACTGTTTGTCTAAAGAAGAGGAGGGTAATTCAAAAGAAAAATTTAAACAGGACTCGGTTCTACTTAAAAAGAAAAATCAAAAAGAGTCTTTGCTCTTTGATGGTGAGACTTTTTTTCTCATGTCCGATGTCTCTAATCCTAAAAAAGAATTTGAAGATTGGTACAAAAAAAGAGCAAGTGAGGTTATCTTTTTAAGAGTGAAAGAGTTGGCTTTAAAATATAACTTTTCTTATAACAAAATCCGCATTACGAATGCTCGTACCCGTTGGGGCTCCTGCAGTAGCAGAAAAAATCTTAATCTCTCGTGGCGACTTATTATGGCGCCAGAAGTTGTCCTTGATTATGTTATTTTACACGAACTATCTCATTTGAGGGAACAAAATCACGGAAAAGAGTTTTGGTTTTTGGTGGAAAAAATGTGTCCTTCTTATAAAGAACAGAAAAGATGGCTTAAAAATAATGGTTGTATTTTGGATGTCTAAAATATTTTGTTAACTGGTTCTTTTTTTCAATATCTCCACAGTTTTTTCTTGAAGATTGATGGTATAATTTAAAAATCTGTAGATAAAACTGTGTTTTTAAAAAATAAGAAAAAAAAGAATAAAAACTTATTTAAGAATAGGACACAAAAAGATCCTGCTGTTTTTGTGCGAGTTGATAGAAAAAACAAAACTCTTTTTCTTGGTGAGAAAAAATGGAAATTTGAATTTACAAAAACAGATATTAAAAATTTCTTACATAGAAACATCTACCGTATTAGCCTTTTTACTATTTTTTTAGCTTCCATCGTCTCTGTTTTTGTTTCCTCAACCAGTAAAGCAAGTGTTACCCAGTTTTATGCAGGCTCTTGTCTTGGTGGCTGGGAAAATCCAGGAAATTCGGAAGGTGCCCCTCAAGTTTTTGATGGTTCGGAAGAAGTTTTTAGTTCCTCCAACTCAGCTATATTACAGAATAGTATGTCGGAAATTTTTTGCGGAAATTTTCGGGCGGAGGTAACTGATAAAACTGCAGTAAAGAAAGCTGTTCTTAAATTATCTTGGAAATTGGAAGAAAATTCTAAGGAAGAGGAAGAAACAGCGACTGAAAGAGAGGACGTTGGCTTAGACTCAGAATCGTCTTTGGGAACAAATGAGGATGATGAGACAACGATGGAAGGTACAGAAGCAACGGAACCTTCTGAAGAAAATCCAGAAAAAAAATCAAAAAAAGAAACGACTGTTATTGAAAGTAATGATTTTACTTCAAGCCTTCAAGATATTCTTGATGCCCCCACAGATACTCCAGTAGATTTTATTTTGACTCCGGCAGAAGAGGAGGTTCCAGAAAGTGAACCAGAAGAACCGGTTGTGGAAGTTGAGACGCCGGCAGTTCAGTCGGCAGAAGAGATTCCTGAGACGAGTCAACCTGCTGTAGAATCTGTAGTAGAGGAGAAGGAAAGTGTCCCTGAAGAATCTGTTCTTGAAGAAAAGGTTCCTGAGGAAAGTGTCCCTGAAGAATCTGTTCTTGAGGAAGCTGTTTCTGCAGAAAGTGAACCAGAAGCAGAAGAAACGAGTTTGGAAGAAGTTTCTTTTTTTAGAAAAATATTTAAAACAGTATGGGCTGCGGAAAGTGAAGAGGATGGAAACGGAGGAGTCTCTGAATCTGAAACATCGATTGAACCAGAACCCGAACCAGAACCAGAACCCGAACCAGAACCAGAACCCGAACCAGAATCGAAGTCCGAAGAAAAAACTTTAGAGGAAGAAAATGAAAAGGTCATTATTAAAAGCAATGATTTTGTTTCAAGCCTCCAAGATATTCTTGATGCTCCAGTTGATGCTTTGATAGATTTTACTTTAAATCTAGAAGAGAAAGTGGAGAAAGAAATGGAAAAGGAAGATAATTCTGGGGAAGTTCTAGAAGAAGCGATAACACCTTTGGATAGTGAAGTAACTTCCATAGAAAGCAATGATTTTGTTTCAAGTCTTCAAGATATTCTTGACGTTCCCAATAATACCTCGGTAGATTTCACTTTGACTCTGGGAGAAATTGGGATGACTTCAATTGAATATTCAAACTTAGAAGAGACTGGTACAACATCAGTTGAATCCGATATCTCAATTTCGGAGGTAGAAGTATCTGAAAACGAGGAGACAGAAACTAAGTCAGAAGTTTTTGCACGAGACAATGATTTTCTGGAGGTAGAATACACCCTTGATAGTGTTAATTGGCAACATCTTGGTTTTGTTGGGTCTGATAATTTGGAGGATACGGAGCTTGAGCTTCCTATTGTAGAATGGGATGAACTGGAAAAATTACAGGTGAGAATTAAAAATCTTCCTACTATGGATGAACAACCAAAAGTTTATCTAGATTCTATGTGGATTGAAGTGACTCATTCTAAAGAAAAAATTCTTCGCCCGGCAAAATTAGAAAATCTTTCTCTCAAAAATGGTTTTTCTTTTAACGATGATTTAAAATTTGACTTTGAATTTGAAGAAGAAGAAGCAACAGGAATAAATAAAATTTTGAACCCTATAAAAAATTTGTTTTCTTCTGATAGAAAGTTCAACGTGGATAAAGTGCGACTTATAAACGTAAGAGGAGGAGAAGAAGAAATAGAAAGTTCTATAGAATACAGTGACAAAAAAAATGTGTCTATCACCATTAAGACTAAAAATAGATCAGCCAGACCTGGTAAATATGTATTGGAAACTTATATTAAGACAGACAACGATGAAGAAATAATAAAACAGCAAGATTTCTATTTGGGGGTTTTAGCAATCAATGTTGATAAATCAATATATAAGCCGGGAGAACAGGCGTATTTACAGTTGGGGGCTTTGACGGATAACGGGCATACTATTTGTGATGCTGATTTGTGGATGTCTGTAATTGATCCTGATGGAATGGAAACAGATTTTTCAATAGAAGATGGTTCAATCAATTTAAGTGGTGAATGTAGTGGAGACAGTTTCGTTAATGTTCCAGATTATTTTGCTTATTATGATGTAAGCAATGTGGGCACTTACAAGATGAGACTTATCAATCTTGATACGGGACAAGAGATTGAGGATCATTTTGAAGTTAGAAAAAAAGTTTCTTTTGAAGTGAAAAGAACCGGACCAACCAGAATATATCCTCCGGCAAAATATCAAGTAACAATGTCTATTGTTCCTGACCAAGATTTTAATGGTGATATTGTTGAATATGTTCCGGACTCTTTTGAAATAGCAGAAACAAGTTTGAGTATAAATAATGGAAGTAGTACTGTTTCAACATCGGAAAATATTACTATCGGTAAATCAGAAAAAGAAGAAAAGACAATAGAAATAGTTTGGTCTGCTAATCTTAAAAAAGGGGAGACTTGTATTCTTAGTTATGAATTTGATGCGCCAGATATTAGTCCGGAGTTTTATCTTTTGGGTCCGCTGGAGTTTTACGAATAGTAGTAGAAAAAAATAATAAAAAGTTTTCAGTGGAAAAAATAGAGCTCTATTTTTTCCACACTAAAATTAATAACTCTCGTGATATAATCAAAAAGAATCAGTCTGTCAAAACTGAGTTTTTGGTTTAGTTAGACCGATTTAAAAAAATATCCATATCAAAAATATGGATCAAAACATAAAAGAAAAAAAACCGCAGGGAAGTAGAAAAAAACTCTTTTTGAGAGCACTTATCATTTCTGTTGGGTTTTTTGTGTTACCGATTTTCTTCGGTGAGTCTTTTGCCCAATCTCTGGATAAGATAGAAAAAGTTTTTACTAGAATTGGTAAAAGTCTCATCTTTAAAGAAGAAAGAATGTGGCAAGTGGCGAGCGATGCTACTACGACTACGGGAGCAAAATATCCAACACTTGGCGAATCAGTGTCGGAATCGCCTTGGTTGGATGAAGCGTGGATTAATCCGACCTACATTTATGGTGACGAAGGTGCTTTAGCAAGTGTGACCTCATCAAACTATGATAATAGGGATCAGACCCATGTCTTAAAAGCCACCGGTTTTGACTTTAGTGCCATACCGGATAATGCTACTATTGATGGTGTGACTGTTAAGATTAATGCTTGGTATGCCAATGCTTTAGTCTCTATGGATTTATGTCAATTACTTGATACCTCTAAAGCGAAAGTTGGGACAAACTTATGTTCCACCGCGGTAGCTTTGAATACAAACAGTTATACTATTATCACTAAAGGT
>Ga0265294_10007293_pt1 | contig 13152 bp, 16 predicted proteins | sample MunlanPumphouse3_FD_192504 | JGI IMG/M metagenome (GOLD analysis project Ga0265294, IMG submission 192504) | Groundwater microbial communities from a municipal landfill in Southern Ontario, Canada - Pumphouse #3 | ecosystem: Environmental > Aquatic > Deep subsurface > Groundwater | place... | reverse complement strand
AAATAGTCTTTGACCTGCTTGGTTTTTTTGCTAAATTTTACTGTAAAGTAAGCTTTTTTTTCTTATTATTTTAAGTTTTTAAATTTACTATTTATGCTTTTTATATAGTTTGGCTGTGAATTGTAACGGATTTATAAGAATTATTTATCTTCCACCTCACCAAGTACAATTGTAGTATTAGTTAAGTCAGAAGTACTCATACTTGCATAATATTCAATATAATCTTCAATAATATTTATAATAGATTTATCATTGCGAGTATGTTCTATCTCTGGAACTAATTTTGTTAATTTTTTAGGTACCTCATTATTAAGCGAAATATATTTGACAGGCTTACCTGATTTTAATGCCCATCTTAATTCTAGTTTCAACCCAAAACTTGGCTCGCTTACCTCAGCAATTATTATATCAGCTTTATCTATTAAATCTTTAATATATTTATCCTGATAATTCTTACTTTGAGGAAGCATTAGTTCATGTTTTATACAAACACTACTAGCAAGTATAGGGCGATATAATAAATTATTATAATCTATCTTACTAGAATGAATAAAATATACTTTCAATCTTCTTTTCACTTAAATCACCTATATTAAGTATAACACCCTAGAATAAAATTATCTATACTTGTTAAAGCAAATCTGATATATCATTATTTTAAAAAAAAGATAAAAATATGTAATTTATACATAAGAAATGAGTCAATCCGAAGCTTTACGCTTAGAGCGTGAAAGGTTTATGTAGGTGAGATGGAGTTTTTTATTTTCTTTTTTTTACTAATTATAGACTTTGCGCCAGCAATTTGCTACAATTAAATTGTTATAAACAAGGGAGATTTATATAAATGAAAAAAGTAACACATTCAAGAATTTTTTTAGAAAAATCAGATTTACTTGCTATGAAATCAGATGAAATAATTATAGTAAATAGAATATTACTTAACTCGAAAAGCGTTAAATTAAAATTACAAGAAAAACAAACTTCAGAAGAATATGTAGTTATTAATGAAGCTTTAACAGAATTGAATAAAAGAGATAAGAAAACAAATGGAATGGCTTGGGGTTGTGAAATGAAAGTCAAAGACGCACTTTTAGTGTTCGGCAATGATGAACAACTTCCAATAAACGCTTTTAGAGAAAAAAGAGATTATAAAAAAGAAAACAGTCTTTCAAAAACCGCCAAAATTAAAAGAACAATTTTACAATTAGAAACACTAAAATTAGAGGCGGAAAAATTAATAATTGAGACTGCTGAAGAGATAAAGCAAAAGAATCAAGAGCTAGCACAATGTTATCAAGATTTCTATCAAAGCAAAACAAAAACTGAATTTGTTTTATACGATAAATTTCCAAGTGCAGATATTTTAGAATTATATGTAAGAAATATATCAGATAAATTTCCTTTATATAATGATGGAAATTTAAATGTTAAGGAAGTAGCAGAATTAATAAAACATTGTTATCAATTTCAAAAAGACTCTGAATATGATGTTTTAACTATTGGAGTAAATGAACTTGAAGGTTCTCCTGTATATGGTGGTCTAAGTTGGTCAGTAAATCCTCATTTGTATTTCATGATAGGTAATAATAAGACTTTAGCACCATATCAAGAATATAATGGCCAGTATGTAAACGAAGATAAACTTTATTCTCAAATATATCTAAATGCTCAAAGAAAAGATTTAATTTCTATTGAACTTGATAGCGGATACTTATTTCCAAAAATTGATATAGAATGTTTAACAGGCAATAAAGAAGATATACCTGGAAAGATAAATTATTATAACTCTGAAGCAAGAGATTATAGGCATTATGATTTTGGAAAATTAAAAAATATATTTGATTACAATTTAAGAAATAAAGTTGGTCAAAAAGGTCGATATGGCTATAATGGTATTAAAGATGTATTAGATTTTAGGGTTCATGTATCAGATACTTTTTTAGCTAAAATATTAATAAGTGTCTGTATATATAAAAGAAACAACGGAATTTCAGAATTATCTAGCGAGGATTACAATCATATATTTGATGTTTTATATGGAGAAAAAGTTGATATCAAAGGTCAAAGTGAAATAGATATTCCCAAAAAGTTAATATATGTTCCAAACAAACAATGTGGTAAATAAAACTTTATAATTAGATATAATTTGCTTATATCTTTTTTTATAAAATAAATTAATCAGAAATTAGGTTTGACCGTCCCCTATTTATATTATCTCAAAAAAAGTAGTAATAAATCACACTAACAAGATTTTTATTTATTTGACTAGGATTAGTAACTACTTTATAATATACTATGAGGTGTATTTTAGTGGAAATAATCGGAATCATTTGTGAATATAATCCTTTTCATAATGGACATAGCTATCATATAAATAAAATTAAAGAATTATATCCAGACTCATTAATTATTTTAGTTTTAAATGGTTATTTTCTTCAACGTGGTGATGTTAGTATTCTAACCAAGGAAGATAAAATAAAAATAGCTCTTGATAATAATATAGATTTAGTACTTGAACACCCATTTGCTTATGCTTCAAACTCAGCAGATATTTTTGCTGAAAGTGCTGTTAATATATTAAATCAAGTTGGGGCTGAAAAATTTATTTTTGGAAGTGAATCAAATGATATTGAGCTTTTAACTAAAATAGCTAAAAAGCAGCTTGATGTTAATTTTAATGACAAAGTTAAAGAGCATTTAAAAACAGGAGCTAATTATCCAACTGCCCTTAATATATCTCTAGGAGTTAATTTAAATAGTCCGAATGATTTACTCGGAGTAGCGTATATTAAAGCTATTTTAAAAAATAACTATATAATTAAACCAATAACAATTAAAAGAACTAATAATTATCATGATACTGTAAGTAATAACGAAATAATAAGTGCATCTAATATAAGAGAAAAACTTAAAAATAATATTAATGTTGATAAATACACTAGTTATGCACATTTATTTAAAAATATAGATAATAATCTATTATTTAATCTACTTAAATATAAAATTATTACTGATCATAATTTAGATAAATATCTTTCTGTTGATGAAGGAATAGAATATAAACTTATTAAAGAAATTAATAATTCATCTAATATTACAGAATTAATAACTAAAGTTAAAAGTAAAAGATATACATATAACCGAATTAGAAGAATGCTTATTCATATATTAATAGGTCTTACTAAAGTAGACAAAAATAATTTTAAACTAGATTATATTAAAATACTTGGTTTTAATATAAGAGGTCAAAAATATTTAAATAAAATTAAAAAAAACATAAATATATCAGATAATAATAATCTAATTCAAAAATATGAACTTAAAGCATCTTTAATTTATGATTTACTTACATCATCAAATACATATCAGTTTGAAATAAAAAATAAGCCCATTAAAAAATAGTGAAACATCACTATTTTTAAAATGAGTCAATATTTATTCTAATTCTTTTTAGATTATGAATATAGCCATAAGCTTGGACCATCGTCCTAATTGCTCCAGCAATTTTACCACCACGGCCTATTACCGCACCCATATCTGAATCATGAACAATTATTTCTAGTAAGACAATATCGTCATCACCAAGAAATTCTTGGACACTAACCATGTCTGGTTCTTTAACTAAGTTTTTTACTATATTTTCAGTAAATGTAATTAATTCCTTATGCATAATTACTTCTCACTTTTCTTACTTATTTTTTTAGTTTCTTTAAACTTAGCCCAAACTCCACTATTTGATAAAATATTTTTTACAGTATTAGTTGGTTCTGCCCCAGTATTTAACCATTTTAATGCTTTTTCTTCATCAACAATTATATTGTTTTCTTTTAATAATGGATTATATGTTCCAATTATTTCAATAAATCTTCCATCTCTAGGGCTTCTTGAATCAGCAGCAACAATTCTATAGAAAGGTTTTTGTTTTGCTCCCATTCTTTTTAATCTTAATTTTACAGCCATGTTATGCCTCCTTTTTCTATCATTATTTTAGCAAAAAAAAATTACAGTGTCAACTGTTATTGGTTGACACTGTTTAAATAATCTTCTTCGATTTCAATCTCTGTTTCACTTATAATTGGGTCCTCAGGATCAAGCTCAACATCATAGTCATCAAAATCATCTTCGACAGCTATTCGCACCTTTGTATCTCCAATTACTTCTACTCCGATTTCTTTTTCAACATTTAGTTTAATTTGGCTTCCATCAACACTGACATTAGTTACTGATGGCGCTGCTAAACTGCGAACAAGTATTTCGCTTGTATTAGTTAGATTACTATCAGCCTTAAGTTTAACATTAACTATATCTTGATAAGTAAAATTACGCACTAAAACATTAGTCTTAGTATTGTTATCAAAAGAATACCAGACATTAACATCATAACTTCCATCAATATTAACCTTTCCTCTATTATTATGACCACTAAATGTATTGTTTATTACCCAGCACCCTAAGACTGTATCAACCGCCTCATCAGTCTCAATAGATAACTCATCTTTAGTACTTTTCTTAGTCTTACCTATTACTGCTTTAGTAACAATTTCTTTATAATTTGCCATTATATCACTCCTCACTTTAATTTATGCAAGTACTAGGCAAATGTACACTAAAATAAAGTGTAATTATAAATTATCCTTAGCAATACAAAAAATAGCATAAAGGGGAACTGATTTTATATTATTCACAAATCCAAAATTTTTAGTTGATATTCTAATAGAATATAGCTGATTATATTCTTTAGCAAATTCTTTAATTATATATGTCTTTCCTATTTGTCTAGCACCATGAATTATTAATGCAAACGTTCTTTTTTATTTTTTCATTTAATTAAATCAAAAATAATTATTCTTCTCATCTTATTTCATCTCCATGTCCGATATAGCACTTAAGCGTAAAATAATCAATATTTTTACGTTTCTTAACTAAGAAAAAACTTGTTTTTTTATAAATATGAAACAAATTTTTTAGCTTTATTTTTTTTATTAAATTGTGTATAATATAAATAACACATGAGCAAAGAGGTATGTCACTCATGTGCTATTTTGTGAAGATATATTTTCTACCCAAAATTTAATACAATAAAATAGAAATGAGGAAGTATGGAATTTAATAAGTTAAAAGAAATAGAAAAAGATCCATATTCTGCATTAGGAGTATCTTCAAAAAAAGAAGGTGTGCATGAAGCTACTAAAAATTTGTCCAAAGGATTATTTTTAGGAACTTTTTGTAAAATATTACCACTAATTGGTAACTTACCACAAGAAGTTAAAGATAATTACGTCCAGATTCTTCATTCAGATGGAGTTGGAACAAAAAGTAATATCGCATATATAGCTAGAAAAGAAGGATATTCTACTAATACTTTTCAAACTTTACCACAAGATGCTTTAGTTATGAATCTTGATGATTTAGCTTGTGTTGGAGCTTTTGATAATTTTTATATTTCTAATCATATAGCTAGAAATTCAAACCGAATTAGCAATGAAGATATTACAACAATTATCCAAGGTTATCAAGATTTTTTTCAAAAAGCTTCAGATTTAGGAATTAATATTTTTGATGCTGGTGGCGAAACTGCTGATGTTGGAAGTTATACAACCACCCTTGGAATCGATGTAACCGCCTCAACTATAATAGAAAAAAATAAAATTATAGATTGTGATAATATTCCTACAAATGGTTATATAGTTGGTCTTGCTTCAAACGGACAAAGCAGTTATGAAAATCAACCAAATTCTGGCATTAGAAGTAATGGATTAACATTAGCAATTAATTCGTTACTAAATTCTTATTATCGAAAATATCCTGAAACAATGGATCAAACTGTTGACCAGAATAAATTGTTTACTGGTCCTTATAGATTAAATGACGTTATTCAAGATACTAATACTGGAGAAAAATTTACTATCTCTGAGGCAATTTTATCACCCACTAGAACTTATTTACCAATTTTAAAAATGTGCCAAGAATATGGTATTGAAATATGTGGAATTATTCATTGTACTGGTGGAGGTTTAACTAAATCAATTAAATTTGGTAAGCAAATTAGATATGTAAAATCCAATTTACCAGCAACGCCAATAATTTTTTCTGAAATTCAAGAAGCAAGAAATATTAAAGATAAGTATATGTATCAAACCTTTAATATGGGCGTCGGTTTAGAAATTATTGTTCCAAATGAAAAAGAAGCTGAACTATTAATAAAAATTGCTAATTATTTTGATGTTTCTGCTAAAATTATTGGTTATACAGAAATAGCAAAACATAATACTAATGAAGTAATTATTGAAAAAAATGGTATTCCCCTAGAATACAAACTTTAATTATTTTAGTTTAATAAAAAATTGAAAGAGAGGAAAGATTTATATGAACTGCGTTTTTTGCAAAATAATAAATGGCGAAATTCCCGCTAAAATATTATATAGAGATAATGATTTGATAGTAATCATGGATGCTAATCCTGAGACCAATGGCCATCTATTAATAATACCAATTAAACACTACACAACATTTGAAGATTTAGATGATGAAATATTATTAAAAATAAATAAGCTAGCTAAAAAAATGAAAGCACTACTAACCGAAAAGCTTAATATTGATGGATTAACTTTAATAGTTAATTATGGTATTAGACAAATGGTAAAACATTATCATTTACATTTAATTCCTGCCTATAAAGAAGATTATGCAATAGAAGATATAGATAAAATTTATCAAAAGTTAAATTAACTAGTCAACTGAAACTTGTTTGTTTTCATCAATATATTGATAGACTAAAGTATTATTTTTACTCACCGCTGGTGAATTTTTTTCTATCTAATATACCTGTCAACCTAGCCTTAATCCACTGATCAGTATATCCTTGATTACGATAATAATTAATAGCCCTATTTACAGCTATTTCTAGATCAAATATTTCATCGACCCTTTCTTTACCAAGCCTTGATAAGCACAACTGAAAAATAATATTCTTCTTTGTCTGCATCCCATAAACTTCTAATTTCTTTACTTTCAAATAAATTTGTTATTGTTTCAAATTTACTTTGGTTCATTTATATTGCCTACTAATAATAGTTTAAATCAAATGAATATATTAGTCAATATAAAAGCGGAACATTTGTTCCGCTTTTTGTTGTAAAACATTATTATTACATTTAAACAATAAAACCCATTTTTACTAGACTTTCCCTTAATTCATCGTCATCTAAATGCATACAGTTAATTTTTTTTCTTTTATCTTGAGGGATTAGATTTTTTAAATCTTCAATATTCAGGTGCGCATCATTACAGTATTTAGAAACATCTTGATAAAAGTAATCGATTTGTTTGTTTTTAAATTTCCTTAATATTTCTTCATTAATATTTTTAGAATCTCCACTAAAATATATTATTTGATCATTAATATTTATTAAATAGCCATAAGCATTTATAAATTGAGAATGATTCTGTTTAACCGACTGAACTTTAATGTTTTTTACATCTGCTGGTTTTATAATATTTAATGTCTTTAAATCATTTCCAGAAAGTAGCAAATAATCAGTCATTTTATCCGTTTCTTCATAAATAATATTAGGAATAATTTTTAAAATAATGGTTAAGTAAAATAATAAAGTAGGTAAACTTCCGATATGATCAGAATGAAAATGGGTAATTAATATATCCACTTCTTCTATATCATTTAATAAACCTATCTTCAATATTTCGGTTGCTACAGTTTCTCCACAATCTATTATCAATAAATATTTATGATCTTTATAATACGCACTATTATTTATTTCCTTAATATTAAAACATGAGCCCTTGCCAATATATTTTAACATAAATCTTCCTCCTACTGAAGTCTTAGCTATCTTATTTTAGCGATAAAAATAAGATTGAAAAAATCAATCTTATTGTAAAGCTGAAATTAAATCAGCTTTTTTCATGGTTGAATAACCAGTGATTTTTTTAGTTTTTGCCATATCTCTTAACTTAACGACAGTTAATTTACTTAAATCAGTTTTAACTTCTTTTTTTACAGCTGTTTTTTCTGTTTTAACTTCTTTTTTAACTGTTGGCTTTTCTGTCTTTATTTCTTTCTTTTCTTCTGGTTTAACTGTTTTACCTTCTAAACCAGCTTTAGCTAGTTTAACTAGTTCAGAGAAATATTTTGGATTATCAATAGCAATTTCTGAAAGCATCTTACGATTTATTTCAATTCCTGCTTTATTTAAACCATTTATAAATCTAGAATAACTTAAATCATTTTTACGGCAAGCTGCATTGATGCGAGTAATCCATAATTTACGAAAATTTCTTTTGTTTTGTTTACGGTCACGATATGCATATTCTCCACTATGGAAAAGTTGTTCTTGAGCTGTTTTAAATAAACGATGTTTACTTCCAAAATATCCTTTAGCTTGTTTTAAAATTTTTCTTCGACGGTTTTTAGCAACTGGACCACCTTTAACTCTTGTCATATTACCACCTTAGATAACAGAACTTAATCTGTCAGTATCTCCTTTCGCAAGTATTCCTTTATTTCTTCTTTGTCTAACTTGTTTGCTAGAATCTTTAGCAGTTTTATGGTTTCCTCCAGATTTTTTAAATGTTAATGTTCCATTTTTTTTCTTTTTAAAAACTTTACTACTCGCTTTATGCGTTTTTTGTTTTGACATAAAAATTTCCTCCTTATTTTTTGGGCGCTAGTATCATTGTCATTGTTCTACCCTCAAGTTTTGGCGACATTTCAACTACCGCTACTTCTGATAGTTCATCTGCCAAACGATTAAGAACATTTCTACCTAAATCAGTGTGAGTCATTTCACGACCTTTAAATCTTAATGTCGCTTTTATCTTATGACCCTTAATTAAATATTCCTCAGCATTTTTCTTACGAGTATTAAAGTCACCAATATCAATTTTTACAGAAAATTGATATTCCTTAATTTCCTTATTACCCGCTCTTTGAGTCTTTAAAGCTTCTTTTTGCTTCTTTTGTTTCTCATAACGATATTTATTATAATCCATAATTTTTCCTACAGCTTGAGGATTATTACCGCTCATTAAAACTAAATCAAGACCAGCATAGTTTGCTAGTGTTAAAGCATCTTCAAGTTTTTTACTTCCCATCTGTTCTCCATTGGGTCCGATAACCATAAGCTCACTGACTTTAATGTTCTTATTAATAGGTAATTCGTCTTTTCTGACATTATTTGCTATTTTAAAAGCACCTCCATATAATCAAAAAGTGAACGCGCTATGCATCCACTATAAAACCTTAAGTTATCTTATGGCATTTACCTTTTTACATTTGTAAATCAGGTGGAATGTGGATCATTCGCTTTCCTTAAATGACAAGTTAATTATATCATCAATCATCTCATTGTCAAGAAAAATCGTATTTTTAAATTTTCTATTTTAATACTATGATTGTAAAACATTATATATTATCTTTATTAATACAAAAGTTTATAAAATACATATCTCTTTCTTTTAAGAACATAATAAAATAAGTGATACTATGGAAAATTTAAAAATAATTAAAGATTTATTTACTCATACTCCTGATTTAATAATTAGACCTATTAAAAAAAGATTTAATACTATTTATATAGTATTTTTAGAAACCGTAAGTAGTGGTGACAGAGTTAATAGCTATATTTTAACTCCTTTAACTCTTCCAAGTAAAAATAAACTTTCAGTTAAAAAGGCTTTATCTGGTCCTAACCTTAAAATAATAAATATTAGTCAGGCAGAAGAATATTTATGTAGTGGCTTTACTATTATTTTAGATAAACAAAATATATACGCTGTTGAAACTAAAGCCGAACTAGACCGGGGCATAGATGACTCTAAAGTAGAACCTGCTATATATGGACCTAAAGACTCACTTGTTGAAAATATTAATAAAAACATTGGTTTAATTAAAAGAAGAATTAAAAGTAGTCATTTAAAAACCAAAAATAATCTAGTAGGTAGATATTCTAAAACTAATACTAGTGTTATTTATATTGATAACATTGCTAAAAAAGAATTGGTTAATGAAATAATAAATAAACTAGATTCCATTGATACAGATGCAATTACTTCAGCTGGAGAATTAAAACAATATTTATTTAATGAAAATAAAAATGTTTTTCCGCCGATGAAACTAACTGAAAGACCTGATACAATTATTAATGCTCTTTTAGAAGGAAAAATAGTTATCTTAGTTGATAACTCTCCCTTTGCTATTATTCTTCCAGCAGTTCTTGCAGACTTTATTAATCCAACTGTTGATGATTATACAAGTGCTTTAAATACTAATTATTTAAAAGTCCTAAGAATGATCTGTTTTATTTTAACCATTATAACTCCGGCTTTTTATATCGCTACTACTAACTATAACCAGGAAACCATTCCTGGACTTCTTCTTATGAATATTTCCACCCAAAGATTTGGCGTGCCTTTTCCCTCAATAGTCGAGGCAATTATTATGCTCTTTGTCTGCGAACTCCTAAGAGAAAGTGATGTAAGGTTTGCTAGTAACTATGGAAGCGCTGTTTCCATATTAGGCGCGCTAATCTTAGGTGAATCAGCTGTTGCATCAGGAATTGTTTCCCCTATTATGATCATAGTTATTGCAATTACTTTTATAAGTAGTTTAATATTTAATGAAGTAGAAATAAATGGTGCAGTTCGTGCCTGGCGCTATATTTACCTACTATTTGCATCCTTCCTTGGTCTATATGGCCTAACCCTTGCTTTTATTATGATGCTCATTAATCTATGCTCATATAAAGTTTATAATCTGTCATATATGTTCCCAGTCTCACCACTAGACTTTTCTTACCTAAAAGAAACTTTACTTAAAGTAAAAAGAAAAAAACAAGATAAACGGAGTAAATACTTAACAGATAATGTTAGAAAGCAGGCTTAAATGAAAAAAATAATTATTTTATTTGCGTGCCTATTACTAACTGGGTGCTACAACTATAAAGAAGTAAGTGATCTTGCTTTTGTTTCAAGTTTAGCTCTTGACTATCAAGATAATAACTTTAATATTATCTTAGAAATTGAAGAAAATCAAAAAGATAATAAATTTTCTTCTTATATTTTAGAAGGAACAGGTAAAACTATTGAAGCAGCTATCCAAAATGCATCCCTATCCTTTAATAAAGATCTATACTTTATTAATTTAAATATATTATTAATAAGTACAGAAGCTGCTAATAAGAAACTTAGTAATATTTTAGATTATGTAACACGCGATAATAACTTTTCATTTGACTTTAATATCGCTATCTGCGATAAACCTAAAGAAGCTATCGAAAACATTATAAAACAAGAAGAAATATTTGGTAAATATATCAGTAATTTATTTAAAAATACTGATAGTAATATTATAAATATTAAATTAGATAATCTTTTAAATAATTATTTAAATAAAGACTATGATATTATTCTGCCAATTATAAATATAAAAGAAAACACTATAATAATAGATAAAGCAGCAATATTCAAAGATAATATAATAATAGATACTCTAAATAAAGAAAGCTTGGCCCTATATAATATCCTTCTAAATAATCATCGTGATTATTATTTAGAAATAGATAATAATATTGTTTTTAAAACTAGTTATTATCAAACCACCATCTGTTTTAAAAACAATACTTTATATATTATCCCTACCCTTACTGGTACATTTTTAGAATCTGTTTCTCTTGATGAAAATAAAATAATAGATGAAGTAAATATAAATTTTAATAAGAAACTCGAAAGCTTTATCAATAATTTAATATCTCTCCAAAGTGACCCTATAGGCCTTAAAAGATATACTAAAAATAAAAAAGCTATTAAATACCGAATAAGTACTAATATTATCTTAGAAAATAAAAGCTTAATCTATAAAGGAGTATCCTCATGAAAAATATAACTAAACACGAATACAACAGTACTCTTTTTCTCCTAGCAAGGCCTTTATTTCTAGGTTTTGGTATTTATAAAATAATAAATATAACTGGGTCATACTATTACCTTAGTATAATCCTAGGAATATTCCTAGGATTAATCCTAAACCAAATAATAAAAAAATTAAATAATATAAACATTATAAAAATAATAATAAGTATTATCCTACTAATATATGGAACATACTCATTAACTAATTCAATATCAACTATTTATTTAAATCAAACTCCTAAAATAATTATCTTAGCAGCTTTACTTTTAATCCTCATCTATTCTCGAAGTAAAAATAAAGAAAACATATTTAAAATTGCTAATATCTTATTTATAATTAATATTATCCTTTTTCTAATAACATCACTTTCATTAATACCTCTAATAGATATAAACAACATATCCCTAACAAATAATTTTAACCTAACTAATATATTAATATCAGCTATTTATTTTTCTTTACTTAGTACAATACCATATCTAATACTCCCAAACTTTAAAGAAAACTATAACTATAAAGCATATCTATTATCATCACTTTATACACTACTTTTATTTACATTAATAATTGGCATCCTAGGAGCACCAGTTGCATCAATTTACAAATATCCAGAATATATAATCTTCAAAAAAATATCAATCTTAAATATCATCGAAAACATCCAAAATATCCTATTTATGAGCTGGATATTTGAAAGTTTTACTATGCTAGGCATAGCAAGCAACAACATAAATAAAAAAATATTACTATCTTTATTAATAGTAATATTTATAACTTATTCAATCTTTATCACAAAAATTAATATTTTATTTTAAATCATCTACTTTCTTTTAAAAAGAAAGCAGCAAAGAAAATAAATTGCTGTAATACTCTTGAGCGCACGGTTTATCTTCTATTTATAGAGATTTAAACGGATCAGTAGCGCTACCTGTACCACTTACCTGAGTCGCAGAGCTTATAGAAACTACCGGTCGCACACCGAGTGTGTTGCCGTCGGTGTTGTCGTTGTACATATCTCCATAAAAGCTCACGCCCCACAAGTTCGCCCAGCCACTTGAGTTCATGTAGCTAGGCGAAAGGGACCACCAATATTGGCCTGTATATAAATAATTAGTACGATTTTCTTTAGCATAAACTAATCCTGCCATAGCTGCCTCATCGGCCGTTAATAAGCCGACTGGATATGTTAAATCTCCATTACCTTTTACTTTATCAACGATGGTGGT
>Ga0265294_10007292_pt1 | contig 13154 bp, 18 predicted proteins | sample MunlanPumphouse3_FD_192504 | JGI IMG/M metagenome (GOLD analysis project Ga0265294, IMG submission 192504) | Groundwater microbial communities from a municipal landfill in Southern Ontario, Canada - Pumphouse #3 | ecosystem: Environmental > Aquatic > Deep subsurface > Groundwater | place... | reverse complement strand
CAAGCTGTTCTATGTATCTCTTTTCTTCATCTCGGAATTTCATCAGAACACCTTCTTGTTTCTTATTATCGCTTGCTCTGTTTCTGCGGACATGCTATCGCAGACGAACGTATGTCCGTAGGTCCTGCATTGCCCGCGGACGATGTCCGATACCCTCCATGTGCCGTTCTTGTATGTGAGTGTGAAGTGCGTGCTTTCCGGTACGTAGTTGTAAGCACGAGGAAAATCCTGCGCATTCATATCCACGCTGTATACAAGACCTTCCAGGTATTTCTTCGGTATGTTGAGTGCGTTCTCTATCCTTCTTGCTGCGGTCAGGATGTCGTCCAGGTCTATCGTCCTGGCGGTTGCCCTTCCCTGGGCATCATCCATCATCTGTAATATCTTGCTTTTGTTTTCCTGTTTGATAATGACTGCTGTTGTTGCCATTTGATTTTCGCCTAGATATCATATCTACTATGTAGTATATAATATATTCTACATGCTATAAGTCCGTAAAAGATGCTGTTGTGCCTTGCACCCCATCCCTTGCCATGAAAGGCACAACATACATGATATTGTTCTGATTCTACATAATACATTTGTTTCGGAAATTCTCATTTCTTTTTTATGAAAAGGGTCAAAAATAATGAGAAAGGGTCAATCGAAAAATCATCAATATATAAATCTTTTCTTTTTCTTTATATATACTTCTATATTCTTTCTTATTTCTAATTTTAAATTGAATAAAAATATCATACGTGTATGTATATACATATATATTCGCGCGCATATGCGCACATACGCATGTACGCATGTGAGAAGCCGAAAATAAAATCGGAAATCGGAAATCGGAAATGATGTCAAAAACTATATGTGTATGTACACCATGACGTATACTATGGACGAATACGATGCAGCTATTTTAAATCTTATCAGAGAAATGGAAAACAACGGAGAGGAGATATACATTTCGAGACTTATCAATGACAAACGTCTCGACATGGCCCCCCCGACAGCATATCGTCACATCATCGGGTTACTGTCTGCCGGAACGATACGCAGCGACAGGATAAGATCGAGCAGGCGCATCTATATCGGAAGCATTCTCAAACGAGAGGTGAAAGGATGAAAAGAAAAAATGCGGTCACCGAGATATTGGATGAGCTCACGATATTTTACATACAGGACATAACAGGGATCATTGTTGCGTGTGTAGATGGCATGTTCATTGCATTTGTTCACAGCAGCACGGATAAGGGCATAGGCGACGAAATAAGACGACAGGGTGGTATAGTCGTCGATTGGCAGGAGCCTGTCCTTGAAGAGGACGTTAGGCGCGTTATAACGGATGTTCAGAAAAGGTGGTTGGTTTGACGGATGGTCGAAAGAACCTGATTCCGATGACCGCATTAACTGAAACGGAACAGAGGGCACTTCAAAAAAAAGGAGGAAAGAAATCTGTAGAAAGCAGGAGAAGTCGTAAAGAAATGCGGACATTCGTAGAAGCAATGACTTCTGCTGATGCTTCCAAGCTCGTACCTGCGAAAATCGTAGATTTCTGTGCAAGTCAGAACGTATTATGTACAGTAGAGAATGCGATGCACGCGGCCATGTGTATTAAGGCCGTTGCTAAAGGTGATCCCATGGCGTATAATGCCGCACTTAATCGTTTACTCGGTACACCTGCTCAAAAAGTAACATTGGACGGAAATTTTACGAATATCGTAGACCCTGCCAAGCTCAAAAAATACCGTCAGGAACTTGAAAAAGATGAGGACATCGGAACTCAATGATCAAGAGTTGGAGATACTCTATCTAACATATCATCCCGTAGAATGGGCGGAGTTGCTCATAGAACCAACCTCGGAAATAAAGTTGGATGCCTGGCAGAGAGACCTGCTGAACGATAAGTCGAGACGCATACTGTTGAACTGTCACCGACAATCGGGAAAGTCTACATTGGTCGCTATAAAGGCATTGCATAGAGCATTGTTCTGGGATGACCAATTGATAATATTGGTGTCCCCGGTACTTGAACAATCATCTGAACTCTTGCTCAAGATCAAGAAATATATTCAAAACATCCCACAATATAAAGATAGGGTGAATGTGAATAATCAACTATCGTTATCTTTTGATAACGGTTCCCGTATCAAGACGCTTCCGGCAAGCAATTGGAATATTCGAGGTTCGACTGCCAATTTGATAATCGTGGATGAAGCCGCCGGAATACCTGATGAGATATTCGGGGTGTTGACCCCCATGCTACTAACTACCAAGGGTCAGATGATCGTATTATCGACACCCAGGGGCAAGCATGGTAAATTCTACGAATATTATGCAGATGACCACTGGAAGCATTATGAGGTCAGAGTATCGGACAATCCGCGTATGCAGACGGACGATATGAAATCCTTTCTTGAATCGGAATTACGACAGAATGGATCGAGAATGTATGGACAGGAATATGAATGCGAGTTCCTTGGAAATCTGGATGCAGGTAGGGTAAGACGCAGTTGGTGGCGTTATTACGATATCAACGACCTGACCAATATGATGCGTCAGTCGATCGACATATACATATCATGGGATACGGCCAGCAAGGATAGGGAGATAAATGACTATACGGTGGGTTCCGTATGGCTGAAAATGCAGGATAATCATTACCTTATAGACATGTTCTGTGCAAAGGTGTTATTCCCAGAGCTTGTACGAGAAGTTGAGAATCTTAACGATAGATACAATCCGACAATGAATATCATCGAGGACAAAGCATCAGGTATCGCCCTCATACAGCAATTGCGCGAAAAACATCCGAACATGAACATCCGTCCATACAATCCCGGCAAGATGGACAAGTCTCAACGTGTCGATATAGCGACACCGGCGATAGAGGCAGGACATGTGTTTCTGCCTGCACAATCGATGAACGGTGTGCTGATACCTACGGCGATAGCCCGCGATGTCATAGAGAATCTGGCAGAATTTCCGTTAGGCGAACATGATGATATAACGGATTCTGTTGCCATGTATCTGAATTATCATCGGACGAGATATGAACTTTACTTATGCTGATTTTATTTAAATAGTGTTATGTCGATGTGGTCATATGGGTCTGTTCCATCGCAATAAAAAGGGATTAGGAGACTTTTCTGCATCATTCACCAATGTAGGCGGTGTCAATGCGATAGGACGTTCATATTCGCAGCAGACCAAAGAAGGATATGACATCAACCCATATGTGTACAGGTGCGTACATGCACGTGCGGCTCCATGCGCAAGTATCGATTTCGTACTTTACGATAAGAACGATGAGATAATGGATGACCGTAATCATAAACTCTACAAGCTCCTGGACAGGCCGAACCCAAGGATGTCCGGGCGTGATTTCAAATACGAATTGCAAGCACAGCTTGGCATAAACGGCAATGCATTCGTCTATCCTATAAAGACGGTTCTGGGAGTAAGTGAATTATGGTCTATATCTCCAGATCGTGTTAATTATCTCCCATCCAACAATATCTTCGATCCAGTGCAATATTGGCAGGTCAACGTAGGTAACGGTGTGATAACCATCATGCCGGAGGATATGATACATCTGAAAACCTTCTCCACCGAATATGATGGCGTTCTTGGTGTTTCTCCCATGCAGGCTGCCGGACTTTCGATAGCTCAACAGAATGCGGCACGTGAATGGAATACAAGCGTGCTTAAAAACGGAGCCAAGAACGGTATGCAGATAGACATTCCTGGAGAGATGACCTCGGAAGGATTGGACAGATTCAAAGAAAAATTCAGAAGCGAATATGTTGGTCCACAAAATTCAGGTAAAACCATGTTCTTCACAAATGGAACAAAAGCGGAAGCAATGGGCTTTACCGCCGTCGAAATGGATTATGCTAACGGCATTACCGTCTCTGCCAAAGAGATAGCGATAGCATATCAGGTTCCGCCTGAAAAAGTAGGCGATTCCGCCAATAAGACCTATTCCAATATGCAGGAAGCTAATAAGGAGTTTGCTTCAAACACATTGGTATCACTGATGGATCAGATGTGCGATGTCCTGACGCTCGGATTGGTCAGGTATTATCCTGATGTGGGACGCATAGGTTACGACCCTGAGCAGATAAGTGACTTGCTTGGAGATAAAGCAACGATGCTCACGGCATATAATGGATGCAGCTTCCTGACGCTAAACGAAAAACGCGAAGCTCTTGGGTATCGTCCTGTGGATGCGAGCGGGGATGTCATCATGGTTCCAATGGGTAACATACCTTTAAATGAAGCAGTTCAGCCTGCCATACCAATCGAACCGCCAGAGGATGATACAGGTGTATGAGTTATCGTCTGTCAAGATTCTGACTGAAAGAAAATCGACAAAAGCACAGGATGCGGTTGCATCGCGCACCATCGAAGCTCTGCGCAACAAATATGAACGTTCTTTGAATTACAACTTTAAACGTGTTTTCAAGAAAATCGGTCAGAATCTTTCGGTATTGAGCATAGATGCAGATGATACAGATGTCTGGAAGGCGATACATGCAGAGGATGCATGGCAATACAACATTCTCGATACAGTATATACTTCGATGTCAGATGATGTCTGGCCATTGATCGCCGATAACACTTTGCTTAAATCGATGCAATTCAAAAAAGAACCTCCGATCTATAAGCTCAATGTTAGGGAATGGATTCGTAAGAATGCGGGTCAGCATATCAAATACATTGACAGCGCTACTTTGTCGGACATACGTATGACAATGGAAACCTCAGGAACGACTGCTGAATTCAGATCGGGCATAGAACAATATTTTACATTATCGACACCGAATCGCGCATATACGATTGCACGTACAGAAAGTGCGGCGGCATCGGAAGTTTCAGGCAATATTTCGGCGAAAACCTACGATACCGGCAGAGAAAAGGTAAAGCGATGGAAAACGATAGGCGACCCGGAAGTACGCGACCAGCATCAGATGATGAACAACGTCGTCGTGGGATTCGATGAACTGTTTAAAGTGCCTTCTAAATACGGATTCGATCTGTTGGAATATCCTCTGGATTCGTCTCATGGAGCAACAGCAGGCAATATTGTCAACTGTCGATGCCATACTGCATATGAGTACAAAAAATAAACATTATTTAAATATCCTATAATGGATAATGTTGTATGACCAAATCGACAAACAGCTTTTTAAATATGGAGGTCAAAGCCATAGGTGATACCGAAGGCGGATTCACAGGTACGTTGTCCACATATTCTAATATCGATGAGGTCGGGGACATATGCGTAGAGGGCTGTTTCGAGCAGTCGCTTAAAAATCGAGGTCAAAAGAGAACGCTTCTTTGGCAGCACAATGATTTTGAGCCGATTGGAAATTTTAACGTTGTTGACAGTAAGAATGACCTTAAGATAGAAGGTTCGTTCAACATGGATACTAGGCGCGGAAGGGAAGGATACAGCCTCCTCAAACGCGGTGACATAAACGGTCTGTCAATCGGTTATCTGGTCAATGACTATTCGTACAATTCGGACGGCATACGTCTCCTGAAAGCAGTCGATCTATTGGAGGGATCATTGGTGACATTTCCGGCGAATACGCGGGCAACCGCACAGGCAAAGGCACTCTCTAAACGCAAGACGGGCATCGTAAAGAAGCTTCTTGCGGTCAAAGGGATAAAACAGATGGATGAAGCAGAACGAAATGGCATTGTCGAAGAACTGTACAACCTGGTTGTCAGTCTAATAGATGATGGTTCGGAAACCAATCCTGATGAAGAAGGTTCTAAAGAGGATACGGAATTGGATCCTGAAGAGAATCCCGATGATGAATCAAAGCTGTGTGGAACCGATGAGGACCTGGAAAAGATAAAAAGCGCGATTTTGGAAAAAACAAAAGAACTGAAACAAATGCGAGGGATAATATGACCGATGTGAAAAAAGAGATAGATGAGCTCCTTGGGGGCTATAATGCCGAAATCAAGGCAATGGCCGATGAAATCAAAGGTAACATCGGTGGATATGCCGAGACCAAAGCAGCGATAGAAGAATTCAAGAAACAGAACAAAGACCTGCTAGAAGCAGTTGCAGAAATGCAGACGAAGATGGCAAAGGGCATAACAGTTGGTAATACCAACATCTACGACAGGCCCGAAGTCAAAGGCATGGGCAACTGGATGAAGCAGAATGCAGAAGGCAAGGCAATGACCGTGAATTACGGTCCCAGTGGCGGATACGTCGTTCCTCCTGTACTTGTAGCCCAGGTTCAGATGCAGCTGAGGGATATGGACCCGATAAGACAGTACGCGAACATCATTTCAATTACGGGAAGTCTTGCCGAAGTGCCGTATGAGGATACCGATGCAGATGCCGAATGGGTCGGAGAGATAGAAACGAGGAACAACACGACTGCTCCCGGTCTCGGTTTGAACAACATCCCTGTGAATACCTTGCAGGCCACGATACCTGTTTCAAGGAATCTGCTTGCAGATGGTGTGATCAATGTCGAGCAGTATGTCATAGATCGTGTGATGAACAAGTTCGGCAGAAAAGAAGGTGCCGCATTCGTTACCGGTGCAGGTGTAAAAACACCGCAGGGGATATTCACATCGAGTAAACTCACCACGATGAACGGGGGGTCTACGAGCGCGATAACATGTGACAACCTCATTGACCTTAAAGCTAACCTCCCGTCAGCCATAGATGCGGATGCGGTCTACATCATGAACAAGAAAACAGCAGCCTATCTCAGAAAGCTCAAGGACACATATGGACAGTATCTCTGGCAGCCTGCAATGTCCGCAGGAATGCCTCCGACATTCGATGGGCAGCCCGTAGTGATCGCTCCGAGCGCACCTGTCATGGCAAGTGCGGCGATACCGATAGTCTATGGTAGACTTAAGGACTACACCATCGTCGATAGGATGGATATCGACATGATAAGGGATGAGACGACCGCGAAAAAGACCAACCAGATTGAGTTCACCTTCAACAAGCGCGTAGGTGGCGGAATCACACAGAGTACGTCATTCTATGGCCTAAAGATGAGTACATCATAAAGGAGTTGAAAAAAATGATATACGAGGAAGTAACTCAAAAAGGTGTTGGAATCTCGATTGCACCGGCAGTCATCAAGGTGGATACCACAGGTTCGGCATTCGATCTCGGAGAGTATGCAAGTGCTATCATCGTCATCACTGCCGCCGCATATGTCGATACAACATTCACATTCTCCCTTACAGAGTGTGACACTGCGGCAGGCGAATATACGGCCGTGGCATCTACGGATATCGTGGGTACACCGATAAGTGTCGCAACAGACAGTGCGGCTGCACAGGTTGGCATCATCGGATATATCGGAAACAAGCGGTATATCAAAGTGGTGGCGACCAAGGGCGGAACCGCATCAACGGGCAGTGTCATCGGTGCGAACATCATCGGCGGATTCAAGAGATACAGTACCGCATAAACATGCAGGGGAAACCCTGCTTTTTCTTTTATAATTATTTAAATATCCATTTGTTGATATTCCAATATGGGCAGTGTCATCTATGACCATTATACAATTGAAGATGCAAACCAGAGCATCATAGAACCGATAACCGAGAACATGGTCAAGAATGATCTGAAAGTCGAAGAATCATATGATGCCAACACAGCAGTCATAGGTACTTATATAACGACCGCCCGTAACATGATCGAGAATCATCTTAATTGTGTCGTTGTTTCCAGGATTTTTACGACAATACAGACAGGATATATACAAAGAGTTCAGCTTAAGACACCCATTGTATCAATATCATCTGTCATAGTTACTGATGATTCGGATAATGTTATTACATTGTCATCGGATGAATATCTTCTGTCCCGTTTAACGGGCATATTGGTCTTGGATGTCGATTATCAGACAAAAAGGATTGAAGTGGAGTATAGGGCAGGGATGGACGATATACCTTCTGCGATACAGCAAGGATGTCTGCGCGTTGTCAGAGACCTATATTCGGGCATACAAGTCGATATATCGACAGTGAAAGAACTGGAAATCTACAGGAGTTTACCGATATGACATCTTATAGAGTATCGATAGATGACCTGTCCGACTTTTCGCAGGCCATGGATTTGCTTCGGTCGGAATGGCCATCGATACGGGAACGTGCATTGGGAGAAGCTTTGCAGATGTCGATAGAAGGCGAAATAAAAAGCAGAACCCCGCGATCTAAGAAAGGTCTGCCGAAATACAAATATTACGCCAATGCAGGATTGGGAAATCTTAGAAACGACTATCGTTTGCAAGAGGTCTCTAATGGGGGGTCAAGATGTGAATTCATGGTCGGCTATCCGAATGTCGAGTATGCCATGGCTGTACACGAAATGAAAGACCCTACTGCAAGCGGAAAGGCCGTTCAATGGTCTGCACCCGGGACAGGTAACAAATTCCTCGAAAAACCGATATATGACAGTAAGGATGAGATACCTGCGAATATCTGTGACAATATAGATTTCATGTTGAAGTCCGTGGGGGTGTTCTGATGGGATATGATATCGAGACCGATGTCCTCAAGTATCTGGAAACACAAGGGATTGGAACATTCGGGAGAACTCTGATACGTGACGTGACATCGGAGATAAGGCAATCCAAGACATCATGGGTAACATTGAAAGGTGTATCATCATCGTTGACACCGGAACCTTTATCGGATACGGATTTCTCTCAATTCAATGTAGAGGTCTGTGGAGGTTCTTCGGAATCGGGTACGACACGAGGGGGTCAACTTGCTTTTTCAGTTTATAAGGCATTGAGTTTGGTTCTAGATCATACGGAAGATGATACCGATTATCTTTGTATCGAGAATCTCGGTTCTCCTTTTCCTTCGATCCAGAACGGTCTGACCATATATACATGGCAGATTAAAGTAACACGATATTATGGGGGAATGACATGAGTGTACGCACCAAGGGAAGTCTCAATGGCTTCACAATCAGACCTGAAACGACATATGGAACATTTGCAACGGGGGGAACATCGAAATATGCTGGCACGCTTGTCTCTCTCGATCCGGGGGACAATCTTAACCCAGAACAAGACCCAAGCGAAGATTCTCTTATCTTTTCGGATGTGGTCTTTCTCGACAGGGAATTTGGGTTCACAGCCAAATTCAGGCATCCCAAGAGCAGTACGTGGTATGATTGGATTACGTATGCCGTAGGTGCATTGACGGGTGTGCAGAAAACATTGCCGTCTTTCAGTGCGCGTGTGAGTGTGGGCGATGACGAGAATCTCTGCTATGTCGGATGCAAGGTCAATCAGCTTACAATCTCTGCCGATTCTGTGGGCGGTTTGCTGAATTTCAGTGCAGACATATATGCACGTTATCTTTGCGCTCCGTCTGCGACAAGTGCATTCGTCAACGTGGATACGACAGCAATAACCTTTACACCGCTATCCAAACCTGCTTATGCCCCTATCACGAATAACGGTTACATCTACGTATCGACTGATGGCGGAACGTCTTGGACATCTGTAAGAAACAAAGGATTTACGATAGATTTAGGAACATCCTTACAACGTGAAGCGGAGCTTGTGAACAGCGTTCCGTTGTCTGCCGGACTTGATTCGATACCACAGACTTTTGACGGTACTGTGACGTTTAACAGGGCACAGACAGACAGAACATGGGATGAGCTTAAACTTGCAGGTACTAAAGACTTGCAATTCAGGATCGTCATAGATGGTGCTACTGTGCTTATGACAGGGTGCTATCTGTCAGGCGATGACCTGCCGTCAAGACAACAATCGACATATGATGAAAGCATCACGGCAACGATAAGAGATATCACAGTCACGGTGGGATGATGGTTGTATACAAGTATCTTGATGACGGCGATAAACAGACCAAAGCGACAGATGGAGTTCTGCCGGTATTGGAGTTGTTACGTCAGCACAGGGTACGATATGTGATGTCTACCGAAAAGGGCAACATTGTCCTGAAACATCAGCCATTGAGGACTAAACGCATCATTGATGGAATCATAAGAGCGATATATCCTGATTTTCATACATATGTGCAGGAATTGCATGACCTGACAGACGGAATCGAAGAAGAGGAATTACTGAAACCTGAAATATCGGGACGTATCGTAGAGCTGACATCCAAGTTGAGGTTGATGTCGCAGGTATATGCGCTCGGAGTGATAGAGCGTCCGCAACTAAATGATATGGATGATTTTAACGACCTCTATGAACAATTGACCGAAGATGAACGCGACAAATTGGATATGCTCATACAGGAATTGACCAACGTGTGTGACCCGTCTATAATCGATGATACTTCATTGGTAATCGCCAACAGATATGGCATCCAGGTCATCGACAAGGAAATGCTTGAGCAGATAACAATATCACAGGCTGACTATCTGATACGCCAAATAAATGCTGAGAATGAAATGATGTCTAACCTCATGGGCGAGAAGGTGGTAAAATGAGCGATGCTCTGAGTACTGCCAAATCGGGATTGACGAGTTCCAGTTCCAGTGTCTCAGGAATATCTTCGGGACTTAAGACACTCGACATCATCGGAGAAGATACAGTAGCTAAACTCAGTAAGGCTGTCGGTGCCATGCAACTATTCACTGGTGCTTTATCAATGATAGCACTTGCCAATACACGTATGGAAGCACAAAATACCAAGGCAGCGGCAGAAGCGGCTGCGTTAACCGCATCGGTCTCTGTAACAGGCATAGGGCTGACGAATGTAGCGATTGCAGCATCAGCAGCCGCAGTGGCATCAGTGGCCATGTATTCGATCGTATCAACAATAAAGATAAAAGCAGATACCAACAACAGTGCAGATAGAGGGCGCATCAGTGCAATGGTGGGGGGCATTCTCAATGGCTAATGAGTTGGATCGTACTATCACTTATTCTTTCATTCTGACTGACGAAGCAGTGGATACTGCACAGAACATTGGGGATGCTTCTAAGACTGCCGATGCAGATGTTCAAAAGGTCATCGCATCCGAGAAATCACTTGCATCAAGTACAGAAGTTGCAAATGCTAAATTGAATACTCAGAAAGTGAATCTGGCATCACAGATCGCTATCATAATGGGTGTCAAGGAAGCGACATCATCGGCAATAACGGGAGTTATATCGTTAGGTCTGGTCTCTGATGATACAGCGGTGAAGTTGCAAAAGGTCAATGCTGCATTTCAAATCATGGGCGGTCTGGCAACAGGCGTAAGGGCGATGCAACTGGCTATGACATCGCTTAATCTTGCTACTTTGAAAAATGCAGTACTCAATACCTATAATTCGGTCGTATCCAATCCCGGAAAGATAGCACTTTTAGGTCTGGCCATAGGTGCAGGAGCAGGAGCGGCAATAGCTTTAGGTGCCACCTATAATAATTCAACCAGTACATCAACAGAGATAGTTGTTGAAGGAAGTACATCGACCGGAACAAACAAGACCGTTCAGGATTTATATATGATAAGTACGGCTGGTGATGTACTATGACAATCACGGTAACCATGTCGGGTCTTGATCTATCAGACATTACATGGATTAAAGAAACAAGGTGGCAGAAGGACGTTCTTTATACGTATCATTCGATTCCAGGGGCGGTGCATGGACGCTATTATCAGCAAGGTAATGATTCCGCGCATGCTACACTTTATGGAAGATGCCTTAAGACGACCGCCAATCATACTTTACTGGAGAGCATGGAATCAAGTATGACATATTGCACTGTCGTAAGTACTATATCAGGAACGCATAATGCTTATATCACTGGAATATCCGAATCAGGAAACAATTCCGCATGGTATTATTTCACGGTATCTTTGATGGAGGCAGTATAATGGTAGCCGCTTCTCTGCTCATCGATGGAATATCTTATACCGGATACGTAACTTCATTGCAAGTGCATGGTTCGGAGAACAACGGCATGGATGCATCCATCACGTTATCTAGGACGAATGGAACGATATCCTACGGGCTTGGATCTAAAGTATTCATTTCTTTTTCGGGGCGCAATATATACATGTACATAACAACGGTGGATCCTGGCGATAATACGGTAAGCATCACGGCATGCGATATAGTGACGTTGTTAGGCAAACTCGGAACTACGCTTTATCGCAATTATTACGGCGGATATACCTCTGGAGAATTGAGAAGCGGAGGCTACGATCCAGCTTATGGGGATAACGGTAATGTCTACATTGATGTGCCGTCCGATGCTGTGATGGCATCTGGAAGCGTGGAATATGCTGTCAATCAAAGTCTTGATTATACCGCCAATTCGAGTATTCAGATACTCCTGGAAGGCGATGTGCTGGAAACCAAATTCGCATCTTCGGTTTTGGATTGGGCGAGGTCAGTATCATTTACGATACGTAACCCAAACAACGGTGCGTATTCTGGATATTGCGAGCTTCTTGTCAACGGGTCTGTTGTAGCAACATCTGATTTCAGCGTTGGGTCTATAGGTGGAGATGTCATCGTAACATTATCTCTGCTAACGCCTATAGCATGTACTATCGCAGGCGATGTTAAGGTCAGGATACATCTGACATCTAAATCATCCGTAGCATCTGTTCGAGTGAAGATATCATCTACTACCGGAACAGACGATTATACATCAGTCAACGGTACAATTACATATGCGACACATGCGATAGAAGCAACACTGCAAGGTAACATATACTATGTGACCACCGGTACGCAAGTCGGCGCTAACTATTATATCGTGTCTGCCACAGGTCTTGATGTGACCGATCCAGCAGAAGCTATTCCTGCATTCAATGGCAGGGGACGTATAGCATATACATCAGGTACGATATCAGTCTACACTGTCATTCAAGAGCTATTATTGGCATACGGTATCTCCCTCACGGGTTCGGCAGAAGGCGAAATTACAGAATTCCGCGCAGTCGGAGGTTATCTATTAGACCACTTGAAGATTCTGTCAGACCAGGCGACATCGCCATTGACATTCGGCTCTACTGGTTATCTATCCGTTAATGTTGCGCCAAGACCAGCTAAGGGTGGATTGTCGATATATTATGGAGGAGATAATTCTGGTGCACAATACATTTTGAAAGAGTTTTCCCCGTCTAAATCCATAAAGAACAAGTCTGCGACTGTGCTTGTCAAAAGTACAAAATCAACG
>Ga0265294_10007291_pt1 | contig 13156 bp, 11 predicted proteins | sample MunlanPumphouse3_FD_192504 | JGI IMG/M metagenome (GOLD analysis project Ga0265294, IMG submission 192504) | Groundwater microbial communities from a municipal landfill in Southern Ontario, Canada - Pumphouse #3 | ecosystem: Environmental > Aquatic > Deep subsurface > Groundwater | place... | reverse complement strand
CATTATTCTTAATTTATTTTTTAATAATTTTTTCAATTTCCATTATCGGTATTTTATGGAAAAAGGAGCACGTCTTTATGGGCGTGTTTTTAATTGCTGTTTTTTGTTTGGGTTTTATATATATTAATCTTGGCTTCAAAAATATTTTAGAGAATAAAGTCGTCGCTTCTTTTAATTCAGAGATAGAAGCTAGAGGGAAGGTATCTAAAAATCCAAAAGATGATTTAGAGACTAAGAAAGCGGTTATAGAGACAAAAGAAGTTAATGGAAAAAAAATTAATTCTCGTATATTGGTTTTTACAAAAGAAGATTTAAATTACGGAGATGAAGTTTTAATTAAAGGAGAATTGGTTGAGCCGGAAAAGATTAATAGTTTTGATTACAAGATGTATCTAGCTAACCAAGGAATAAGCGGGATGGTTTTAGATTCTGAAGTTAAGATTATTTCGAAACATTATTCTTTGTTTTATGATTTAAAAAACAAAGCAGAAAAAATTGTTTTAGAAAATTTGTCTATCAGGAAGGCGGGAATTTTAAATGCCACTATTTTAGGAGAAACAGATAATATGAGTTCTGAGCTAAAACAAAAATTAGGTTTTACGGGAATTAGTCACGTTGTAGCTATTTCTGGTCAGCATATTATTATCTTGTGCGTAATCATGCTTAGCTTCTTGAGTTATTTAGGCATAGGAAGGAAGAAGGCAATAATTTTCACCATTCTTTTTTTACTTTTTTATGTTATTTTGATTGATTTTCCAGCGTCTGCCTTAAGAGCTTTTATTATGATGTGTTTTGTTTTGTGCGCAGAACTTTTAGGAAGGCAATCAGATAGTTTGCGTAGCCTAATTCTTGCTGCAGTTTTAATTTTACTTTTCAACCCCTTGTCTTTAATTTTTGATTTAGGTTTTCAATTGTCATTTTTAGCAGTTTTGGGAATTATCTTTTTTAATAATTTCTTTACAGAAAAATTAAAACTTCTTAAACATAGGTTTTTTATTGACCTTGTCTCGGTTAATCTTTCTGCCCAAGTATTTGTTTTACCTCTTTTAATTTATACTTTTCATTATATTTCCCTCTCATCGTTTTTTACAAATATTTTAGTTGTTCCCATATCAACTGTTTTATTAATTTTAGGATTTGTTTGCGTTTTAATTTCTTTGATTTTACCAGGATTATCCTTTTTGTTTTTTGTTCCAATTTCACTTATTTTAGAATACGTACTTTTTATAGTTGATAGATTTTCTTTTATGATTCTTCCAATAAATAGTTTTCCTATTATTTTAGTTTTCATTATTTATATAGGATTAGGTTTTTGGGCTTACAAATTAAGAAAAGATAGATTTGAATTTTATTTCTAAAAAAGTTATAATCAACACATGAAGTTTTTTAGTAAAGAAAAATCTTTTACTTTAATCGAATTACTAGTGGTTATAGTTATCATTGGTATTCTTGCTGGCGTAATTGTAGTTTCTACTTTTTCGTCAATAAATTCCGCTAATTTAGCTAAAGGAAAGGTTTTTTCAGATAGTATAAAAAAGAACTTGTTTTTTGATCTTGTTGCTGAATGGACTTTCGATAATGCTTTAGATATTGGAAAAGATGAAGCGGGAAGTAATGATTTAGTTTTTTATAATTTTTCTTCGAAGGAAAATAGCGAGTGCTTATTTTCAAAATGTATATATTCAGAAGTGGCTAGTGTTTCTAACTATGGAATTAATAATAGTTTCCCGATGCCAGTTTCTAATTTTACAATTGACGTCTGGGTCAAAATACCAGTCGATGTCACTTATTCATATTTTTTATCTTATGCTGTTGATGGTTCAGATAATGAGTTTTTGGTAGGAAGCAATGCAAACTCTTTTACTATTTATGTTAATGGCACTTCAAAAAATTTTAATGTAAAAATTAATAATAACGAGTGGCATAATTTAGTTTTTGTAAGAAAAGATAATAATGTTTCTGCTTATTGCGATGGTACTTTGGTAGATGTTTTTTTAAGCACGGGCGGAAATTTAACCACTGGAGGGTCTCTTGTTATAGGGCAAGACCAAGATCTTGTGGGAGGAGGATTTTCTGCGAGTCAGGCATATAAGGGATATTTAGATGACTTAAAAATATATAGTTCAGCTTCGAGCTTTTCTCAAATAAAAGAAAACTATCTTTCAGGACTTAATAAGTTATTAGAAGGTGGAAATATTTCTCAAATAGAATATAATAAAAGAATAAATGATAAATAAAAATAAAATGCTAAATAAAGTCTGGGTAGTTTCAATAGATATGGGTTATGGTCACCAGAGAACGGCTCATGCTTTAAAAAATATTGCTAAGAACGGAGAGATAGTCTCAGCAAATAGTTATAAAGGAATACCACAAAAAGATCAAAGGTTATGGAAAAGATCTCGTTCTTTTTATGAATTCATTTCTCGATTTAAAAACATACCAATTTTTGGTGATTTTATTTTTTCTCTATATGATAGTTTCCAGGCAATCGTTAATTTTTATCCCAAAAGAGATTTATCTAGGGCGGGATTTGTGGAAAAATCTATTTATTCTTTATTGAAACATAATTGGGGAAAACATCTAATCATGAAGTTGGGTGAAGATGCTATTCCACTTGTAACAACTTTCTTTAATGTAGCTTTTATGGCCGAGTATTTTAATTATCCTTGTAATGTTTTTTGTGTTGTTTGCGACACAGATATTGCTAGAGGCTGGGCACCCTTAAGTCCTCAAAATACTAGGATTAAATATTTTGCTCCAACAATTAGAGTGGTTGAAAGACTAAAACTTTATGGAATAAAATCAGAGAATATATATTTAACAGGATATCCTTTGCCAGAAGAAAATATTGGAGTTAAGGAGAGGATAATAAAAGAAGATTTGAGAAATAGACTGGTTAACCTAGATCCTAAAAAAGCATATTTTAAAAAATACGATAGTCTTATTAATCATAAATTAGGAGAACTTCCTCTAAAATCTAATCATCCTCTTACAATAATGTATTCTATCGGAGGGGCTGGGGCACAAGTTCCGATGGCGATAAAAATTGCTAAAGCACTCAAAGAAAAGTTAAACAAAGGGGAGGTAAGGATGATTTTCTCTGCAGGAATAAGAAAAGAAGCAAAACAGTTATTTGAAAAAAATGTTAAGGGTATTAGTAATATTGAAATAGTTTACGAAAAAGATTTTCCAACCTATTACGATAGTTTCAATAAAGCTTTAAGGCAGACAGATATTTTGTGGACAAAGCCATCAGAACTTTCTTTTTACGCTATGCTTGCCATTCCAATAATCATTGCTCCAGAGATTGGTTCTCAGGAGAAATTTAATAAGAGATGGATAAAGAATAGTGGCTTTGGTATAAGCGAACAAAACCCTGAATACATAAACGATTGGTTGTTTGATTGGATAAATGGAGGATTTTTTGCCGAAATGGCAATGAATGGTTTTATCAAAGGAGAAAGAGATGGTATTAAAAACATGAAGAAAAATATCACAAGATGTTCTGGTTAATAATTGCAATCCTAGCTTACTTTTTTTTGGCATTGTCTTCGCTTGGAGACAAGGTTTATTTAAAAGGAAAAGAAAATCCTAAGTCCTATGTTTTTTATGTTGGGCTACTAAGTGGACTAGTTATTCTTTTAATTCCTTTTATAAAGGACTTCAGTTTACCATCTTTAGATATCCTTATTTGGCCAATTCTAGAAGGGGGTGTTTACATTCTAGCCCTTTATTCAATGTATTATGCCTTGGAGAGATTTGAGGTTTCTGTGGTCGTGCCAACAATGGGAGGGCTTCAGCCAATTTTTATTCTTCTTTTAAGTATGGGATTTTTCCAATTTACGGAAATATCATTGCAAAACATAGTTGCTTTGATTGTTTTAATTATTGGAACATTTTTAATTTCTTCTAGTGGAAAAAATGTAAAAATAAAAGGAAAGGAGCTTTTGTTTTCTTTATTGCCAGCAGCTTTGTTTGCTTTAGATGTTATTTTAACAAAGCAAGTTTTTTTAACAGAGCCTTTTTTAAATGGTTTAGTTTTTATGAGAATAACTTCTTGCGTTGTTGTTCTTTTCTTTTTACTAAATAAAAAATTCAGAAAGAATATTTTTAAAAGAACTAATATTAAAAAAAGTAAGGCGAATATTTTCTTAATGGCTCAATCAGCTGGCGGGTTAGGGATTTTACTTCAAAGCTATGCTATCAGTCTTGTTCCTGTTTTAGGGCTTGCTACGCTTAATGCTTTAAAAGGAGTCCAGTACATATTTTTATTAATTATGACCATTATAATATCTGCATTTTTTTCAAAGACTTTGAATGAAAAATTTGACAAGAAAACTTTTTCTTTGAAGCTTGTTTCTATTATAATAATAGCAGTTGGAATCGCCTTGTTGACGATTTAGCTTTGTGATATAATTTCAAATATGAATAAAATTTTGTGGATCATTTTAATTATTTTAATCCTTATTATTTCTTTAATTTGTGTTTTTTTATTTACAGGGAAAAAAGCTCAAGCAGAGAATATTGCCTGGGGTGTAAATTTTTCACCTAAACAAGCTAGCGATTTAGGATTAAATCCCAAAGAAGCCTATATAAAAATATTAGACGATTTAAAAGCAGACCATATTAAATTAGCTGTCCATTGGGATTATATTGAGAAAAAAAAAGATTCTTTTGATATGACGGATTTTGATTTCTATATGGATGAAGCTCAAAAAAGAGGAGTTAAAGTTATTCTAGCGATAGGGATGAAGACTCCAAGATGGCCAGAATATCATTTGCCTAATTGGATAGAAGAATTAAGCAAGGAGGGTCAGCAAAAAGAAATTTTAGAAATGCTAACTTTCGTAACTAATAGATATAAAGACTATTCCAATTTGATTGCTTGGCAAGTTGAAAATGAACCTTTCTTTAATTATGGTAACGGTCCATGGAAAGATAATGATTTTTTTAAAAAAGAAATTGAATTAGTGAGAGAAATTGATAATTTTCACAAAATAATTGTAACTGACAGTGGTGAAATGTCTTTCTGGTTTAAAGCAGCAAAGATGGGTGATGTTGTTGGAATAACGATGTATACTAGAGTTTGGTCAGAACCGATTAAGACTGATTTTTATTACCCACTTCCTTCTATCTCTTATGGGAAAAAAGCAGATTTAGTTAAAGCTCTTTTTAATAAAGAAGTTTGGTGCTTAGAGCTTCAGGCAGAACCATGGGGGAAAGAGTTAATACAAAATTCTACTTTAGAAGAACAGCTTAAAAGTATGGATATAGAAAGATTAAAATATAATATTGAATATGCAAAAAAAACAGGACTTGATACTTTTTATTTTTGGGGAGCAGAATGGTGGTATTATCTGCAAGAAGAACATAATGATAAATCCTTTGTAGAGGAAGCCAAAAAAATATGGAATTAAGTATTATCATACCAACATTAAACGAAGAAAAATTGTTACCTTTTCTTCTTGATTTAATAAAGCAAGAAAACGAAAAAAATAACATAGAGGTTATTATCGCAGACGCTGGTTCTAAAGACGCAACAGTAAAGATTGCTACAGATTATGGTTGCAAGGTTGTTGCTGGAGGACTTCCCGCAAGAGGAAGAAATAATGGAGCAAAATATGCTACAGCTAAAATATTATTTTTTTTAGACGCAGATGTTCTTTTCAAAAAAGGCATGATTGCAAAAAGTTTAGAGCAGTTTAAGAAGAAAAAATTAGATGCTGCTTCTTTTGGAATATACACACAAGAAAAAAATCTTTATTTAAACAAAACAACCATGAATTTGTTTTATAACTATCCTCAGAAGTTGTTGCGAAAGGTTAGTCCAATGGGGGCAATGGGAATTATGGTTAAGAAGGATATGTTTGAGAAGGTTGGAGGGTTTGATGAAGATATAAAACTTGCAGAAGATCATTATTTTGTAAAGAAGGTTAGCAAAATTGGAAAGTATGGTATAATAAAACATATTAAGCTATACATGCCCCTTCGAAGATTCAGGCAGGATGGATATTTAAAAACTTTTTTTAAGTATGCTTACTGCTTTTGGTACATGAACCTAAAAGGGCCTGTAAAAAACGAAAAAGTTCATTATGAGTTCGATCATTATAATAAAGTAAAAAAGAAAAAACATGTCAATTTACGAATTACCAGAAACAAGTCAAAATAAAACAGATAAAAAGTTTTTTAAAAAAACTTGGAATATTATTTTTCTTACTTTTGTTTTAGCCATTAGCGTTTTTATAGGACTTAATATAGGACAAGGGGTTGAAAGCATAAAACCTTTGACTGAAGCTATTCAAGAAAATAATTACATCGAAGAGCCACAGCAAGAAGGAATGGTTATTGCGGCAGTCGAGCAAAGTATGCCTTCAGTGGTTAGCGTTATCGTTAAGAAATTCTCAAATGATATTTACGAACAATATTTTGAAGGCGGACTATTAGAGATTATTCCTTATTATGAAATAAAGGAAGGAGAAGATAATGTTTTAGAACAGATTGGAGCAGGGACAGGATTTATTGTTTCTGAAGAAGGACTAGTTATTACAAATAAGCACGTTGTAGAAGACGAAGACGCTGTTTATAGTATTTTAACAAATGATGGAGAAGAATATGATGTAGAGATATTGTCTCAGAACCCAGCACAAGATATTGCTATTCTAAAAATATTAAATGCTGAAGGAGTATCTTTTCAACCTTTAAAATTAGGAGATTCTTCTTCTATTAAATTAGGACAAACAGCTATTGCTATTGGAAATGCGCTTGGAATGTATCAAAACACTGTTTCTGTGGGAGTTATTTCAGGACTTCAAAGAGATGTTCTCGCTCAAGGGAATAATGGAGCCTATGAGAAACTAGAAGATATTATTCAAACAGATGCAGCTATTAATTCAGGAAATTCAGGAGGACCTCTTTTGAATTCAAAAGGAGAAGTTATTGCCATTAATACAGCCGTTTCTTTGGATGGAGAGAATATAGGTTTTGCCATTCCAATAAATAAAGCGAAAAAAGATTTGGCACAAGTTGAGGCAGAAGGAAAGATTTCCTATCCTTTTATTGGAATTCGTTATTTAACACTTGATGAGGATTATTCTGAAGAATTAGGTCTTTCTGTAGATTACGGAGCTTACATTGTTGAACAAGAAGAAGGAGATGAGCCTTCTGTTGTTAAAAATTCTCCAGCAGAAAAAGTTGGACTTCAAGAAAAAGATATCATTTTAGAAGTTGATGGACAACAAGTAAATCAAGACAACAATTTAGTAAATATATTACAAAACTATCTTCCAGGAGATACGCTAAATTTAAAAGTTTTAAGAGGTGAGAATAATATCAATGTCGAGCTTGTTTTGGCTGATTGGAACGATTTTTAATTTTTAATAGTAAACTTGTTTTTTTGTCATTAAATTGCTAGTATTTATTTGATGAACGAACTAGAAGAAATCAAAAACCGTCTTGATATTGTTGATGTAATTTCTGGATACATAAAGCTTGATAAAGCAGGGACAAATTACAGGGCCTGTTGTCCTTTTCACAATGAGAAAACTGCTTCTTTAATGGTTTCTCCGGCTAAGCAAATTTGGCATTGTTTTGGATGTTCTAAGGGCGGAGATATTTTTGAATTTGTTAAAGAAATAGAGGGAATAGATTTTGGAGACGCTCTTAAGATTTTAGCAAATAAAGCGGGGGTAGAATTAAAAGGATACAATAAAAGTAATACTAATCAAGAGAGAACAGAAAGACAAAAGACTGGAGAAGTTTTAGAGCAAGCAGCAAAGTTTTTTGAGTACTATCTTAATAACTCTAAGGGAGGAGAAAGCGCAAAAGAGTATTTGATAAAAAGAGGATTTGACGAAGAGTTAATAAAAGACTGGAGAGTAGGATATGCTCCTAATAGTTTTGAGCAACTTTCTAAGTTTTTAGAAAATAGAGGGTATAACAAAGTATATATCGAAAAAGCGGGTTTAGCATTTTTGAAAACAAATGGAAACTTGTGCGATAGATTTAGGTCAAGAATTATTTTTCCTTTCGTAAATATTAACTCAGAGATAATTGGTTTCACGGGAAGAATTTTAGGAAAAGAAGAAAATGTTGCAAAGTATTTAAATACACCGGCAACATTATTGTATGATAAAAGCAAGGCGCTTTTTGGAATTGATAAAGCTAAGGTTGAAATAAGGAAGGAAGATAAGTGTATTTTAGTTGAAGGAAATGTTGATTGTATCATGGCGCATAAGGCAGGAACAAAAAATGTTGTTGCTGTTTCTGGAACAGCTTTGACAGAATTACATTTAAAGATTCTTAAAAGATATACTTCAAATTTAATATTTTCTTTTGATATGGATAGTGCCGGAGCGAAAGCAACAGAAAGAGCTATTGATTTAGCAAGAGAAATGGGATTTAATGTAAGTGTTCTTGATTTGAAAGAAGAAAAAGATCCAGCGGATGTAATTTTAAAACAAGGGAAAGAAAAATGGATTGGAATAGTTAACAGTGCTGAAAAGATAATGGATTTTTATTTCCGAAAAGCTTTTTTAGATAAAAACATTGAAAAAGTTGATGACAAGAAAAAGATAATCGAAGAACTTCTTCCGCAAATTAAAAAAATAGATAACAGCATAGAGCAATCATTTTTTATTCAGAAATTAGCAGATGAGCTAATGGTAAGAGAAGAGGATATTCGAAAAGAGTTTTCAAAGGTAAGGTTAGAAAGACGAGAAGGTGAAACTGAGACTAAAAAAAAGAAAGATACTTTATCTCAAAAAGAAAAACTAGAAAGGCAATTTTTAAAATTGTATTTAATTAAGAAAATAGATGTTAAAGATTTTATTTATCTTTTTTCTGAAAAGTATAAAACGATTTTAGAAAAACTAGAGAAAGAAGAAGATTCTTCTCGAGCATTAGAAGGAATGGAAGATAACAATCTTTTAAGTGAAATATTTTTAGGGGCAGAAACAGAAAGAGAGATATTAGAAGCTAATGAAATATCTGTTGAAGAGGAGATAGAAAATTGTCTCATTAATTTAAAAAAAATATTTGAAGAAAAAGAAAAAATGGATTTAAGTTTAAGAATTAAAAACGAGAAAAATCCTTTAGAAACAGAAAAACTAATCGAAGAATATTTGAGTTTATTAAAAAAAAGCTATGGTAAAGAAAACTAAAGCAAAGACAAAAAAAGAAAAAGTTCTAAGCGAAGAGAAGTTAGAGCAGATTTTAAAGAAGGGTAGAGCCAAAGGCTTTATTACTTTTTCTGAGATTTTGTATTTTTTCCCTAATATAGAGGACAGCGTTTCTGAATTAGAAGATCTATTAGCCCTTATTGAAACTAATGGAATTGAGGCAAAGGAATCAAGGGGTTACTTAGAGGAGGACACTGAAGTGACTAGAAAAAAATCTCGTTCAATTGCTGGACTTCCTCACGTTGATTCTATTCAAACATATTTAAGAGAAATAGGAAAAATAAAACCAATAGCAGCTAAAGAAGAAAAAGATTTAGCTAAAAGAATTGAGGCTGGAGACTTAGAAGCTAAGAAAAAAATGGCAGAGGCTAATTTAAGATTAGTTGTTTCTATTGCTAAAAAATATGTTGGAAGGTCTCCTAACTTAACCTTACTTGATTTGATTCAGGAAGGTAACTTAGGATTATTTAGGGCTGTAGAAAAATTTGATTGGAGAAAAGGATTTAAGTTTTCAACCTATGCTACATGGTGGATTAGACAAACAATCACTCGTGCCTTAGCAGACCAAGCTAGAACTATTAGAATTCCTGTTCATATGATTGAGACTTTAACTAAATATACTCAAGCCAAAAGAAGATTGCTTCAAAACTTAGGAAGAGAACCTTTGACAGAAGAAATTGCGGCGGAAATGGAAATGGAAATAGACAAGGTTAGATATTTAGAAAAGATATCTCAAAAAGCAGTGTCTCTTGAAACTCCGGTAGGAGAAGATGATAAGGATAGTGTTTTAGGAGAGTTTATTAAAGATGACAAACAAGAGTCACCAGCAATTAAGGCCGGAAGAAGTCTTTTGAAAGAACATTTAGAAGAAATATTTAAAGATTTAACTGATAGAGAACAAGAAATACTTAAAATGAGGTTTGGTCTAAAAGACGGAGCTACTTATACCTTAGAAGAAGTAGGACAAAAGTTTACTGTTACTCGTGAAAGAATAAGACAGATTGAAGCTAAAGCTCTTGAAAAAATTAGAAAACACGAAGGAGTTAAAAAATTAAGAGGGTATTAATGTTAAAAAAATTTAAAACCAAAAAAGGGAAAGAAATTTCTATCAGATATCTTTGCATAGAGGACACAAAAGATTTATTAAAAGTATATAACGCTCTTTTTGAAGAAAGAGCCTATACTGTTGCAACCAATAAATTTACTTTAAAGCAAGAAACTCTTTTTATTCAAGGTTGTTTGAATAGAATAGAAAGAGGGCAAGAAATAAAGCTAGTAGTGGAATACAATGGTCACGTTGTGGGAATTTCTGGTATCGAAAAAGAACTTTCTCCAATGGAAGATCACCGAGGTACTTTTGGAATTATGCTTAGTAAAGAAGTCCGTGGAGAAGGAGTCGGAGAAGAATTAACAAAAACAGTTATTAAGGAAGCGAAAAGATTTTTAAAGATTAAGATGGTTGTCTTATATGTTTTTGAAGAAAATATTCCAGCTATTAATTTGTATAAAAAACTAGGTTTTTATCAATTTGGAAGATTGGAAAAGGGAATAAAGTATTTTGGAAAATTAAAGACAGAGATTTTTATGGCAAAAAATATTTAAGAGTATTCTTTTTTAATAAAAATACTTTTAGGATGTGGCTTATTCATAAGTCATTTTTAGTTTACAAAACTAATTTTTTATCATATTATTAATATTCGAAGACCTTCTTTTTTAAAAGAATGTTGTTGTATTATTTATTATTAAAAAAATCAAAGAAATATGTTTTTCAAATCAAAGAAATTTTGGATTATAGCAGGTATTGCTGTTTTAGTTATTGTTATTTTAATAAGTGCGATTTCGTCAGGAAATAAAGTTCCTCAGCACGAAACTGTTACCGTTGAAAGAGGTGACTTGGTTCAAACAGTAGATGTTACTGGAAAAATTAAATCAGAGAATGATGTTTCTCTTCAATTTGAGACAGGTGGAGTAATAGACAAAATATATGTTGTCGAGGGAGAAGAAGTTAAAAAAGGAGATGTTTTAGCAAAATTAAATTTAGATGTTTCCAACTCTCAAGTAGCTCAAGCAAAAGCTAATTTAGAGCAAAAGATTGCTGGGGTTTCAGAGGAGCAAATAGAGGTTTCTCAAAAGCAAGTAAACGCTTCAGAGGTAGCATACGAAAAAGCAAAATTAAATCTAGCTAATATTTCTAGTTTGGCTAATGAGAATCTAAACAATAGCTACACTTCAGGATTAGATCTTTTAGGAGATACATATATTAAGCTCTTTAACACTTTGAAGTTTGCAGAAGAGCTTAGAGATGATTATTTTTCTGCCTTAAATCAAGAGAGTATTAATATTAAAAATCAAATACAGTATGAAATAAAAGAGCCTTTAATAAAAGCTAAGGCTAGCCTTGATTATGCTAAACAAACAAAATCCTCTAGCGACATAGATTTAGCTGTAATAGAAATGGATGCTACTATTAAAAGTACATTAAACACTCTTTTATTAATTAAAAATGTGTCAGAAGATGTTAATTACAAAAATGTGATTACAACTACTGATAAAGCCACTTTAGATCAAAACAAGCTAACCATTAGCACTTCTCAAATTTCTTTAACAAGTTTTCAAAATGAAATTTCTTTATTAAAGCTTCAAAATGAAAACAACATTAAATCAGCTGAAATTGGTGTTGAAGAAGCTTTAGCGAGTTTAGAACTTCAAAAAGCAAATTACAATTCTTTAGTGGCCACTCCAAGAGAAATAGACTTGGCTTATTTCAGATCAGTCCTTGAACAAGCAATTATTAACAGAAATAAAGGAATTATTACTGCTCCAATAAGCGGAACAATAACTGATATTAGCAAGGAAGCGGGGGAATTAATTTCTTCTGCAGAATCTTTAATCAAAATGTTATCTCCTCAATATCAAATTGAAGTAAATATTCCAGAAACGGATATTGTTAAGATAAGTATTGGAGACAAAGCAGACATAGAACTTGATGCTCTTTCTGACAAAGCTTTAAACGCAGAAGTTATTTCTATTAACCCAGCAGCAAATACAATTCAAGACGTAGTTTACTACAAGGTTGTTTTAAGTATTTTAGAAGCGGACGAGAGAGTTAAACCAGGAATGACCGCTGACATTTTAATTTATACCGAGAAAAAAGAAGGCGTTCTTTATCTTCCCTCAAGGAGTATTTTGACAGAAGGAAATAGAAAATATGTTCGAGTTTTAGAAAACGGAGAGATTGTTGAGAAAGAAGTTTCTGTTGGATTAAATGCTGACGATTCTAAAAAAGAAATACTTTCTGGAGTTAGTGAAGGTGATGAGATTATTCTAAAGATAGCAGAATAATATGTTAATTAAAGTACAAGATTTAAAAAAAGAATTTGTTAACGATGAAGTAGTTACAAAAGTACTTCATGGAGTTTCTTTTAATATCGAAAAAGGAGAGTTTGTTTCTATTATGGGACCATCTGGTTCTGGAAAATCAACCTTAATGCATATTTTAGGGTTCTTAGACAAACTAAGCTTTGGGCAATATTTTTTCGAAGGAGAAGATGTCTCTAAACTTACCTCTGACGAACTTGCTTCTAAAAGAGCTAAAAAGGTTGGTTTTATTTTTCAGTCATTCAATCTTCTTCAAACCTTAACCGTACTTGAAAATGTTACTCTGCCTTTGGTTTATTCAAACGTAAAAGAAAAAGACAGAGAAAAGATAGGTAAAGATTTATTAGAAAAAGTTGGGCTTGGGCATAGGTTAGACTACAGTCCAAATAAATTATCTGGAGGAGAAAAACAAAGAGTAGCCATTGCTAGGGCTCTTGTTAACAATCCAGAAGTTATTTTTGCAGACGAACCAACCGGAAATTTAGATTCTAAATCTGGTTTTCAAGTTATGAAAATTCTGCAAGATTTAAACGAAAAAGGTAATACAATAATTTTAGTTACTCACGAGCGAATTACTGCTGAGTATGCTAAAAGAATTATTA
>Ga0265294_10007290_pt1 | contig 13157 bp, 13 predicted proteins | sample MunlanPumphouse3_FD_192504 | JGI IMG/M metagenome (GOLD analysis project Ga0265294, IMG submission 192504) | Groundwater microbial communities from a municipal landfill in Southern Ontario, Canada - Pumphouse #3 | ecosystem: Environmental > Aquatic > Deep subsurface > Groundwater | place... | reverse complement strand
ACATCGTGCATTGTTCTTAAGCGCCCATTGGTTGCTTCAAAATTGTATTTTGATGGTTGACTAGAGGGGTCGTATTCTTCAAACCCCATCGCTCGAGCAAACTGCACAGCCCCCAACCCAGAGAGGATTGAGTGGGGAGTTTTTTCCATAACAGCTCGCGCCACTTGAATAGGGTTTCTAACATTTTGAATGCAATGGACGGCGCCACAATCCCCTTCTGAGTTCATGATGATGGCATCCATCTCAACGTCACCATTCAGGTTTTTGAATGAGCCTGTCCCTGCATCAAAAAGAGGGTCATCTTCCATCATGCTAATTATTTTAGCAACAACATCGATGGAGGGGATTCCTGCTAAAAGCATCTCAAACCCCATCTGCCCATATTTACTAATCCCATTTTGTGTCAATTCACGCTCTTGCTGTGAAGGGACTAAATCGTGACACCCACCGTGCACTATTATTCCAACCATCTGTTCTCTCCCAAGTTCTGTAAAATTAGTGGTGAATATTTTTAATAAACCTAGCTATCCGAGGATTCTCATCTTTAATCTCTGAGAAAAATTTATCTTTTGGTGAATCTGCAACAATAGAGCCATTCTCTAAAAATAAGATTCTATCAGCTATTCTTTGGGCAAACGGAATCTCGTGGGTAACTATAAGCATCACAACCCCATCGCTCGCCAATTTCTCTATAATCTTCAACACCTCGACGCTCATCTCGGGGTCTAAAGCCGATGTAATCTCGTCTAAAAGGAGTGCTTCCGGGTCCATCATCATTGCTCTAGCAATGGCAATTCGTTGTTGCTCTCCCCCCGATAGTTCGTTGTGTTTAGAGTGTAATTTACTGATTAATCCAACCTTATTTAAAAGCTCTTCAGCCTGTTCAACAGCTTGAGCCCTCGGTTTTCCTAAAATTTTTATAGGGCTCATAACAAGATTTTCCAAAACATCTAAATGGGGGAATAAGACAGTTTGCTGAAACACCATCCCACATTTTATCCTAATATGTTTTAAGTTTTTCTTCTCTTTTACCGAGAGTCCATCAACTAAGATATCGCCACTATTTATCGCTTCCAATCCGTTAATACACCGTAAAAGGGTACTTTTACCAGTACCGCTAGGACCTAAAATTACGGTAACACCACCTTGATTAAAAGTGACGCTAAAGTCCCTAAGAACGACTAAATCCCCAAAAGCCTTTGTTATATTTTTAACTTCTATCAACGCCATATAAGCCACCTCATCTTTGCTACCTAGTTAATATGTAAATGCTATTTTCTTCTCTAAAGATTTCGCCATCTTCGACAATGGATATGAAATTACAAAATAGAGGACAAAAACAATCCCATAGATTAAGAATGGATTCATGGTCCTCAACGTTAAAATATGGCCAGCTTTAGTCAAATCTATGAGACTGATTAGGGAGACAAAAGAGGAGACTTGGAGCTGGTTAATATAGAGCGTTATCGCCGATGGGATAATTAGCCTAATAAACTGGGGGGCAATAATATGTCTAAAGTTTGATACACCATCATGTCCTAATGCAAAACCTGCTTCCCACTGCATTTTGGGAATTGCTTTAAGTGAGTTATGGACTAGGACAGAGAAAAACGCCCCAGTATTTAAAGAGAGGGCAATAATGGCAGATGCTTCAGCCGTAAGTACAATATTAGCCACCACAGGTAAGCCGTAATAGATTAAAAATAGTTGGGTAATTAAAGGTGAATTTCGCAAAGGCTCTATATAAATTAAGGGAATTGCAGAAATTATCTTATTCTTAGAATTTCTAATAAACCCCATGACGAGCCCAATTATGGTCCCAATCGCAATCGAGACTAAAGTAATCCATAAGGTGACCCAAATTGCTTTCAAGAAAAAGAAGATATCGTAGTAAGTTAATTTTAAATATTGTTCAAACATCCTTTCCTATATCTCCTTTATAAAGTAATGGAAATCTTTTTATCGACAATCTTTGCAACAAACGAGAGGATAAAGGTAAATATCGCATATGCAAATAGGATAAAAATAAAGACCTCAAAGGGGCGTGCTGTTTGTGCAGCAACTGTCTTAGAGGTTCCCATTAGGTCATTAACAGTAATCGAGAAGACAACCGAAGATGTTAAGATTAAGTTTATGAAGTTACTAGTGAGCGGTTTAAAAGCAATTCTTAGGGAGACGGGGAGAATCACATACCTAAAAATCTGGAATGAAGAGTGCCCTAGAGCATAACTACTCTCGTACAACCCTTTTTTAATGGCCATTAAACCAGACCTAATAACTTCACAATTTGGGGCACTAGCATTAATGCCCAAAGCTAGAATTGAAGTAACTATTGGATCTGTTTTTATCCCCAACTCTGGTAGCCCAAAATAGAGGAAAAACAATTGGACCAAAAAGGGGGTATTTCTTAAGAATTCAACCCAGATAGCTCCAATAGTTTTTAGAACTTTATTATTCGATTGGCGCATTAAAGCTACAATAACGCCCAAGACAAATCCCAGAATAAGGGCCCCAAAAGAGATATAAATCGTCTTATAGGCCCCTTTTAAAAGCATGGGATAATATTTAAGTAGAAATCTGAAATTTAATTGCACACAAATTTCCTTTATTTTTTATAGTTGTCCCCCACCACCAGAGGTAGGGGACAGCAATAGTTTACCAAAGAGAGGTGTATTCAGCTGAAGGCTCAGTGCCCCACCATTTGTAATAGGTTTCGCTCTGCCAGCCAGAACTGATCATCCAAGAGACAAACATATCGACATATCTGACATACTCTAAGTCACCTTTTGGAAGTCCAATACAAATTGGATCCGAGGTGTAGAGATGGGGAAGAGCGATTAACTCACCATTGCTCTGCCCAGCCGTGAAGTCGATAAGGGTACTATCTTCAAATGTTGCATCGGCTTTGCCCTGCTTCATGAGCAAAGTTTGGTCGGTAAAGTTAGTAACATAGACGATCTCCGCATTCGGTGCATATTTAAGAACTAAGTCTTCACCAGTAGTTCCTCTAGCAACAGCAACCTTAACGCCAGGCTTGTCTAAATCTTCAACAGTTTTGAATGAACTTCCTTTGTTTACCATCATCTTGATTCCACAGTGGAGATAAGGAATAGAGAAGTCAACCGATTTTGCCCTCTCAAGGTTTCCGGTGATATTAGCAAATACAATGTCTACCCTACCACTGGTTAGTGCTGGGATTCTAGTCTCACCATCAACGTCGGTAATTTCGAGTTTAACGCCAAGTGTGTCAGCAAACTTCTGAGCAAAATCTACATCGTAACCATAAGGCTGCCCTTTATCATCTCTACCACCAATGGGAGGACCATTAAGAGCTACACCAGCTCGTAACACGCCTCTATCAATGATTGTTTGCAACCTATTGACACTTTCACCAGTAGCAGAGCCCTTAGATGCCCCACCACCACATGAGATGGCTGTAACTAGAAGAACTACAACCAATCCAATCAACATGCCTTTTTTCATTGTAACCTCCTAACAGTATTATTTACTGTATGCGCTTACAGTATATGGCCCGTTGTTTCGATTTGTCAATAAAAATTTATCCTATCGGTTATCATTTTTTTATGGTATCCTTTTTTTTAAGCAATATTTTTACATCCCTGTTAGGAGGAAGATCTTTTGTCAAACAATATTACACAAGAGGATGTTGCCAAACTGGCCAAGGTCTCAACAGGAACAGTTTCTAGGGTATTGAACAACCATCCCCTAGTAAGCGAGAAAGCAAGAGACGCAGTTACAGCTGCTATTGAGCAGTTAGGATATATTCCAAATAGAGCTGCCCAACTATTAGCTCAAGGCAAATCGTGCAATATTTTAATTGCTTTTATCGATGAAAGTCAGATATTACCCTCAACCTGGCAATACGAACTACCTATATTACAAGCAATTAACGACTTTTTCTACCCCAATAACTACTCTATCCAGCTCTCTATGCATACAACAGAGAAAGATTTAGATGATACCCTTTTCAGAGAAATCATCCGAAACAAATCGATAGATGGTTTAATTATCTTAACTTCCCTAAAACTTGAAAAATCGTTCATTGAATCTTTGAGAGAGAGTAGACTTCCAGTTGTCTTTGTTGGTAATGGACCCTACTCATTAAAAAAAGAAAATATTGGGGCAACTGTTCTCTTTGACAATTACCAAATTATTAAAGATTCTTTCCTCTTTCTACACTCACTGGGACACCGCCGTATAGGATTCATTACAGGACTTGAGAAGCATATCCACTCTCAAATGCGAATGAAAGCGTTTACAGAAATCTATAAAGACTATGTAGAGCTAGAATCAATCCAACCCCTAATCTACCATGGAGATTACTCCATAGGGTCAGGTTTTGATGCTTTATATTACTTCTTAACTAAAACAGAGCCTCCCACCGCTATTATTTGTGCTAACGACTTGATGGCCATTGGGGCGCTGAAAGCATCCCATGAGTTGAGGATAAACGTCCCACAGGACCTCTCAATTATTGGTTTTGACGATATTGAGGTGGCTAGTTACTACTCCCCCCCCCTCTCTTCCATTAAAGTACCTGCCTACGATTTAGGCCTTCAAAGCGCTCGTACACTTTTAAATATAATTCGCCAAGAAGAGTATAAAGAGTTGGTAGTACTGCCTACTGAGTTGGTCGTTCGCCAATCAGTTGGCAAAAACAATGGGATACGAATTAATAACCAAAAGGGAAACCCTTAAACCGCTAACCAGTGGATGGCGTTTTGCCATAGCTTGGCATACCCCTCCCACTCAACAAACTCTTTGGGGCACCAGTGGGGTCCTATATCACTGGCCCAAGCCAGGGTGCGCCCCTTACCCCTCTCCATCACCGCTAAGAGGGGGTGGTCGTATTGGCTCTTAACTAATACTTGTGCCCCCTCTTTAGGGACCACCTCCTGGTACCCCAAGAGGTGGGGCCACGCTTGTGGGACCCCCTTTAAAATGGGGTGGTCTGGGAGAAGAACTTGAGCATCGGTTCCTTCAGGGGTCTCGACTCTATCATCAAAGGGGTAGATGTCGACAGGGAGGACTTTCTCTAGTGGAGTGCGAAAATATTTGGCTGCTGCTTGAAAGCCACTGAATGAGAGGTAGCCTCCAGCCATCGCTAAGCCTCCACCTTGTTCAACCCACTCTTTCAAAAGAGCTAAGCGGTTAGGCTCTCTCTTCCCTTCTACGAAGACTTTATCACTTAAGAGGAAAGAGTTGGCTCCTACATCGCTTATGATTATCACATCCCACTGATTCAACTCTTCGAGGGTATAGGGGAAGCGACTCTGCACATAGTGCCCCTCAAGATGGGAGTACTCAATTGCAGGGTCTCTCGCTAATGCCTCTTTGAGGAAGGCGTGTCCAGTACCAAAAGTAGCTGAGGTGAAGTGGTCAAACCCTTTGTAGTGTTGGCTGATTGTCATCCACGACTCACCCACCAACAGTACTTTTACCTTTTTCATCCTTTTCTCCTAACTCGTTTATTCTCAGTGAAGAAGTTTAGAACCATCACCAAGATCAGGACACCACCCCAAATTAGGGAGATGTAGTAACTGCTAATCTTGGGGAAGCGGTTGAGACCCGTCTCTAACATCCTCAACAACACAATTGCCAAGATAACTCCACTAATTTTCCCTTTGCCACCCACGGGGTTAACACCCCCTAGGACAACAATCAAAACACACTGGAGGGTGTAGACGGTCCCATAGTCGGCACGTGCTGAGTTGTAGTTGGCCAACATTATCATCCCCCCTAATGCCGCGACGATCCCTGAGAGGAGGTAGGTTTTAATAAGGAGGGTGTCGGTTTTAAGACCACTAAACTTGGCAGCGGTGGCACTGGTCCCTAACATATAGATTTTAGTCCCAAAGACGGTACGCGAGAGGAGGAACCAGACAAGAAGTGCCATGATGGTGAAGATTATAAGCTGCACGGGGATTAGCCCAAAGAGACGGTTATTGATCGTCGTAGCGTAGGTGCGGGAAAACTTAGAGACGGCATTCCCCTTTGTAAGGGCCATACAAATCCCAGTATAGAGCTCGCCTGAACCGAGAGTCGCCAAGATGGGGGGGATATGGGCTTTTGAAACGAGTAGACCATTGAAAATCCCCAAGGTGGCTCCAATGAGAATAGCTAAGAAAAAAACCAACGGGATAGCATAGGGGGGAATTGCCCCAGCAACATCGGTCATGTTTATCAAGAGATAGGCCATCAAAATTGAGGTTAGGTTGGCATTCCCCACCACCGAAAGGTCAATCCCTCCCGTAATCATGGTGAGCATCACCCCCAAACTCATTAGACCAAACTCAGGAAATTGGGCTGCCATTGTTTGGAAGTTAACGAGGTTGTAAAACTTCCTAAAGCGGGTAAAGGCGATGAAGATCATCCAGGCGACAATCATCACTATTAAGCGAAACATATGGCGGTCGACAACTAGTTTGTTTCTCTTCTTGTTCATTGTGCCACCTCCTGTTTCTTCCCTTTAGAGGAGCGAGTTTTACCTTGGTGCATCACCTGGTAAGCACTCACCCCCGTCCCGATTATAATAAGGGCACCCGTAAAGACACTCTTCCAACTGGTGGGAATTCCAATCAAGATGAGTGAGTTCTCAACTATCACAATGAGGAGGGTTCCCAGCATACACCCAAGGAGGGTTCCCCGCCCCCCGGTAATGGCAGTCCCTCCCAGGACCACCCCCGCTATAATATTCATCTCCATCCCCAACATATTGGTGGGGTGCGCTTGTTGCATCATGCACACCCTAATTAGGCCAGCCACGCTGGCAATCATCCCCACCATGATATAGAGGAGGAATTTAGTAAGCACCACCCTAAAACCGGCCCTTTCAGCACTCACTTCACTCCCCCCTATAGCGTAAATGCCTCGCCCAAACATAGTGAAGCGCAGTAGGAAAAAGGCAAAAACAAGGGCAAAGAGGAAGACAAGGAAGGCAACTGGCATGCGGCTAGTGAGCCCTGAAACAGGGTTCTTAGCGACAAAGAGGGCCTTCTTCCCCCACTCCCTCATCCCCGTTGGAATGACAGCCAGTTGTCTTGAGTTGAGAGCTCCCTGCATCAACCCTTTAAAGACACTCGAAGAGCCGAGAGTCACTATAAGGGTAGGGAGCTTAAAGTAGCTAATAAAGAGGCCGTTAAAGGCTCCTAGGAGGGCCCCAAATCCAATTGCTATTAAAAATGGTAAAACGACACCCCCTTGATAGTTGTGGTCAAGGAGGAGCTTGGTAGTGGCGTAAAAGGAGAGGGAGGCTAAGGCTGGAAACGAAACATCAATCCCCCCCGAGACAATCACCATGAAGGCTCCAATTGCCATTAAGCCAGGGACAATCATTGCTGAGGCGATATCGACAAGGTTGTTGGGGGAGAAGAACTGCCCTGAGCGAATCTCAATCAAAATACAGACAGCCAACAAGACCAAAAAGATATAGGGTTCATTGCGGCTAGTTAATTTTTTTAATCTATTTTTCATCTCTAAACCTCTACATCATATAGGAGAGAATTTTCTTCTCATCACTTTCGCTAGCTAGCATATCACCCACCACTTGCCCATTCTTTAAGACTAAAATTCTAGAGCAATTCTCTAAGACTTCAGGAAGGTCGTCACTGATAATTATCAGTCCCATCCCCCTCTTAGCCAAATCTTGTAAGATGGAGTGGATATCGTGCTTACTCCCAATGTCGACCCCTACAGTGGGACCGTTGAGGATTAGGAGGTCCAAATCACAAGCGAGCCATTTGGCTAAAACAACCCGCTGCTGGTTCCCTCCAGAGAGGGTTTGACACGCATTTGCGGGGTTGGGTGTAGCAATAGCCAGGTTTTTAACCCACTGTTTAATCTCATCCCTCCTCTGCTTGCGGTCGAGGATCCCAAACGCCTTTGAGAGGTTATCTATCTCTGAGATAACGATGTTGTCCCCAATAGATTGACTTAAGAAGAGCCCCTCACTGAGGCGGTCTTCGGGGAGATACCCAATTTTATTGTGAATCGCCCGTCGGGGATTGGTCAGCTTTATCCGCTTCCCCCTCATTTTAATCTCCCCCTCCTCTATCGGTTTAATTCCAAAGAGGGCTAACCCCAGTTCGGTCCGCCCCGAATCAAGGAGTCCGGTTATTCCCACAATCTCTCCCGAGTGGACATCAAATGAGATATTGGAGAAGCTCCCCTCAATACCAATCTTATCGACACTGAAAATGGGCTCCTCTTTCACCTTCTCATATTCAAAACGGTGGACTTGGAACTCTCTACCTGTCATGTAGTAGGTGAATTTTTTAGCATCAAGGTCGCTCGTGCTCCCACTCGCCACCCGCTCCCCACTACGGAGAATGGTGAAGTTTTCAGAGATCTCAAAGACCTCGTTGAGTTTATGGCTCACAAAGAGGATGGCAATCCCCATCTCTTTGAGGCGCAAAATTATCTTAAAGAGGTTGGAGACCTCCCGCCGCGTGAGGGCGGTGGTTGGTTCATCCATAATAATCAACTTAGTATTGAAAATTAGGGCACGTGAGATAGCTATCATCTGCTTCTCAGCTACCGATAGATTGCCGACAATGGCGTCCAAATCGACCTTAAAATCGATCTTGGCAATCGCCTCTTCGGCAATCTGACGCATCCGTTTGTGGTTCACTAGTTTGCGTCGGTCAGCTAATTCACTATTGAAGGCGAGGTTCTCCATCACTGTCAGATTGGGGAAAATTGAGAAATCTTGGTAGATTACTTGAATCCCATTTTTAATGGCATCAATAGGGGTAATCTTAGAGAATCTCTTCCCTTCAAACTCCATGTAACCGGCATCAGGAGTGTAGACACCACTTATAATTTTGATGAGAGTCGACTTGCCACTCCCATTCTCCCCCGCTAAACAGTGGATCTCTCCCGGCTTAATCTCGAAGGTGACATTTTTGAGGGCCTCTACCCCCACAAATGATTTATAGATGTTGACTGCTTTAAGTAAGCTCTCCCCCATTTATACTCTCCCCCTTTCTCTAATCTTGGATTGTAAAGAGCCTGCCCTCTAGGAGGGCAAGCTCAGCAATGGAAGAGGCTAGAACCCAAAGTCGTAGACGTTATCTTTATTGATTACAATCCACCCCTCTCCTTCTAGGACAGTTTTACTCCCCTCTTTAAATTGGAGAGCAGTATACCCATCTACTCCGAGGTCAACTACGCCAGAGATCTTCTCACCATCAAGGACTTTAATGGCGAGGGCAATCATAGCTTGACCAGCTAGAGCAGGGTCCCAAAGGGTAAGGGACTTAACAATTCCACTCTCGAGGAGAGCGGCGTTGTCGAGTGGCATTCCAGTTCCCGAAGTGAAAGCTTTGTCGATTAGACCAAGCTCTTCAATGGCTCGGGCAACTCCGGGAGCGTCATAGGAAGAGGTCCCCATGATTCCCTTGAGGTTGGGGTACTTCTTAAAGAGCTCCTTGGCGACGTTGTAGGCAACATCTCCATTATCGAAGCTCTCTACCCTCTTCTCAGCTGCGAGGAGGGTCATCTTGGGATAGTTGGCCTTTTGATGGGCAACACCGGCATCAGCCCACTCGTTGTGGGAGCCGTTGGTAAGAGAGGCTACCATTGTGGTATAAACCCCCTCTCCTCCCATCGCTTCAGCTAAGTTATCCATGATGAAAGCACCGTAACCGACGTTACTGAAGGCCTCAATATCGTAGTCAACGTTCTCTAAATCAGCCCCCTCGTGGGTAATGACAACAATACCTGCCTTTCTAGCTTGAGCTAGAACTGGCTCAATCGATTCCAAGTCGACGGGAACAACACAGAGAGCATCAACCCCTTGGGCGATTAAGTCTTGGACCAGCTGGGCTTGCAATGTGGCATCAATATCGGGAGTTCCCCGCTGGTAAACGGTATGGTGAGTACCTTTAGCGAATTCGTCAACACCAACTTTCATCCTGACGAACCACGGGTTAGAGGCGTCTTTGGGAACAACTACAATTTCGTAGTTTGATTTAGCCTCAGCTTTTCCTGCAGCAAACAATACTGGAACCATGACCAGTACAAGTAATACCATTGCAAGAACTTTTTTCATACTGTTTCCTCCTTTTACAGTCGAATGACTAATTTTAGCTCACCCCATTTGAGAAGTCAAATATAAATTAAAATTCTTTAATATGGTTTAATTGTATTTCCCCTTTAGGCCCCCAAATAACCAAGATTTTACCCCTATTTTCAAACAATTTGCTTAATTTTAATTAAATTTTAATAAACTATTTGACAACTAAAAATGGAAAGGGTACTCTGGAATCATGAGTATAAAAGAGATTGCTGAGCGAGCTGGAGTATCTAAAGCTACCGTCTCCCTGGCCCTCAATGGGAGGCGAGGTGTGGCCCATGAAACCCGCATCAAGGTGCTCAAAATAGCTGAAGAGATGGGTTATCGTGTCCCAGCTAAACGGATAGTCGATAATAAGAGTCTCGGTTTTATTATGTTTGCCAGAATCTATAAACATGGCTTAATCCTCAATGAGGACCAAACCTCCTTCATAATGGAGTATATCAACGGGATGAACAGGGTCGTCTCTGACGAAGGGTACACCTTTGAAATTTTCGACTACCACTCCAATAGAATGGACGACTTTATAGGTGAAGTCACTTTCAGGAAACCCAAAGGGGTAATCATTTTGGGGACCGAACTGAGCGAAGAGGATGTTAAAGCGTTAAACAATCTCCCCATCCCCCACCTCCTAATCGACACCTACTTTGAGCAAGTCTCGAAAGACTACGTCAATATGGCCAACATAGGGGCCCTTTACGAAGTTGTAAAACACTTTGATCAAACTGGTCACACCTCTATCTCGATGGTCACTTGCCGAGTTAAGTCGGGCAATGTGCTGATGCGAGAGAGGGGGTTTAATTTGGCAGCTAGCCAGTTGGGGCTCTCCCCCTCTATCCCTCCCATTGAGGTTGACCCCGGCTTTGACGGAGCCTACAGAGATATGCAACGCTACCTCGCTGAAGGGGGAAGATTACCTGAAGGACTCTTCTGTTACAACGATTTGGCCGCCTTTGGTGTTGTAAAAGCCCTCAAAGAATATGGCTTAAAGATTCCGCAAGACATCTCAATTATTGGGTTTGACAACCTCCCAATGTCCTTTATGATGGAACCCCATTTAACTACGGTTAAGATTCCAAACCAAAAGATTGGTGAATTGGCAGCCAACGCAATTATTAATCGCATTAGAAACAAGAGTAAGGAGAGTCACGCCCCACTCGGACTGCTAGTGAGCGGCTCTTTAATTATTCGCGAGAGTGTTAGAAACTTAAAATAATATTTCTATAGGAGGCGTTCTAATGAACAAATACTCGGTAATTTTGGGAAACTTAGGAAACACTTGTGACCGTTTCCTCTCTTCTGGGTACAAGGAGATACCCCCTAAAGAGACCTTAATTAGACAAGCATCAGAGATTGAGGGGGTCAAAGGGATTGAGTTGGTAGGGACCTGGGATGTCGACCCCTCTAACGTAGACCAAATTGGAGAGACGCTCGATAAGTACAACCTCAAGTGTGTCTCGATTATCCCTGACCACTTTGGACAACGCAAATGGGGAAAGGGCTCTCTTTCCGCTAAAGACCCCGATACCCGTAAAATGGCACTAGAGTACACCTACCAGTGTGTCGAGATGGCAAGAACTCTCAAGTGTAAAACCCTCAATCTCTGGCCCGGCCAAGATGGGTACGACTACATTCTCCAATCAAACTTAGTACAAGAGCGCGCTTGGCTGATGGAGAACATTAAAGAGGTAGCTGCGGCCTCCCCCGATATCAACTTTGCCCTTGAGTATAAGTGTAAAGAGCCTAGAAACTACTGTTTTATGGCCCGTGCCAGCGATACCCTCCTCTTAGCTAAAGAGACCGGCTTAGATAACGTTGGCGTTTGTATCGACACTGGTCACGCCCTCATGGGGGGTGAGAACGTTGCTGAGGCGGTCGTTATCCTCCAAACCTACGGTAAGAAACTGTTCCACATGCACTTCAACGACAACTACGGTGGCTGGGACGACGATATGATAGCAGGTTCAGTCCACTTCCCCTTCTATGTAGAAACCCTCTTCTGGCTCAAAGAGACGGGCTACGATGGGTGGTACAGCATGGACCAGTACCCCTACAGAGAGGATGGCCAAGGGGCAGTACGTGAGAGTGTCCGCTTCCTCCAGATGGTTGAAGCTAGGCTAACCGACCAAGTAATGGCCGAAATCAGAGAGCTCCAGCGTAAGGGTGAAGCGGTAGAGATCCAGAGGTGGTTAAGAGAGACCTTCTTTAAATAGAACTTCTCTCTTCAAACTTCTTCCACAAGAACTCCTTACGAGCAAAGTGCTGTATTTGGCGCTCCCTCTTACATGAGGCGCAAGAGTCATCCACTGGAGAGGGAATATTCCTAGGGTAGGATGAAACAACGCAAAGATTGTGTCTTAAAATAATCAGTATTCCATTGTCATCATCCATTAGATAAAGTGAGGACAACCAAGAAAAGAGAGACCTTAGAACGCTTAGTTTAGGTCTCTCTTTTTTGTTGTTGTGAAGTTTCTATCCTTTTAATACTTTCTCTGATCTCCTTTAAGGGTAAATAAACGATAAGACCTGACAACAAGCTGTAAAAACCATTTTTCAGATAAAATGATTTTACATAATCGTCCTTGGCGTCAACAATTACAGCGTAGATTCCAATTTCTTGGCTAACTTTTAGGGCATGATTCAAAGCACAACCTAGCAGGTATCTCCCTAAACCTCTATTTTGATACTGTTTATCGACGGCAAAACGAGTTAATCTAATGCAAGGAATTTCATAGTTTGGTAGCTTATTCCCCTCCGTTGTCTCAAAAGATTTTGAAGCAACAGAAGTCGCAGCAAAACTAAAAAAACCAATTATATCTTTAGATCCTTTCTCAACGAGAACTTTTGTCTGATTAAGATTTTCCTTATTATGTCTCCTGGCATTTTTCTTGAGATATTCATCAAGCTCTTCTACCCCACACGAAAAGTTGCTCCTATCGTGGCTTCGAGACAATTCTTCAATTAACTACTTCTCTCCACTCACAACTAGGCTACTCGAAATAGTCTTCAAATAAATGGATTAATTTAGGATTCTCAAACACTTCTTCAGACTCTAAATGGT
>Ga0265294_10007289_pt1 | contig 13157 bp, 13 predicted proteins | sample MunlanPumphouse3_FD_192504 | JGI IMG/M metagenome (GOLD analysis project Ga0265294, IMG submission 192504) | Groundwater microbial communities from a municipal landfill in Southern Ontario, Canada - Pumphouse #3 | ecosystem: Environmental > Aquatic > Deep subsurface > Groundwater | place... | reverse complement strand
TATACATACCCGGTACGTTTTATAACAATATTTACACAGCCTGAACTAAATTATATCTGGTCCAAATTAACTTATAATACAACAGGGGAAGTAATTACTTCTAACGGTTTTGTGCCTTCATTAATTGTTGGTGCAGGACTTAGATTAGGGTATTCACATATAACTCTCAACTACGATCTGGTTCAGCGTCCCAATTCACCACATCCTGATGGATTCTTTCTTGGTGTATCAGCCTTCTTTTAACGGAGAACAATATCTTTAATCACGGGCATCTCAGCATATTCATTTATCTTCTCAATCAAGCCCTTTTTATTCATGAGTAATTCTGCACGTAAAACTGCCGACGATAGGTTTACATACAATATATTCCTTTTGAAATAAACATTCCTGGTATATTTCGAAACACCCTCTCCAAGCACCTCATGCCATCCTTTTACGGCACGATATTCGGCAAGTTTCATTTTTAGCCCGTTGTTGACTTCAAAAAAGTCAGACATTGCCTTGGAAAAGGGTTGACTATTTTTTTTTCGCATAACATTAATCTTCAATTCAACTGATTTTCAAATCAGTTTTATCTCTCCATCGACAACAGAATAGAGGTGAGAATCATTATTAAGCCTCTCAAGTATTCTGTCGAGCGACTCCCTGTTGGTATCCGATAAAAAGATCTGGCCAAACTCAGGCTCCGAAACAAGTTTCACAATCTCCTCCACTCTACTGGAATCCAGCCTGTCAAAAATATCATCAAGAACGAGTATCGGAGTAGTTTCCCCGGTTTCAAGAAGATATTTAAACTGCGCAAGTTTAAGAGAAACAAAGTATGTTTTATTTTGTCCCTGTGAGCCTACTTTCTTTATAGGAAACCCGTCAAGAAGCATCTCAAGCTCATCACGATGAATACCAGTGGCTGTATGACCTATTATCATATCGCGCTGACGGTTAGCTATCATTTTACTCTTAAAATCTCCATCGTTTAGCTGTGAGATATAATCAAAAGAAACATTTTCTGTAGAACGACTGACACGGTTATAAAAATCATTGAATATTGGAGTAAGTTTCTGAATAAACTCAGCTCGCCTCTTATGTATAACTTCACCGCTCTCAACCATCTGATCCTCCCAGAGCTCAAGCAGTGTGTTGTCAATTAACTCCTCATCATTTTTAAGAAGTGCATTTCGCTGTTGTAAAGCTTTGTTGTATTTTACCAGTGCACGCAGATACTCCTTATCAAACTGTGATATGGCAATATCCATAAACCTGCGCCTGCCATCGCTGGCACCTGTTATAAGGTCACTGTCGGCAGGAGATATCATCACTAAAGGAATCAGTCCGATATGGTCAGATAGCCTCTCATACTCCTTCTTGTTCCTTTTAAACTGCTTTTTCTGGCGCCTTCGGATACCACTGTAAATCTCCTCCTGTGAAGAATCTTCAAAAACATATTTCCCTTGCAGCATACAAAAATCAGCATCATGCTTAATTATCTGTGTATCAACGGGGTTAGTATAACTTTTGCAAAATGAAAGATAATAGACAGCATCAAGCAGATTTGTCTTTCCCATCCCGTTGTTGCCAATAAAACAGTTTATCTTAGGTGAAAAGTTTAGCTCAGCCTGAGCAATATTTTTGTAATTTATTATTGATAGGTCAGTTAAAATCATTTAGTATTCATTATTCCTCAGCGATTAAAAGGCGCTGTAAATCTTCGGGAGTAATATTCAGTTTCAAACGTCCCTGAGAGGCAAACGATATCCTTCCTCTCTCTTCTGAAACAATTATCACCTTGGCATCTGTTTCCTGTGAAATGCCCAGTCCGGCTCTATGCCTTAATCCCAGGTGATTAGGGATATTAGGATTTTGTGATATCGGCAAAATGCATCCTGCTGCTTTAATTTTCTTTCCTACAATTATCATTCCACCATCATGAAGAGGGCTGTTCTTAAAAAAGATATTCTCAATCAACCTTGAAGAAATATCAGCATTCACAATCTCACCCGTTTGCTCGTACAGTCCCATGTGAATATCTCCCTGTATTGCAATGAGCGCTCCCGTGTTTGTTTTGGAAAGGTTCATACAAGCAAGCACTATTGCTGTTAAATGTGACTGATCCTTTTTATCTCTTTCACTTGGGAATATCAGTTTAGTGATAAAGTTCCACCCCTTTTTTGATCCCAATGACATTAAAAACCGTCTTATCTCATCTTGAAACAGAATAACCAAGAGTAACAAACCGACACTCACAAACTGATCAAGTATTGATCCTAGCAACACCATGTTGAATACACGTGAAACCAGTATCCATATTACCATAAATACCAGTATGCCGACAAATAACGGGCGCAGTCCTGAGATCTTTACTAACCTGAAAAGATAAAATAGTAGTAAAGCTACCAGAACAATATCAATAAAATCTTTTATTCCAAAATGAGCAAACATATCTCTTACTTATCGAATTCAGCAATCTTACCGATTATCTTAACGCATTCTACAGCCTCCTTCACATCATGAACTCGCAAAATATCTGCCCCCGAGAGTAAAGCTACACTATTTAGTACGGTAGTGCCATTCAGACTATCTTCAGGCGTTGATCCCAGCAGTTTATAAATCATCGATTTCCGTGATATACCTACAAGGATAGGCTCCTCAAAGATATGAAAATATTTGAGATATGCCATTAATTCATAGTTTTGGGAGAAAGTCTTACTGAATCCAAAGCCTGGATCAATTATCACATCATTAACACCTAAAAGATTAAGCTTAGCCTTCCTTTCTGAGAAATAGTACAAAATATCGCGAATAAAATCATCATAATCAGTCAAGGTCTGCATAGTCTGCGGAACACCTCTCATGTGCATCAAAATATAAGGTACATTTAAATCGGCTACAACAGGAAACATCCTTTCATCAATCTGTCCGCCGGAAACATCATTTATTATATTTACTCCAAACTCCTCAACTGCTTGTTTAGCAACATCAGCATAAAAAGTGTCAACAGATATTATTACATCCGGGAACTCACTTCGAATAAGTTTCAATGCAGGCATCAGTCTTTCAGCTTCTTCAAAAGCCGTAAGCAATTCAGAAGAAGGAGTTGTGGATTGTGCACCAACATCAATTATTGTCCCCCCCTCCTCTATAATCTGTCTGCAACGACTTATTATATCATTTTCAGACTGTTTTCTGCTACCCTGAAAAAAAGAGTCAGGTGTAACATTCAGGATACCCATCACCAGAGGAGTAGAAAGATCAATTAAGGTACCATTTATATTAATTGATTTCATACGATTAAAATCATTTATTGTCAAAAATATCGGTATGGAACTAATGCCCGTTTCACAATACCGAGTTTGGATCACGATCAGGATAATCCACTGTAAAATGCAATCCCCTGCTCTCCTTGCGTGCCATAGCCTGTTTTATAACAAGATAACCAACTTTGATTATATTTCTCAACTCACATATATCACGTGAAACAACAGACCTCTGAAACAGGTTCTCCGTTTCGCGGAAAAGAATATTCAGCCTGTCCATTGCACGATGAAGCCTTAGGTCAGAGCGCACAATACCAACATACGAAGACATGATCTGCCCTACCTCCTTGTAACTCTGAGTAATTAAAACCATTTCCTCAGGAGAAGTAGTTCCTTCCGCATTCCATGGCGGGATCTCTTCCTGAAATGAGTAATCATTAATCAGCGGCACAGAATGTTTAGCAGCAGCATCAGCGTAAACAACAGCTTCTATCAGAGAATTTGAAGCAAGTCGGTTTGCCCCGTGAAGTCCGGTACAAGCACACTCTCCGTTAGCATACAAGCGCCCTATACTTGTCTCCCCGTCAAGGTTTACACTTATTCCACCGCAAAGATAATGTGCAGCTGGTGCAACAGGTATCATATCTTTTGTAATATCTATACCAAAAGAAAGGCACTTCTCATAAATAGTTGGGAAGTGCTTTTTAGTCTCTTCCGGATCTTTAAATGTAACATCCAGAAACACATGATCATATCCACGCTCCTTCATTTCAGTATCAATGGCACGAGCAACAATATCACGCGGAGCAAGTGAACCCCTCTTATCATATTTATGCATAAACTCCTTGCCACTCAAAGCCTTAAGTACACCACCATATCCCCGCATAGCTTCAGTAATAAGAAATGAAGGTCTGGCGCCCGGATGATATAGAGCAGTAGGGTGAAACTGAACAAACTCCATCCCTTTCACCTCTCCCTTAGCGCGGGCAACCATAGCAATACCGTCGCCTGTTGCCACGTCAGGATTAGTAGTAGTCTGATATACAGAGCCTATACCTCCTGTCGCCATCATTGTCACCTTCGACAAAAAAGTATCTATCTCGTTAGTTTCCTGATTAAGTATATATGCACCATAACACTCAATACCTGGAGTGTGGCGTGTAACAATCTGCCCCAGATGATGCTGCGTAAGCACCTCAATTGCAAAATGACTATCAAACACATCAATATTGGGATGCTTACGGATAGTATCAATCAAGCTAACCTGAATCTCAGCACCTGTATTATCTTTATGATGAAGTATTCTGAACTCTGAATGACCACCTTCACGGTGCAGGTCAAAATTCCCCTTATCATCCTTATCAAATTTAACACCCCAATTTATCAACTCCTTAATCTGTGCCGGAGCTTCCCTCACAACTTTCTTCACCACTTGTGGATCACAAAGTCCTCCACCTGCATCCAGTGTATCAGCAATATGTTTATCAAAATTATCCCATGGATTTGTAACAGACGCTATTCCTCCCTGTGCATAATATGTATTTGCATCCTCAAGCTGATTTTTCGCAATAATAGCCACTTTGCCGTGTTTCGCAACTTTCAGGGCGTAGCTCATACCTGCTATACCCGATCCTATTACCAGAAAATCGTACCTGTATACCATTGTTTATATCGGTTTTAAACTACAAATTTAATCAATTATTAGGGTTTTCTAAGTTTAAACTTCACTATAATTCAACATTCTTAATATTGAGGCATATACATTAAAATATCTCGTAATAATTTGTATATCTGCGTCAATTCGTTTACTTTGCTGAATTCTTTTTTATGTTATTCTCACCTATAAAAAGAAACATAACAGATGAAAAACTTAATCACATTTTTCCTAATTCTATGCCTGTTACCAACCCTTGATATCTACTCGGGAAATATCGGGCAGCAACAAGATTCAACCTTTGTATTAAGAGGAAGGGTTTTGGGAAGTGACACCAATCAACCTTTGGTAAATGCAAGTGTTTCAGTTCAAAATGTGAATGTATCTACTGTAACCAACCAAGACGGATATTTCTCTATACGCGTTCCGGCGATTTCACGAAATTCGGTGTTAATCATACGGCATCTGGGATACTCAAACAGAGAGATACCTGTTGTAACGCTGATAGAGAGCCCCAATAATCACATTGTCTTAATCCCTGCTCCCATACAACTTGGTGAAGTTCAGGTTGTTTCAGGCGAAGGCAGACACCTTCTTCAGGATGCATTACAAAAAATACCCGAAAACTATTCTGCTGATCCAAATATGATGGTAGCATTTTACCGCGAATCAGTTAAAAAAGGCTCCAGATATATCTCACTGGTTGAAGCAGTGCTAGATGTTTACAAGGCAAATTACAGGTCCTACAGCAACGACCAGGCACGCATATATATTGGGCGCAAGGCAACAGACATATCCCCGCGTGACACTGTACTTCTGAAATTTCAGGGAGGTATTAGCGATGCCCTCTTGCTTGATATAGCAAAAAACCCGGAGATTGTATTTGGTACCGATGGTTCTGATTATACTTTTCATATCGAGGGACTGATCAATATCAATAACAAGCCACACTATAAAATTAAATTTGAACCTTATCCCACAAATGAAGAGATACTTTTCAGAGGAAACATCTATATTGAATATGAGTCACTGGCAATTGCCAGGATGGAATTTAATATGAATGTAGAAGACCGTAAGGACGCATCAAACATTTTCATTAGGCGAAAGCCCGCTAAAATGCGAGTTGAAGTAGAGAAAGCCCAGTATGTTGTGGATTACATTGAAGATAACGGCAAATGGTACTTTAATTACAGTAAGACAGAAGTAGGGTTCAGGGTAAGGTGGACAAACCGCTTCTTTGGTCTGTTTGCTACCAACTATACAATAGGCTCAGAAATCGCAGTAACAGACCGGTATAGTGACAACGTAAATAAGTTCCCGCGCAGCGAGCGGATACGATCGACTGATGTAATTGCCGAAAGAGTTGAATACTTCCTTGACCCCGATTTCTGGGGAGAGTACAACGTTATTGAGCCAGATCAGGAAATAACAGATGCTATTGACAGACTGAGCGATAAATTACGCCGCCGTAATTGAAAAAAGCAGTAAACCGTTTGTAAATAATAAAATTAGAAGTATCTTTGCATCCCAAAGTTTTTATAACGTTTTATTACAAACAAACATGTATTTAGATTCTACAAAGAAGGAAGAAATCTTTGCAAAGTACGGGAAGTCTAACACTGATACTGGCTCACCAGAAGCGCAGATAGCATTGTTTTCATACCGTATTTCGCATTTGACTCAACATCTTAAGTCAAACAAAAAAGATTATAACACTGAAAGAGCATTGAGAGTATTAGTTGGTAAACGTCGCCGTTTACTCGATTACCTTATTGATAAGGATATCGAAAGATATCGCGCAATCATTAAAGAATTAGGTATTAGAAAATAATTCTCAAAAAAAAATTAAGAAGAGGGTAGAATATAATTTTATCCTCTTTTTTTATCTCAAAATGCAATGTGCTACAATTCAGCCACTTACTCAAATTTAACTGAAAATAACCTCAAAAACATATTACATAACTATGTTTTATAATATGTTTTTTTGCTTTGCTAATTCAAAAGAGAGGTTTATCTTTGTATCGATAACCTAAAACAATCTTTTTTACCTTAATGCCTGATATCACGTTAACCAATACAAAAGAGGCCTTCTCGATCGAGGTGGCCTCTTTTTAATTATAAAACAATTATATAATAACATGATATGAAAAATTTACTATCTCTCTCAAGCATTACACTCTTAGTTTTTCTACTGTCCTGCTGTACAGCAAATCAGAAGAAAAATGAAAACAGCACCTCATTCATAGAAGAAAACATTTCATTATCAGCAGAACAGTATTCCTTAATGATCGATAAAATCGAAGATTCGGCAAAAATTGTCAATCCTAAATCCATCATCGAAGGTAAAATGAAATACATTTCACCCAGAGAGTGGACCTCAGGCTTTTTTCCCGGTAGTCTGTGGTATCTATATGAATTAACAGGAGATAAAAAATGGAAACCTTATGCAATAAAATATACCGAAGCCCTCGACACCATCCAATATTACACCGAAAACCATGATGTGGGGTTCATGATATACTGCAGTTATGGCAACGGACTTCGTCTGACAGGCAATGAAGCCTACAAAGATGTAATAATAAATGCTGCAAAATCACTTTCCACACGCTTTATACCTGAAGCAGGAATCATACAGTCATGGAATCCCAACAAGTCTAAAGACTGGGTATGCCCTGTGATTATAGATAATATGATGAATCTTGAGCTTATGTTCGAAGCTACAAGACTCTCCGGTGATTCAACTTTCCATAATATTGCAATAACGCATGCTGATAATACCATTAAAAATCATTACCGTCCTGACTACAGCACATGGCACGTAATTGATTATGACAAAAGCGATGGAAGTGTAAGGCATCGTAATACCCATCAGGGTTTCTCTGATGAAAGCGCATGGTCACGTGGTCAGGCATGGGGAATTTATGGATTTGTAATGTGCTACCGGGAGACAGGCGATCCTGCATATTTAGAGCAAGCATTGAGAAGTTCAGACTTCGTTCTAAATCATCCAAACTACCCTGAAGATGGTGTTCCCTATTGGGACTTCGACTCAACTGATATCCCCGACACGTATCGTGATGCATCTGCCGGAGCAATTCTCGCTTCAGCGTGGTACGAATTATCAACCTATTCGGACCATCAGGATTACAAATCTATTGCAGATAATATTATCACAACCCTTTCAGGACCTGAATTTATCGCTGAACCAGGTACAAACGGAGACTTCATTCTTATGCATTCTGTAGGAAGTCTTCCTCACAATTCAGAAGTTGATGTACCACTAAATTATGCAGATTATTATTATCTTGAAGCCCTAAAAAGAAAGAGAGACCTGGAACAATAAACTAAAAAGGGTACAGTTATGACAACCCTGACTATCGTATTAATAGTTGTTTCAGCAGTACTCATACTGCTATTCATGGTGCTGAAGCTTAAAATCAGTGCCTTTATATCACTGCTCGTAATTGCTATCTATGTGGGCATTCTCACCGGAATGCCACTAAGTGCCATTACAGAATCCATTCAGGATGGAATGGCAAGCACACTGGGTTTTGTTGCAACGGTAGTAGGACTTGGCGCAATATTCGGTCAAATGCTCGAGAGCTCCGGTGGAGCAGAATCACTGGCACACTATCTGATAAAGAAATTCGGTAAAGATCGCGCACCGTGGGCAATGGTATTCACCGGCTTCCTGGTAGGCATACCCGTCTTTTTTGATGTAGGTTTTATTATCCTTGTACCAATTGTATATGCACTTTCACGGGACACAAAGCGATCGTTGCTATATTATGCCATTCCCCTTCTTGCAGGGTTAGCAGTAACACATAGTTTTATACCACCCACTCCTGGTCCCGTAGCCGTTGCCGATATAATAGATGCTCAACTCGGCTGGGTAATTCTGTTCGGATTTATTCTGGGACTCCCCACTGCAATAATTGCAGGTCCTGTTTTCGGTAAATACATATCCAAAAAGATATATCTTGAGCCACCTTTCAACTTAAATGAGCCTCAGCAGGAGTTTGATCCTAAAAACTACCCCTCATTCCGTTCAATAGTCATAATAATCTCCATACCACTCACTCTGATTCTTCTTAATACATTCACAACTGTCGCAGTATCCAGGGAACTAATCAGACAATCCACATTGACAGAAATAGTGGAATTCATCGGCCACCCTTTTTCTGCACTAATCATTGCAACCCTAATTGCAACATACTTCCTATGTCTTAAAAGAGGCATGGACAAGCAGAAAGTACTCGACCTTAGCACCAAAGCATTAGGACCTGCAGGTGTAATTATTCTGATAACCGGTGCGGGCGGAGTACTTAAGCAAGTACTTATTGACAGTGGAATAGGACAAAAGATGGCAGAATCAATGGTATACTCACCACTGCCACCCATTATGCTTGCCTGGATGATATCTGCAGCAGTAAGAGTTACACAAGGTTCAGCAACAGTTGCCATGATTACCGCTGCAAGTCTTATTGCCCCAATAATCACGGAATACGGTCTCAGCGACCCGCAAAGAGCCCTTGTTGTATTATCGATATCATCCGGCGCTACTCTATTGTCGCACGTCAACGACAGCGGCTTCTGGCTTGTGGGCAAATATTTGGGGATGAATGAAAAACAGACACTGCAAAGCTGGACAGTTATGGAAACAATCATAGCATTCTGCGGTCTTGGTTTCACCCTTCTTGCAAGTCTGTTCTTCAAATGAAATCAGACAAAGTGCACTTTTAAATGTGCACTTTTTGCTAATAATGCACATTTTATTCAGCGTTAATACATATATTTGCATAATTAAATCAGCAAATATGGAATCATTAGTAGAAACATACAGAATCCTGATAGAAAACACGGATACTACGTTTTTTCGTTTTCTCCACAGTGAAATCAATTGGAAAAACCGTCTCATTGCAATCATGGGAGCACGCGGAGTCGGTAAAACCACTCTTCTATTACAGCACATCAAGCGTTACAATGATCTGCAAAACACTCTATTTGTATTTGCAGATGATCTTTACTTTAGTGAACACCGCCTTTATCATACTGCTGCTGAATTTTATAAAAACGGGGGTAAACATTTTTATATCGACGAAATTCATAAATATAGCGACTGGTCAAAAGAAATAAAAATGATGTATGATCATTTCCCGGATCTGCAGATAATATTTACCGGCTCTTCAGTTCTGGAGCTGTTTAAAGGCAGTGCAGATCTGAGCAGAAGGGCAATACTATATAATATGCCCGGTCTCTCATTCAGAGAATACTTAAATATGTCACTCGAAAAAGAATTTACATCTAAAACACTGAACGAGATTATCACCAATAAAGTAGAAATTTCCGGTATTTCTCGCCCCCTGCCACTTTTCGAACAATACCTACAGTATGGATATTATCCTTTTTTCAAAGAAGATGAGTACGAACAGCGACTTCGCAATGTAGTTAATCAAACATTGGAAAATGACATTCCCATTTATGCAAATATGAATATTTCTACTTCTAAAAAACTGAAGCAACTTCTATATATTATAGCACAAAGTTCTCCATTTAAACCCAACTTCACTAAAATAGGAGAAATGATAGGTGTGCATCGCAATCAGGTCAACGACTTTATGTTCTATCTCGAAAAAGCAGGAATGATAATACAGTTGAGAAATCACACAGGAGGAATTAGGGAATTAGGCAAAGTTGAAAAAGTGTACTTATCAAATACTAATCTAATTAATGCATTAGCAGAAGGCAAACCAGATAAAGGGAATCTACGCGAAACCTTTTTCCTTTCTCAGATGAATGTAAAACACAATGTAACATCATCACCATCTGCCGACTTTATGATAGACGACTACACCTTTGAAGTTGGGGGAAAGAATAAAAACCAACAACAGATCAAAGGTGTTTCAAACGCCTATCTGGTAAAAGACGACATCGAGTTCGGATATATGAACAGTATACCACTATGGACCTTCGGTTTTAATTACTAAACATCAAAACCTAAACATTATAATTAATTTCTCCAGCAGTAAACACTTAATACGGTAATACCGTTATAGCTTAATCTGCAAAATATTTGCCGTAAATAAGTATGTCCAACCTTTATGAATAATAACTGGAAGAGAACATTTGCTATAATCTGGAGCGGCCAGTTTTTCTCTATTCTTACCAGCAGTCTCGTCAACTTTGCAATTATAATATGGCTAAGTCTTCAGACAGGATCCGCCGAAATACTTGCTTATGCTGCAATTGCCGGGATGCTCCCTCAAATACTTATCGGTCCGTTTACCGGAGCACTTATCGACCGCTGGAACCGAAAGCGCATCATGATGCTTGCCGACACCTTCATAGCATTATGCACATTTATACTTGCGTTCCTCTTCTGGTTTGATGTTGCAGGAGCATTGATTGCAGTCACCTCCCTCTTTTTTGTATATATACCCGATCCGGAGAAAACCGAAAACAGCGAACGGCACATCATTAAAGAGATGAAATAAGGAGCAATGGTAGTTTTAAGAAACAAAGGGCTAAGCCTGGTCTTTCTCTACTCAATAATAATATTATTCTTTATTATCCCGATAAGCGTACTTTTCCCTCTAATGACAATCGATTATTTCAACGGTACAGGATTACAAGCAGGAATAATAGAAGCCATCTGGAGTGTGGGAGCATTAGCCGGCGGTGCAGTCATGGGAGCAAAAGTGTATAAAGTCAACCGGGTCGGACTGATCAACTGGTCCTACATATTGCTTGGAGCAGCCTTTATGGCATCAGGGATGCTTTCGCCAAACGGCTTTGTATGGTTTGCTGTGCTGACTGGCATTAGTGGCATTGCAGGAGCAGTCTATAACTCAGCATTTACCGGATTGGTACAGACAAAAATAGACCCGGCTGCACTCGGAAGAGTCTTTTCTACATTCTATGCAATAGCCCTGCTACCATCTATGCTCGGACTGATAGGGATCGGATCTATTGCTGACAGTATAGGTCTCAATACCTCATTTATCATATCAGGTTTAATAATTATTATAACCGGAATTATTGCCTTTTTCACTAAACCGGCAATGAAGTTAGATAAAGTGGAGGTATAAAAATTATTTAAATAATAAACCTGAGGACAAATAAATTGCCCGCAGGTTATTTATTATTTAGAACAATACAATATTACATATCCTCCGGCATACCGGTATAACGATATCCCCCGATAACGTATGTCTCTTCCATTTCAGGATTGGTTACTGCTGAAGTAAACTTCCAGGCAAATTCCGGCACTTCGGGATCCGCCCTTAAAGCAACAGGTATCTCATAGCTGGTGAATGTGGCTGCACCACTATAGAGTCTGATTTTCATATAGAGGCTGTCAGCCTGATTGCCACCTATACTTGTGGCAGCTCCCGGCAAAATCTTTCCTTCAAGAATAGCAGCCTTAATATACCATTGTTCCTCTTCAACATAAGTTTGTCCTGCTGCTGTTGGACCAACTGACGGCACATCTTCTGTTGACAAAATATTTTCCGGCAACTGAGCAAAATCCTCAGTTACAGATTTAAAAGCAGATGCATTACCAGAAAAGACAAACTTGCTTTTCAGTGGAAAAATTGATCCATGATCATCAATCCAAACATTATTTGGTATATTTTCGGCGGTATTGTAAAGCTGTATCTCATATCCGTAATCAACATACGTATCAGACATATCTTCCGACATTAGTTTGAAGACAAACCTACCGCTGTACTCAAATGTTTCACTGTCCCAGCTTTCCAACTCTTCCTGACAGGAGGTAAACATACAGAACAGGCTTATAACACTAAATAAAAAAGCTATTTTCTTCATAATATCTTTCATTATTGTTTTGTTGCAATTATATTAAAATCATAGGCTGAGGCATATTGAGCTGTATAGGTAAGTGTACTTGATCCGGAAGCATAGTTACCGTTTACAACGTTGTCAAGCCCGTCACCCCAGCCGGGTATTCTGCTATCAACATGCGTAATTGTAAGATCATCATTCAATATAAAATGACCTGTCATGGCGTAATTGGGACCATAACCCCTTCCTACTTCATAATAACCACCTATAAAATCAGATGTGTAAAACTTTCCGGGTGACACCTGATATATCAGGATTGTGGGTTCAGAAGCAAACTCACTTGAACCTGCCGATCCGGGACCTGAACCAAAAGAGGTGCGGTTACTTGATTTAGAAACTTTATAGATACCAGATACAATTGGAGATGGCGTAGGATCATATACTAC
>Ga0265294_10007288_pt1 | contig 13160 bp, 9 predicted proteins | sample MunlanPumphouse3_FD_192504 | JGI IMG/M metagenome (GOLD analysis project Ga0265294, IMG submission 192504) | Groundwater microbial communities from a municipal landfill in Southern Ontario, Canada - Pumphouse #3 | ecosystem: Environmental > Aquatic > Deep subsurface > Groundwater | place... | reverse complement strand
ATGTGATTATAGCTATCAGGAAGTTTTTCAATAAATGTGTTTGCCCCAACATACTCTGAAGCTTGTATCACTTTTTCATCGGAAATTGTCTTATCTGCTAAGACAATATTTTCTTTAATTGTTCCTGTAAATAAAAACACGTCTTGAGGCATCTGACCGATTTCTCTTCTTAACGAATTTTGTTTAATCTTTTTGATGTCAATACCATCAATTAAGATTTGACCTTTAATAATATCGTAGTTTCTAACGATTAAGTTCATAATGGTTGTCTTACCTGAACCAGTAGCTCCAACAAAAGCTACGGTATCATTTGGGTTAATTTTGAATGAAACATCTTTTAATACCCATTCATCTTCAATGTAATAAAACCACACATTTTTAAATTCAATCTCACCTTTAAAATCTACGAGTTCTACACCTTCAGGATCATCAAGAATGGTTGGTGTGGTATCTAAAACGTCAAATACTTTTTCCGCACTCGCAAAAGCCGCTTGTAAAATATTGAAATCTTCAGATAAGTTTTGAAGGGGTTTGTAAAATTCATTGGCATAAAGATGCATGGTTACCATGAAAACCACTGCCGTATTTAACACAGCTAAATCTTCTACTGTTAATGTCGGCAATAAGATAATATCTGAAGCCATATAGTAAATGACTAGGAGAGAGGCTGCCATACTAATTAAAAACATAATGGGTCTATAAACGGAAAACATTGTAATTTCTATTAAATGTTCTCGTCTTAAACGTTTGTTTCTAACTGTAAATTCTTTTAATTTCTTTTCTTCTTGATTGAATACTTGAGTTAATTTAACCCCACTTAAGTTTTCTGATAAGTAAGCATTCATATTGGAGTTTTCATTTCTTACTTTACGGTATTGTTTTCTTGCCAACCTTCTGTAAGTAAATGTTAGAACCCCGACAAATGGTAAGGTAATACCCATAATTAGTGTTACTTGAAGATTAATAACCAACATAATGATAAACTGAACAATCAACATTAACATGTTTCTTATTAGGTTTGTTAATACTGATGTATACATTTCTGATAATGTGTTCGTATCATTGGTTACTCTTGTAACCAGTTTACCAATTGGAATTTGGTTAAATTGACCTAAAGATAAAACCTCAATGTGCTCAAATACTTCAGCTCTGAGCTTATGAATAATCTTTTGACCAGCAACTTGAAGTAGTAAGTTTTGAAAATAAATCATTATCAATACTAAAGCAATCACAACAATAAATAGCAACATGACCAACCCTACCAACACATACTTTTCGGTGGCTGTTCCTGGATCGCCAATAATTTTCATGACAACCCCTAATACAAGTGGACTTGCACTAGATGCGGCTACGTCGAATAACATGAGTAACATCGCAATAACAAAATTCTTTTTATAAGGACCTGCATACGTTAATAGACGTTTAAATATGACGGTATCGCTTTTAGTCCTAGTGGTTTCTTGGAAATCACGCATTGCCCGTCACCTGTCTTTCTAAGGTTTGTCTTTCTACCATATCTTGGTATAAAGGACTACGGTTTAATAGTTCATCATGCGTTCCCACATCGACTAAAAAGCCGTTATCTAATAAAACAATCTTATCTAATTTACGAACCGTTGAGATTCTATGGGCTATCACAATCGTAGTTTTGCCATCTCTTATTTGTTTTAAGTTATTTAAAATAGTTTCCTCAGTATTCGTGTCAACCGCACTAACTGAATCGTCTAAAATTAAAATTGGGGCATTTTTTGCTAATGCTCTAGCAATCGAAATACGTTGTTTTTGTCCGCCAGAAACCGTAACGCCTCTTTCACCTAAAACTGTATCAAACCCGTCTTTAAATTCAGAAATATTATCATAAACATCGGATAACTTTGCCGCTTCATGAACTTGTTCAATAGGCATGTTTTCTTCGCTAAAACCGATATTGGCTTTAATAGTTGTTGAATAAAGGAAGTTATCTTGTGGGACATAAGCCACGTTATCTCTAATGCTTTTCACCTTTAAATCCATAATATCAATATTGTCAAAAAATATCGTTTGATTTTCAACATTATACACCCTAAGTAGTAAGTCAACAAACGTTGATTTGCCTGACCCGGTTCTCCCTAATATGCCAACGGACTCACCAGCTTTTACCTCTAAATTAATGTTTTTTAACACGGGTGTATCTTCAGCATCCGGATAACTAAAGTTAAGGTTTTTAAACGTGATTGACCCTGTGAAATCTTCTAAGACTTGGTCACCTTCTTTTAATAAAGGTTGACTATTTAAAAACTCACTTAAACGTTTATAACTCGCTTGTGCCTGGCTTCTAAAGTTGACAAATTGTGTTAATGCCATTACGGGCCAAATTAACGTTCCAAATAACGCATAGAATTCAGATAGTTGTCCGACACTTAAAGAACCATTTATCGCTATAACTGCACCAACTCCAATAATGGTCATCCCGGTTAAGTTAATAAATATGGTAATAATGATATTTACCCAAATCATAGTTTTAACAAAATCCATATGTTTTCCGTAAAAATCATCATTGATTTCTTTAAATCTTACCGCTTCTGTAATTTCTTTAACAAAAGCTTTAATCACTTGAATCCCTGAGAAAGACTCTTGAGTAAAGTCACTCATATGTTCAAATGCATCTTGTCTAAGTTTATATTTAAGACGCATTTTTTTAATAATAAAAAATGCAGTAACCCCTAAAAATACCAATGGTATGGTTGTCAATAAGGTTAATCTCCAGTTCATATCAATCATTCTAGTCACCACTAGAATCCCTAAAAAGAGCGAATCAAATAACATTAATACGCCTCTTCCAAAACTGGTTCTTACAGCTTCTAAGTCATTAGAAAAATACGCCATCATCGCCCCAACTTTGTGCGTTTGGTAATATGGTTGATCCAACTTTAATGCGTGTCTATAAAGTTGTTCTCTTAAATCAAACTCTACCCTTCTACTGGTCCCTATTACCAAGAGTCTCCATCCGACTCTACCAACCACCATTACCCCAACAATGGTTGAAAATTTTACCACGAAATCTTTTAGCCCTTCAGAATCCACAGCCCCTATTTTTAAATCATCAACAAGAACACCTAGTAAATTCGGTATTTGAATTTGATAGTAGTCCACGATTAATAAAATAATAACGCCTAGTATTAGAGGTATGCTATATTTTAGGTAATATTTATTGATGTGTTTCCCAAATATCATTTTATCCCTCCTAATTATGATGACACGGTTATAATATATTACCATATTTTCAACTGTTTTTATTCATTTTTAGAGGTCTTTTTTTTATTTATCATAATTTTAAATTTTTGTTGTATAATATAAATACATATGGAGGTAAAAATATGAATATCATTGACAGATTTTTAAATTATGTAAAGATAGACACCCAATCAAACGAACGTTCTAAAACATGTCCGTCCACTGAGAAACAAAAAGATTTAGGAAATCTTCTTGTTAAAGAGCTAAAAGAAATTGGAATTCCTTCTTTTATGGATGAAAACGGCTATGTTTACGGCAAAATAGATAAAACAACTGAAGGTAAAAAAGCCATTGGTTTTATTGCCCATATGGATACGTCACCAGATGCACCTGGTGCGAATGTTAACCCACGAATTATTGAGAAATATGATGGTTCAGTCATTCAGTTAAATAAAAATTTAAGTATGAGCCCAGACAACTTTGAATCTCTACACCACGTTATTGGTGAAGATATTATTGTTACAGATGGTAATACTTTATTAGGTGCAGACGATAAAGCAGGCATAGCAATCATCATGGACTTCGCTCAAAAAGTAAAATCAAGTACAATACCTCATGGAGACATTTACATAGGATTTACCCCAGATGAAGAAATTGGTAGAGGGGCTGATTTATTCGACCTTAATTTCTTTAAAGCAGACTTTGCCTATACCCTAGATGGTTCTAAAGTCGGGGGGATTGAATATGAAAACTTCAATGCGGCTACGGCTGCAGTTAAATTAACTGGTCAATCCATTCACCCTGGTAGTGCTAAAAACAAACTCATTAATGCAATGCATTTAGCAATGGAGTTCCACAGTATGTTACCTCTATTCCAAAATCCAGCATTTACTGAAGGCAGAGAAGGATTTAACCACTTAAGTGGAATGAGCGGTGAAGTTGAAGTTTCTATTTTAAATTACATTATAAGAAATCACGACATGAAAGAATATAAGCGCCAACAAGCATTCTTCTATGATGTAAGAGACTATTTAAACCACAAATACGGTTATAACGCTGTTGAGGTTCAAATTAAAGAATCTTACTTAAATATGTATGAAATCTTAAAGAGAGATATGACCCCAGTTGAACTAGCAAGAAGAGCCACAGTAAGAGCGGGTGTGACACCATTTAGTGACCCTATAAGAGGCGGAACTGATGGTGCTAGACTTACTTATATGGGCTTACCTACACCTAACATTGGTACAGGTGGTTTTAACTTCCACGGGAGATATGAATTTGCCAGTATCAATCAAATGAAAAAAGCAGTTGAAATCTGCTTAGAATTAATCAAATAAGTTTTTATATTTTAAAAGCACCGGCTGGTGCTTTTTATTTTATTTAAAGAGATAAATAACCCCAATAATAACGCCCATATAAATAACACAAATTATGGTATATTTGATGAGGTATTCTTTAAATCTTTCTGGGTATAATTTAATCACAAATTTAAACGTTATCAAACTTGCCAGTGATCCAATAATGGTTCCCATCGCTCCAATATTAACCCCCTGAAGTAAGCTATACATATATTCAATCGGTGTAAAGTTAGATAGTAAGATGGTCGCAGGAACATTCGATATAAATTGACTAACTAAAATACCCATAAAAAATACACGATGTTCACTATTTAAGAACGATTCAAAGAAATTCTTTATATGACTAATTTGACTAATGTTACCTGTAAAAATAAAGAACATGACGAATGTTAAGAGTAACTGATAATCTACTTTTTTAAAGTGTTCTCGTCCAAAAATTAGTCCTAACGCTACAACAATGATAATACTTACCCATGCAGCGATAACCCCGAGGACAGTTAATATCCCTATGAAGAAAGTGAGAAAATAAATAGCTAACCGGTAATCTTTAATTTTAACTTCTTCTACAATTGGATCGACCAAATCTTGTTTAAAAATAATAAGGATGGTTCCAAGCAATAAGAAGAAACCTGTGACCGTGATAATTGAAGTGCTGCCTACAAACTCCCAAAAGTTTAGTGGATAGTTGGTATAAAGATAAATATTTTGGGGGTCTCCCATTGGTGTTAATGCTGATCCTAGATTGGCTGCAATCGTCATTAATATGACAATCATAATAGATTCTCTTGAACGTTTAATTTTACCTAATACAAACAACATAAAAGGCACCAATGTTAATAGGACTGCATCATTTGTCAGTAACATACCTAAAAAGAATGAAGCCATAATCATAACTAACGCAATCGTTCTTACATCCTTTAAATGTTTTACCATTTTAACCGCAATCATATTAAACAACCGTTGATCGGTCATCCCTTGAACTGAATACATTAATGAAAACATGACTACCAATACTTCAATATTAATATAATCAATGTACCCTTTATTAAAAGGAACAAAAAACACTGAAATCAGTGCGGCAATAGACGCAATTAAAAAAACTTTATCTTCATAGAAAAATCTTAATCTTATTTTCACCAACACCTCTTCTTAGGGCATTATTTACCCCATCAAGATAAATTATACACCATTTATTACGTTAATCAATTTGAAAAAAGGTCTCCTTCTTAAAGGGGACCTTCTATGCTTATATTTTAAAGAAATCGATAACGTTTTTAACCTCTTCGTCCCAAAATTCCCAGTTATGGGTTCCTGGTTTGGTGATGTAGGTATGTTTAATATTTAAATGGGTTAAATGTTTAATAAATTTTTCGTTGTCTTGAAATAAGAAATCTTCTGTCCCACAAGAAATATAAATATCTGTTTCATGTTTAAATGATTTTGATAATTCAAATAAATCTTCTTTTTTATCTACTGAATCACCAAAAATTGTGTGGAAGATAACTTTTCGATCTTCACTTAACCTATTAAGCATATTTTTAACATCAAGAGCCCCTGAGAAACTTGCGGCTTTTCCATATTGTTCAGGGTAAGTGAATAACGCCTTTAATGCCCCGTAACCACCCATTGATAAGCCTGCTATAAAAGTTCTTTCACGGGGTACATTTAAATCAAACATTTTATTCATCATCGCTGGAAGTTCTTGTGTTAAATAAGAGAATGCTTTAACCCAGTTTTTCGCATCGGTATAATAGACATTATAGCCTGATGGCATAATGACTACAACTTGTTTACCACTGACATATTTCTCGATATTTGAAAACCTTACCCAGTTTGAATAATCGCCTGAGTGCCCGTGTAATAAATATAGTACTTGTAGTTTAGAGTTATCTCTATTTTCAGGCAGAATGATATTAACATTCACCCCTTGGTCTAAAATTGGACTATGAAAGTTCATTTGAATTAATGCCATGTTTTTTATGCTCCTTTAAAATTATGAATCTCATCCACCATGACTCGAATTAAATCAGATGAATATGTAATTGTAACACCTTCTAAGGTTTCTTGGTGGGTTAAATAAATGTAAGCTTCACCTGTGGTTTGTGCATTAACTATTTTCCCATCTTCTATAACTAAGCCGAGTGGGTTATTAAATAAGATGTTTGTCTCAAAGCTTAACTTGTTTTCTAATTCATCTTTTAACTCAATGTTTAAGGTTGTATCCATTTGATACAATAATACTTTATTGGTTATTAGCTTCTTTGGTAAATGACCCATCAGATGGGCGTAATCCGAATTCACCATATCATGGCCTTTTCTTAAGGCTTTTATGGCTTCTAATTTTGGATAACCCCAAGGTGAATAACCTACCATTCTTCGTTTAAGTTCAGATTCATATTCAGGTTTATTGTGTTTATAGTACGGATGAATAAATAGACGGTATTTATTAATAACTTTAATTAAGCCCTCTAAATTCATTCGGTGATCTTTAAAGTCTACTAAAAACCCGTTCATATAAGGTTTTATATATCTATTTGCGTGAATTAACGCAAACGGATAAAAACTCATTACCATAACCGGTCTATTAAATGGGGCAAGTACTTTACCTAGTTTTTTAATTGCCCGTTTGTTATCTATTTTTGATTCTACTAAGAACCCAAAATCCTTAGGCAATTGTTTGTGGTATTCACCAATCGTGTCAATGGTATCTTCTAATGTTTCTCCATCAAATACTTGTTTGGCTTGTTTTAATTCTTTTAGTGTATTTCGCTTAATGTAAAAATTCTTATTATAGGTTCTACCTAATGTATCATCATGGTTAACTACTATTTGTTTATCTTGAGTCATATGAATATCCATTTCAAGATAATCAGCCCCTGCGCTATAAGCTTTTTGAGCTGCCTTAATACTGTTTTCTACTTCATCTTCATGTACCCCGCGATGGGCAATAATAATAGGTAAGAAAGCAAAGTCCGTATCGATTTCTACTGTTTCTAGGTTATCCCCCAACACGCCATCTCCACCCGCAAGTATAGCTTGGTATAAATCAACTTGGTTATTAACCCTAATAAGAACTTTAATCCCTCTTAAATGAAACTCTCTTATAACATTTTGATGGGCATATCTAACATCTAAACAAACTGTAAATGCATGGAGGAGGAATAATTCTTTTGCGAAACGGTCAATATCATTAATCATTCTTTTTGGTTCATATATTAATCTTGTGTAAGGGTAAATCGCATAAATTTCTTGAAGTACTCTTTTATTTGATGAGATAATAAAAATATCATAATGGTCTTTAAATTTTAAATAACCAGCGACTTGACGTGCTAGTTTTACTTCATTAATTTCTATTAAATTTAATCCATTTAAAATGTTTTTACGATCAAATTCTTTTAAATACTTTATATCAGCATTATCACTTGAATCGATATACACTATTTTTTTCAAGCTGCCACCTACTTCATGTAAATTGTATTATAAATCATATTGCCTTTTATTTCAATTAGAAACCCTATATAATTTGACAATTTTAAATAATTTTGATAAAGTTTTTGGTAGTGGAGGTTTTATTTCATGATTGAACTTAGAACTTGGTTAACCGATCAATTTTTAGAAATAACAAATCCGTTTTGGGCTGATTTCTTAATGCGATCTACAATGATTATATTATGGATTCTTGTAGGTTACACTTTAGTGAAAATATTATCGTTTGTTTTTTCTTCTAGTTTAACTAAACGGTTTAGAGGCTCAGATGATAAACACGCTGAAACCATTACAAAAATGGTCTCAAATTTAACTGGATTCATCTTAATTGTTTTCTTGTTAATAGTTATTCTAAATGAACTTGGCGTTGATATCACCACCATTATTGCCGGAGCCGGCATTATTGGGTTAGCGGTTGGGTTTGGTGCTCAAGAATTAATTAAAGACTTAATTAGTGGATTCTTCATTATTGCTGAACGAATATTTTCTGTTGGTGAACCAATAGAATATAATGGATTTTCTGGTAGAGTACAACGCATTGGTTTACGGACAACCCATATTCAAAACTGGAAGAGTGAAGTTATGATTGTCAACAACAGTGATATACGATCCGTTAAAAATATGGCGCGTAATAACTCTACTGGGGTTGTCTTATTCAAAGTAGCTTACGGAACTGACTTATCTATTTTTGGTGATGATTTTATCGACCATTTAAACGCGATTAGTTATAAATATGATCAAATGATTGGTGTCCCAACATTACACGGAATCATTGATATGACTGATGGTGGCATTACCTTTAGAGTCATTTTCACAACCACCAATTATCAACACTACCCAATCGAACGTGCACTTCAAGCCGACATCTATGCTTATCTCATTAAACGTAAAGTCAGTTTACCTGGGTATAGCATAAAAATAGATTAAGTAGTATAATACTATGGTGTCAAAAATTTAAAGATACTTTTTAATTATTAAGATACAAGATATAAGGAGCAAAAATTATGAAAATAGTAATAAATGAAAAACATGAGATTAACAAGCTGGTTTCAAATGAAATAATCCGCTTGGTTAAATCAAATCCTAAAGCAGTTTTAGGACTTGCTACAGGGGGAACCCCACTTGGTGTTTATGAAGAACTAATCAAAGATCATCAAGAAAACCAAACTGATTATAGTCAAGTTATTACATTTAACTTAGACGAATATTATGATTTAGAGCCAACTCACAAAGAATCTTATCATACCTATATGAATGACAATTTGTTTTCTAAAATCAATATCAATCTAGATAACACCCATTTCCCTGATTTAAATAACCCAGAATCTTACACCAATCTTCTTGAACAACACCGAGTCGATTTCCAAATTCTAGGGGTTGGTTCAAACGGGCATATCGGTTTTAATGAACCAGGTACACCATTTGAATCCATTACACACTATGTTACATTAGCGGAAAGCACAAGAAAAGATAACGCACGATTCTTTAATTCCATCGACGAAGTTCCAACTAAAGCAGTTACAATGGGATTAAATGACATCATCAAATCAAAAAGAATTGTCTTAATTGCCTTTGGTGCTAATAAAGCTCAAGCAATCAAACAATTAGTTGATGGTGCAGAATCCGAAAACTGGCCAGTGACGATTTTAAAACGTCACCCCTATGTAACACTTTATTTAGATAAAGAAGCCGCAAGTTTATTATAATCAAACTTAAAAAAACATCCACTTTGAGATCAAGTTGGATGTTTTTTTTATTTATTCAGTTTTAGGATTTTTAGGTTTTAATTTTATATAATGTGAATAGTAATCTTCTTTATCTATTTGTTTACTTCGTGCAATGGTCAATGACCCTTTTGGAATATCTTTTGTAACGGTTGACCCCGCAGCGATAAAGACATTATCAGAAATATTTAATGGGGCAACCATATTGACATTACATCCAATAAATACATCATCCCCAATATTGGTTCTATGTTTATTTACACCATCAAAGTTGACTGTAATGGAACCACAACCAAAGTTGACTCTTGACCCAACCGTTGCATCACCAATGTAGGATAGATGAGATGCTTTTGTATCAGCACCGGTAGAAGAATTCTTAACTTCAACAAAGTTACCAATACGGTTGTTAGGGCCAATGATTGCATGATTTCTAAGGTGTGCAAATGGTCCAATCGTTGTATGTTCCATAACCACAGAATCATAGATCAAACTATGTTTTACTTCAGTATATTCATGAATAACTGAATTATGTATTTCGGTATTAGGTCCAATAATAGTATTTGCTTTAATAACACTATTACCGGTAATGGTTGTGTTTGGTAATATCTTTGCGGAAGGTTCAATAATAACATCATGACCTAGCGTAACGGTCTCGCTATTCACGATATTAACCCCATTCATCATGTGGTCTTTATTGATAATATCCCTTAGATATTTTTCTGCTTGGCTAACTTGGTATAAATCATTAACACCCATGGCTTGCCATGAATCTCTAATGGTGAATACACCAATTTTCTTTTCTTGATTTAATAGTTCAACGATGTCTGTTAAGTAATACTCACCTTTTACATTATTGGTTTGGACACGGTCTAGAGCTTGGAATAATATGTCATTATTAACAACATAAACCCCGCTATTAACTTCATGAATCTGTTTTTGGTATTCATTACTATCTTTATCTTCAACGATTTTTTGAACAACACCAAATTTATTTCTAACAATTCTACCATACCCTTTAGGGTTATCTAATATTGAAGTTACAAGTGTTAAATCATTCCCCATATCTTTATGTGCTTGGATAATTTTATTGGTTAATTTTGTTGTCATTAAAGGCATATCACCAGGAACAATAAAGGTAACACCTTCTTTATTTTCTAAATAAGGTCTTGCAGCGTTAACCGCATCCGCTGTACCTTTTTGTTCTAATTGTTCACAAAATACGACACGACCATCTAATAATTCTTCAAATACTTCTTTTTTATAACCGACTACAACGACCACTTCATCGATATAACCACTTCTTTCAAATTTCTCGACGATATATTCAATAATTGGTTTTCTTAATATAGGGTAAGCACATTTGGGAACTTCTGTTTTCATTCTAGTGCCTTTGCCAGCTGCCAACACTAAGGCATATGTTTTCATTTTAAGGATCCTTCTTTCTTAATCACTTCGACTAGGTGATTTAGCTGTTCATTTAAAATAATTTCATCTTTATAACTCATTGTTACTCTAATTAAAGGTTCTGTTCCGCTTGGACGAACTAAGACGAGGTAATCATTATTAAAAACTTTTTTAACTTTATTAATCTCATCAACAATCAATGGATGGTTCAAGATATTTTTATCCACATTTCTGATATTAATCATTTTAAACGGATATTTTTTAATGTGAGATAAATGTTCAGATAAATTGATGTGTTCTTCACTTAATATTTTTAGCATATAAAGAGCCATAAGTAGACCATCACCACTATGTAGTAGATGTCTTAAAATAATATGGCCAGAAGCTTCTCCACCTAAGGTATAATTATTGTTTTCAAGTGCTTCAAAAACATATTTATCTCCAACATCGGTTAAACTTACTTCGATACCCGCTTCATTAAATGCTTTAATAACACCTGGATTGCTCATCCTCGTTAAAACAACATGATTATGGTTCAACAAATGATGTTTCTTCATGTACCATGCATAAACATACATCATTAAATCACCATCAATCACTTCACCCTTGTGGTTAACGATTAAACATCTATCAGCATCACCATCAAAGGCAAAACCAATATCCAATTTATCTTGATTCACTTTTTCTTGGATATATTCGATGACGGTTGATCCACAACCGACATTAATGTTTTTTCCATCCGGGATGATATTGTATGCATATACGTCTTTTAAGTACTTATTAAACACCTTGGAAGCTATCTTATAAGACGCACCATTTGCTGCATCAAATCCCACTCTTAGATTACCGAAATTCAAATTTAGAGAATCAATAAAATCTAAATAAGCTTTTTCTGCATAATCAACCCGTTTAAAGGTTCCTTTTTCTTTATTGTATGGGGGTTGTCCATTATCAATAAAATCTTCTAGCTTTAATTCTAAATCAGTCTTTGTTTTTCTTCCATCAACAAATAACTTTATCCCATTATCTGTATAAGGATTGTGTGATGCGGTAATCATAATACCTAGCATCTTTTCAAGTGCGCTGTAATACGCAATCATCGGGGTGGTCGCATCTTTTTGATAATAAACCGTTACCCCTGAATCGATTAAACCTCTTGCGATTTCATCGGTTATCATTTTACCTGACTCTCTTGTGTCATTCCCCAAAATGACTTTTTCAGGTTTAATTACTTGTCCTATAGAGTACCCAACCCTATAAGAAAATTCCCCTTGTAAAAAATAATCCGCCTTATTTCGTATTCCGTCTGTGCCGAAATATTTACCCATAAGCCACCTCTTTTTACAAGTTTTTCAATATATGAAACAGTTTTTCATATGTGTTATTGTATCACAAAAGAGTAATAAAATAAATGCATTTTAAAGCATTAAACGGTTACATCAAAATACATAGGGAAAAAAGAATCATTTAATGGACTAAATGATTCTTTCTTTATAATTATTATAATAAGTCTCTGTATTTTAGTCTTGGTTGTCTTGCTGCTAAAACTTCATCTAATCTTCTTACAATAGTGGTATGTGGTGCGGTTTTCACTATTTCCGGATTTTCTCTTGCTTCTTTAGCAATTTGCTTCATCACAGAAATGAAATGATCTAAAGTTTCTTTAGATTCCGTCTCAACTGGTTCAACCATTAATGCTTCATGGAATAAAAGTGGGAAATAAATGGTTGGTGGATGGACCCCATAATCAAGGAGTCGCTTTGCAACATCCAAAGTCTTTATACCCGTGGATTTATCTTTTAACCCATCAAAAACAACCTCATGCATACAAACTTCTTCAATTGGAAGCAAGTAATCATCTTTTAATGATTCTTTAATATAGTTAGCATTTAACACAGCATAACTACCCACTTTTTCTAAATTGTTTTTACCAAGCGTTTTAATATAACTATTGGTTCTTACAATCACACTAAAG
>Ga0265294_10007287_pt1 | contig 13160 bp, 16 predicted proteins | sample MunlanPumphouse3_FD_192504 | JGI IMG/M metagenome (GOLD analysis project Ga0265294, IMG submission 192504) | Groundwater microbial communities from a municipal landfill in Southern Ontario, Canada - Pumphouse #3 | ecosystem: Environmental > Aquatic > Deep subsurface > Groundwater | place... | reverse complement strand
TTCATTCTTGAAGCCAGCAACGAAAAAAGCCGCTGCAAAACCAGCCGCTAAAAAACCAGTTGCTAAAAAACCAGCTGCTAAAAAAACGGTTAAAAAAGCTGTAAAAAAAGTTGCTGCTAAAAAACCGGTTGCTAAAAAGCCAGCTGCAAAGAAAGTTGTTAAAAAAGTAGTTGCTAAAAAACCAGCCGCTAAAAAAACAGTTAAAAAAGCTGTAAAAAAACCAGCTGCTAAAAAAACAGTTAAAAAAGCTGTAAAAAAAGTTGCTGCTAAAAAACCAGTTGCTAAAAAGCCAGCTGCAAAGAAAGTTGTAAAAAAAGCTGTAAAAAAAGTAGTTGCTAAAAAACCAGCTGCTAAAAAAACAGTTAAAAAAGCTGTAAAAAAAGTAGTTGCTAAAAAACCAGCTGCTAAAAAAACAGTTAAAAAAGTTGCTAAAAAGAAATAATGCTTTTTTGCATTGTTGAAATAAAAAATCCCGCATTGCGGGATTTTTTATTTTAATATTATTATTTTACAATTTGTGGACAAGCAAACGCCCCACATATTTGTTTTAATGGCACGCATGCGTATAACCAAAAAAACAAATTCTTCAAAACTGGATTTCGTCCAGCTTTTTTATTTTAAACAAAGGAGAACCTATGTCTGAATCAATAGACCAGGTATTTATTAAACAATTCGTGGCCGATGTTCATCTTGCTTATCAACAAATGGGCACAAAACTGCGTAATACAATTCGCAGCAAATCTGGCATCATTGGTGCCAGCACTACTTTCCAAAAAGTAGGCAAAGGTACTGCAGCAACTAAATCCCGTCATGGATTGGTCCCAGTTATGAACCTGAACCATGAACCAGTAGAATGCACTTTGGTGGATTACTATGCATACGTGAACTGGATTTTATTTTATCCCCAAATGGTACAATGATTTATATAGGCACCCCACATGCAGTTGATACCATTTATAAAACCGCGGAACAATCCGCGGTTTTTTTTATTTATACACTGCTGACAAATGTTCGTATCCGCGCCAATAATTTTGTTCCTTCATCTCCAAACATCGGTAAATATGTTTCATATTCTGATAGATCTGCCTGGGCCTGGGCACGGGCACGTTCTGAAATTGGTGGGGTTAAAATCGCATACGCTTCATTCCATAAATCATACGCACGTGCTGTTTGCGATACTTCATTCCATTTTGATAACAAGTCAGGATTATTTAATAATGCGCTACGAACACCTTTTACCCAATTTTCACCAAAAGATTGAACTATATTCAATTTTTTAATTTTATCAATATGCTCCTCGTCTGGTTGAAAATCAGTTAAAGCATTTCCCAACTCTTGTAAATCTTTACTAGAAACTTGTGCGGGGTTTATATTATTGTTCATCATCCCATTATAAGGCATCAATTCCCTGTCAATCTGATCCATCTTGGTTTTTCCAAATTTCAAATTTTTTATATGAATCGCCAGTTTTGTTCCGCCGGGTAATTTTTCCAATTCAGTAAAAACGGCTTCGGATGCTTCGTTAATAAAAACCTGATTTACAGCGGGCCATCCACCATTTATAACATGAGCCTGGCGATATAAATTTAATAATCGTTGTGCTATTATAGAAGTTGATTCTCTCATTTATATTTCCCCCAGAGCAAATCTTTATTCACAAATAATTTGCACAACTTTATGCAATCTATTTTTTACATTTTTGATTTGAACTTTTTCTTCGGGATGGACCTGTATTCCAACCAAAGATCCATTTTTTTCTTCTTTTAACATAACTACTCGAACCGAAGTATGTGCGTTTGGTGCCAATTTTTCATAATCTTCGTCAAACAAAATTGCCAAATCGCCCGCCTTTGGGGTTATCCCAGGAACAGCATATAAATATGCATTTGCCGGAAACATTGGGCCCATACGACCAGATGGAACTTGGACCGCATATACGCCACTGCCAGTTTTTATTTTAGAAGGTGGCTGCAACATATTTTCATCAGATTTAGCAAAATCTATATTTTTACCATCCGGCATTCCATAAACAGGAATCAAATTTTTACGAACTGAATCATAAACATTCGCCCCATAAATAGCCGCGCCAATATCAGAATTAGATGCACTTTTTCCGACCTTTAATGCTTCACGAACACGTTCTTCGGCCTTGTTAATTTGTTTGCTTAATGCGCCAGAGTTATACAAGTCCGCAATTGCTTTGAACATTGTTTCGACAGTTTTACCCATTGCTTTGGCCAAATTTTCAATTTCAGTTTCATAAACTTCGCGCTGACCAGTTTCAATTTTATGATAAACACTGAGGGTCATTTTGGCATCTTTCGCGGCCTGGGCAATAGTTTTGTTTACATTACGACGTAAAACCCGAATTCCAGATCCAAACACTTTTAATCCAGCAGTTTCGTTTTCAACCAAACGGCGTTGCATTTCAGATTTCCATTTTACTGCTTTTTCATCATCAGCCTTGATAAAGATATCTGACAATTTACAGCTCAAAATTGTGCAAAGCTGCATTAATTGCCCCTGTTTTAATCTGCGAACACCTTTTTCAACCTTGGACATTGCGGACAATGAAAGACCCGATTTTTTTGCCACTTCGGTCATACGCATACCGCGCGATAGTCTGATATTTCTTATATTGTTTGGAAAACAGATTTCTTCCCATGCCATAATTCCACCTCTTGCTTGACAAATATGGTAGGTTTTTTTTTAGCATAAAGCAAGAAAAAACGTTGCAAATTAAATTTCGTGTTATATAGTTTTGAACATGGAATTTACCCCAAAGACTTTACCAACGAATTTAGAAGCAGAACAAGCCGTGCTGGCTGCAGTGTTAATGAACAATCGCGCGCTGGAAAAAATAAGCGATTTTCTGCATGCAGCACATTTTACACACCCTGCACACCAAGAAATATACAAGCTGGCGGAAAAACAATTCGCAGCTGGAATTCCATTTGATATTATCACGGCGAAAAATTATTTAACCCAACAGGGCGTTTTGGAATCTGTTGGCGGTGTTGAATATTTATCTGAATTGGCGGGCGCTGGCGCATCAGTTGTTAATGTAGAAAGCTATGCCAAAATTGTTTATGACAATGCTATGCGTCGCGAACTTATTAACATCGGTCAAAATATTACTGATTCGGCATTTATAGAAGATTTGGAAAATCCAGTTGATAAACAAATTGAATCCGCTGAACAAAAATTATTTGATTTGTCCGCTACTGGCTCGGCCGAACGCGGGGCATCAACATTAAACACCGCTTTGCGCACAGCACTAGAAGAAGCAGAAATAGCATATAAAGCCGATGGGAAATTATCGGGCTTAACAACTGGTCTTCGCGATCTGGATAAATCCATCAGTGGATTGCATAAATCTGATTTGGTAATTATTGCTGGTCGTCCAGCAATGGGAAAAACCACTATTGCATTAAACATCGCTTTTAATGCGGCCAATGCAATCATAGCAAATCGCGCAAATAAAAAGTACAAGGGTGCAATCGTATTTTTCAGCTTGGAAATGTCCGCATCACAATTGGCGTCCAAGGTTTTATCATCCCAGGCAAAAATTCCGGCCAGCTCTATGCGTAACGGCAGTCTGAACGATCAAGAATTTTTACGTTTGTCTCAATACTCGGACGCTTTATCAAATATTCCACTTATGATCGATGATACCCCAGGTATGAGCGTTCCAATGATGCGTGCACGTGCACGTCGTATTGCCCGTAAACATGGTGGAATCGCACTGATCGTAATTGACTATTTACAGTTAATGCAATCACCTACACTTCGTAGAAACGACAGCCGCGTAAATGAATTATCAGAAATTACCCGTGGACTTAAAATGCTGGCCAAAGAATTAGACGCACCAGTTATTGCGTTGTCCCAGCTTTCTCGTGCCGTCGAATCGCGCGATGATAAACGACCATTGCTTTCTGACTTGCGTGAATCTGGATCTATTGAACAAGACGCGGATATTGTTATGTTTACTTATCGTGAAGAATATTATCTGCAGGGTCGCGATCCATCCGAGGCAGCAAACGATCATTCAGAAAAATTCACTGTGAACAAAACTGAAAATTGGCGCAAACGTTTAGATGCTGCACGTGGTAAAGCAGAATTAATCATTGGAAAAAACCGTCATGGTAAACCAGAAACTATCAAATTAAAATTCAGTGGCGATTATTCTTTGTTTGATGATCTGGACGATGGATTTAATCCGGCAGACGACAACAAATTTGCCAACACACCGCCGCCCTCATCCGCCGCAACACCAAACACACAACCAGAAATGGAAGAAGTTCCATTTTTAGATTGATTTTTTATGAAAAATTTGATATAATGATTTTACGAAAAACAGACGCGCGATGCGCGTTTTTTTATTTTTCCATGAATGAACAAAGCCAACCTTTTTTACGCGGATATAATGTTTCCCGTCTGCCGATAATTGACGCGAATGGTGTACCCGCATGGCCGTCTGTTTTTCCAACAACAAAAATAGAAGAACTGCGAAATATTGTTGGCCCCAGACATTTTTCCAGTCAGATGATGTTGGAATACATCGCCGAAGATAAAGCGCGTTTGGATCCTGGCGCGCTGCATTTTTATAATGGTGATTTTGACGCGCGAACCGCAAAATTGGGAACTGATAAAGACTTTTTAATAACAGGGATATCGTGTTATTGGGATCCGTCCAGCGGACTTAATAACGCGGACGCCAGCGTTTGCGTTTTGCTTTATCGTGATGATAAAAATCGTCTGGCATTTATTCATGATGTAAAATATTTAATTGTTGATGATGATAATTTACATCCATTGGCAACCCAATGCGAAAAAGTATTGGAATTTATGAATCAACACGGCGCGCACTTAATCGGGATAGAAGTTAATGGTCTGGGAAACGCCCTGCCCGAAATTTTGCGCGAAATCGCAAAGAAGAAAAATCAATCCGTTGTTATTAAAAAAATAGTTAATCACACCAGAAAAGAATCCAGAATCTTGGACACAATTGAATCATTGTTGTCCACGGGTCGTCTGTACGCACACGACCGGATTCGCACGACCCCACTGATTTCTGAAATGTTGGGTTGGACGCCTGTGGGCAGCAACGGCCATGATGATGGATTGGACGCGACCTCTGGCGCGTTGCGTATGATGCCCACCCCTATCCGCGCATTGGGTAAAACATTTCGTCCCGTGCGTGCAAAAACCGAATTTAAAATATAATAATTTATGATATAATTATTGTATGAAAGAAAGAGAAAGAAATTTAAGTCCTGAAATGTTGGCACGCCTGGCAAAAATGCAGGCTGCAATAAATGCCGAAGCAGATAAATTCAAAAACCCAGAAACATTTATGTCATCATTGGAATCAACATTATCACGAACCGCCCAAGATTCTGGTGGTGTTGCAAGTTTAGATTACGAACCACAATCAAAAATGTATAAACTTTGGTTTGCGAATCAAAGGCAATCATCCGCCATAGATGAAATTAAAAAATCAGACGCGCGTATAACATCATTGGAAAACAGAACCACAATTTTGGAATCTGGAATTGGACAACTGCAATTAAATATAGATGGAATAAAAGAAGATTTGTCGCTGATAAAATCAGCAGTTATAAAATAAAACGCGGCAAACGCCGCGTTTTATTTTCTTTTTATTAGCATCCGCCAGTTGCGTTACCAATAATTTTAGAAATAGAAATATCTTTATGTAATAAGAAATCATATTCACAATTTCCAGATTTATAAGAACCGGTGCAAGCAGCCAAAGTTAAAACTGCAAAGCCCAATAAGATTGCTTTTTTCATTTATTTACTCCTTGATTTAATAAGATCTGCATTTGCAGAACACCCCCATTATAAACTAAAAAAATATATATGGAACCTTTATTTTTCAGTATTAAAACTTCATTTTTATTTGTTGTGATTTTGGCATATCTTCCATGTCTGGGAACAAATCTGTATTCCATAAACCTTGGTATCCCTTGGTTTGGGCCGGCTTTTGCAAAATTTTCACTATTTTAAATTCCCAAGCATATCGCCCAACGCGCCAATCCCCAAAATCCAATTCGGTTTGCGTTTGCTGGTTTATAAATTCGTCGGTCATTAAAATACAATCCGTTAAATCACAAATTAGAATTATTTTTCCATATTCCAATTTATCGGTTATTCCATATTTATCGGCTAATTCTTTGTAATCTTTGTGCAATGGCTTTACAGAGCAATGAATTGCGATACGACCACGATGACGCGTCGCCCAAGAACGAGTTTCATATTTTTTTAATCCCAATGCTATTGCCTGGGCAAAAGGTTGCCAAAGCGTTAATGCCTTCATATTATATCCCGTTTTTGAACCATTTAACGTGCCAACCGCTTACCACAATTACATCAAATCTGGCGTCCCCATGCCAACGATTTTTTGCAATCCATGTTTCGGCTGCACGTCTTAATCTTAATGCCTGGGTATGACCAATTGCATCAAATGCCATGCGAACATCTGGTCTGTTTTTAACTTCTATAAAAACAACCAAATTTCCACGCCGTGCAATTATATCTATTTCTGCGCGCTTGGTATATTTTCCAGTTATATATCTGGACTTTAAAATTTTAAATCCATGAATACGTAAATATATACGCGCTAGAAATTCTGCAAAAAGACCAGCATGATAAGTATTTTTAGAAAGCATAAGGTTTTGCCCGGAAATTTTCACGTGCATCAGAAGCGTTCTTGGCCGTATCTGTCGCCATTATTCCTTGATCTGTTAGTTCTAACATTCCATAGTATGCCGTCAACATTGGGTCAAACGAATTAGTGCTGGATACCCATTTATCATTACCACTGTTTGGTTGTCCGTATTTTTCAACGACTTCCTGCCAAAATACCATTATCTTGTTATCACGTTGCTGAGAAAATTTTTCTGCAGAACCCGGCATATCATTAACATCATTTTTATAAACTACACGCCAAACAACATTCTCGGTTGCATTACTTGTAAAATAAATATCTATGGTTTCGCCGGTTGACTCGCGCACCAAATGTAATTCTGCTGGATATAATAATCCACGTTTCCGGGCAGCAGACAAAATACATTTTTCCAGCTCTGACGGAACATATATCCCCTGTTGCGTGCATTCATAATCTAGATTTACACGCCAATCACTGGTCAAAGTAAAAATTATAGAGTTTTTCTTTCGCGGAGAATACAAAGATTTTCTTTTGAAAAATAATGTCTGAACATCTTCAAATGGCATATCCAAATAAACTCCAGAAATATCAAAATTAGAAATAGGATAATATCCAACACCATCATTCAATACCAATGGGGCACTATCAAATTCTACTGGCTCTGGATCAGAAATTGTTGCATTTGGCAATTTAGAATCTGTGCCCATTTCTGCATCAATAATAAATGGGTCTTTTTCTTCGTTAGCCCAAGCGGCATTATAAAAAGTTGAAATAGCAAAAATATGAAAAAGCATAAAACAAACTGCTAATGAAAGCTTTGTTGATTTATATAAAAAAGACTTTTTATTTTCTCTCACTTATTTTTCCTTATTTAACTATGACTTCTAATACCCTGAACCTTAGAATCGTAGCAGGATCTGCACCATCCGACAAATACTTTTTTACATCGAAATTTATTCCGTTTGCTTGTTTTTGTTTCACCATTTTTTCAAAATTCAATCGAACAGACATTGTTTTATTTTTTTGAATTTGTGGTGCAGCCGTAATATCGTTTGCAATATTCCAAGTCAGCAAATCGTATGTTATTTGAAAATATTCGCTACTAGGCGGCAAAACAATATTTCTTACAAATACACGACGCATAACATTTTCATTTGCTTGCTTTTCCATATCTTTGGCAAAATCCTTGTCCCATTGATCAAACACTGATTCACTTGACATTTCTGCAAGTGTACTGTGCGGCATTCTGCGTCTTTTTATATCATCAGCATCTGGAACAATATAAAAATATTCATAAATAAATTTCTTTATTAAATTATCACGTATAAAATCATCTGATAAAACATGCAAGGGTAATGGCTTTTCAATTCTATCCCTGGATAAATCTGCAGGTTGAAATATAACCGAATTCACTGAAAAATTACGACTGATATCAAAAATTTTCGCGCCAATGATTGCCAATCCAGTTGCGATAACCAGTAAAACACTTCCAAATAAAAATATTGTTAGTCTTTTCATTATTCCGCCGGATACGCATGGAAATCCGCAACATAATATCCTAAAGTTGCAGGGTAACCTTGCTTTGATCTTATTGTTTTAACAAATGCTTCTATGTTTTGAATTTTACCATCCATGTCAATGCTTGCGGTTAAATGCCAAAGCCCGCCTTTATCCGAAATTATACCGACTGGCACCACATGAATTAATTCTGGAATTACCGACCATTCTTCGCCAGCTGTTGCACGTGCGCCAAAATCGCTGTTTACAACCCCCATAAAATTATTAAATAGATTTGTACCAGATGCACAACAAACATTACATCTTGCCGGTGCCAGTTCATTACTCCAACATTTTTCAGGATCACATTTGCACCAATTTTCTTCGTTTTCTTTCGCATCTTTAGAAATTTTAAACCACATCTGTGTAAAATTTGCAACCACGGATTCCTGCATGACACGCGTAGCAGAATACTTTAATCGTGTATCGCCATCTATAATCGCCGTCCAAGTTATTCCATCATCAGATATTGAAAACAAAACAGGCTCGGTCCGACTGGCATGCATGGTCCAAACCAAAGTCCAAGAAAGTCCGACTATTAAAAAAAATAATACTGCAGACCAAATAGCAAACATCCGCGCCATTGAAAGATAGCGCGTTTCCGGAAACATTCTTGTATCATAATCTGCCGGAAAGTTCATAATGTTATCTTTATTAATTATGCCCTATAGACCTGCATACATGCGCAAGGGGACAATTTTAATTCATTGTTATCAAAACCAACACCGACGGGTTCACGATCATAAACCTGTCCGCATCCAGCCAATGCAAAAACTACCAATAAGCCCAAAAGAATTTTTTTCATTTTCCCACCTTTTTCTTTTATAAAAATTATAGTGAATTTTTAAGCACTGCGTCAAGTCTAAAACTGGGTTTCAAACGATAACAAGAATCTTTGTTCGCGGTCATATTCATTTATCTTTAACGGCCAACCCCACGAGAAATTCATAGGTCCCATAGGTGTATTCCAGAAAACACCAACACCAACACTGGTTCGCAAATCTTGATCTATAAAGTTATCACTGGTTATCGAAGTACCACTTAATGTATAAGTATATTCTTCTTTTGGCGGTTTACCAATAACACCATAATCGGCGAAAACAAACCCTTTTACCTGGTATTCATCTGGGATAAATACTGGAAAGTTTAATTGGGTGCTGCCATTTGCCTTCCATAATCCACCTAGCGCATAATTACGATATGCCCAGTTACGTGATCCTATACCAGCAATTTGAAATGCGCGCAAAGATTCCCCACCCAAGAAATAGCGATACACTCGGCTGATATAATCCCCATCCAATGGTTGTGCATAACCAAATTCCAAACTGGATTTTAATTGCCATCTATTTTCAAAGAAGTTTAATAATCCTGTAACATCTCCGCTATAACGCATAAATGTTTCTGTACTGATTCCAAAACCTGTATAAGCAACACCAAAATTTGCCACTATTCCAGTATGAGTATTTTGTTTAAAGTCTGTATCCAAATTTTGATATTTAAAAGTCGTCCCCAGCGTATATAAACTTGCCTGTTGCCAACCACCGGATGTATGTAAATCATAATTTTGATCATACATTGCAGACAAACGCATCATTTGGGTCCAATGATCGGTCAGCTTCCAACCCAAACGGCCAGATAATGACAGACTGTCGCGATCGTAACCATAGCTGCCCAAGCTGCCATAATTATACATTGTATAATTTACATCAAATCCGCCAGACAATTCACGCCCAAACAAATAAGGTTCGGTAAATCCTAGCGAAACCTGTTTGGTATATTGTGCAATACTGCCCCTTAATTGAACCATTTGTCCACGGCCCATAAAATTAGTTTCTGTAATCCCAGCATCAACCATAAATCCATTAATACTGGACCAACCAACACCACCGGACAATTCACCGGTTGGTTGTTCTTCTACCTTTACATCCAGATTCATCAGATTTGTTCTGGCGATACGCGTCGGGGCCATCTGAACGTCTTTATAATATCTGGAACGCATCATTCTTTGACGCCCTGCTTCTATCGTTTGTAAAGAAAAAGGATCCCCCGCACGAACATCTAATTGATGCTCTATTACACTGTCAAAAGTTCTGACATTCCCCAGTATACTTATACTATCTAAATAAATACGATTCGTTTTTTGAATCTTAAAAGCTATAGAGATTGTATGATCAGTATCATTTTTTTCAGGGATTGTATCAACGTTTATAAAAGAATATCCCTGGGCAGCGACCACACCACGTAATGCAGAAATTGTTGAATCTACTTTATCAACATTATAAATATCCCCTGTATCCATTTCCAAGACATCTTTTAAATCTTTATCATCAACATCTTTGAATGGGTTTTCTATTTTTAATTCACCAAATTTATATCTTTTGCCTTCTTGAACATCAAATACTACCGAATAATATTCACGATCAGCGGTAAATGTACCGTTTTGAATTCTTACCTGGACATTTGCATATCCATTACGCAGATAAAATTGACGTACCATTTGCGCATCATATTGAATTCGATCCTCGTCATAAACATCGAACTGGGCCATAAATCGCCACCAAGCATGCTCGCGCGATAATAATTCTTTGCCCAATGTCCGTGATGAAAAATTATCATTTCCTTTGAACTTTATATTTTTAATATAAGTTGGATGACCTTCTTTTATTTCATAAACAACATTAACCCGACCATCTTCTTGCTCTATTTTCTGTGGATTTACCCGGGTTCCAAAAAAACCCTTGCGTTGATAGACCGTTAATAATCTTTGGACATCTGCGGCAATTTCAGTTTCGTCAAATGTTCCGCGTTCTTTTACCTGGATTTCTTTTTTCAAATCATCGGTTGATATTTCATCGTTACCCTCGACCGTAACCTGGGCAATTGTGGGTGCTTCGGTAATATTAATTTTTAAAATACTTCCTTCCATTTTTGCAGAAACCGCTGAAAAATAACCCGATTGTTGCAAGCGTTTTACGATTTGATTTATATCCTCGGAATTTATATATATCCCCGTTTTAACATCTGCCAATAAACGAACAGATTCTGCGTCCATACGTTTGACACCAGCAACGTCTATACGTGAAATTGTCGCGGCAGATGCAGCAACAAAAGGGAAAAGGCAAAAAGCCAATAATATAATTTTTTTCATGTTTCCAAACTTAGCAATTTATTGTTTAAGTTTCAAGGATTAAAAGAGCTTGTTTTTTAACAATTTACATTATAAAATTGCCGGGGTAAGGAAAGTAAATGTTATTTAAAAAGAAACAAGAAACAAAAACTCCACAACATATCGCATTTATATGTGATGGAAATCGCCGCTGGGCACTTAAACGTGGAATGCCAACTGTTGCTGGGTATAAACTGGGCACAAAAGTTGTTGAAAAATCGGCCGAGTTTTTTATTAAACATGGGGTATCTACAGTCAGTTATTTTCTGTTTTCAACTGAAAATTGGCTACGACCAGCCGACGAAGTAAAATATTTGATGGATTTAATGGCTGCAGAACTACAACTATTTGTAGATCGTGCCCATGAAAAAAATATTCGTATAAAAATCATTGGTCGCCGCGATAGATTTTCATCAAAAATCGTTAAAATGTTTGAAGGGATAGAAAAGAAAACGTCTGAAAATACTGTTGGTACAATCGTAATCGCACTAGATTATGGTGGACATGATGAAATATTGCGGGGGGTAAATGCTGCAATTGAAAATGGTAAACCGGTCAGCATGGAAGAATTTGAATCTTTTATGGATTCAGGCGAATTATTACCAATTGATCTTGTTATCAGAACTAGCGAAGAAGAACGTATTTCTAATTTTATGTTATGGAAATTGGCGTATGCTGAATTAATGTTTTATCCAAAATTCTGGCCCGCCTTGAATAATAAAGATTATGAAAAAATGCTGAATGAATATTCAAACAGAAAACGCCGGTTTGGAAAATAATTACCAGGGGGAAAATTATGAAAGACACAAAAAAAAGAATTTTGACCAGCGCAATTATGGTTGCGGTTGCTTTAATCGCTGCTGTTGCCGAATATTATAAAATCCCGGCTGTTCGTTGGCTGACCGCATTGGTTGCAGCAGCTATGGTTTTTGAAACGATGCGTTTGAAAATAAAAAATAAAAAATTTTGCGCATTACGTGTTGCGTTTGGGGCTTGGTTAATATTGGTTGGGGTAGCCGGATATTTTGTTGGAACAAAACCTTGGATTATTTTATTACTTTTAATTGTCATTGCAGCAGCAGATACAGGGGCTTGGTTTTTTGGTCATAAACTTGGTGGGGATAAAATGTGGGCTGCTATTTCGCCGAATAAAACATGGTCTGGACAAATTGCCGGTATTATTTGCGGAACTGTTGCCGCAATACTTTATGGATTATTGGGAACAGACATGTTTATGCCACAATTGATGTGGATCGGAATTTCGGTTTCTTTGTTATCACAATACGGCGACATCGCGGCCAGTGCATTAAAACGGAAATTGGGAATCAAAGACTTTGGAAACTTGCTGCCTGGACATGGTGGTGTTATTGACCGTTTTGATGGATGGATTTTGGTTCTGCCCATTGTTTGGTTGGTTATGATATAAAGAAGAGGAAATAAAATGCATGTTATTATGACTATCGTTGCTTTGTTAATTGTTCTGGGTGTGGTGGTATTTATTCACGAACTGGGACATTTTTGGGCCGCACGTTGGGCCGGGGTCCGGGTTAATACTTTTTCAATTGGTTTTGGACCCGCATTGATAAAGTGGCACGATAAACATGGAACGCTTTGGAAAATATCCATATTACCACTGGGTGGTTATTGCGCGGCATATGGACAAGAAGATATGTTTGATCGTAAAAAATACGCATCATTATCACGCGCAAAAAAACAAGGGCATTATTTATCTGTTCCTGCATGGAAA
>Ga0265294_10007286_pt1 | contig 13161 bp, 16 predicted proteins | sample MunlanPumphouse3_FD_192504 | JGI IMG/M metagenome (GOLD analysis project Ga0265294, IMG submission 192504) | Groundwater microbial communities from a municipal landfill in Southern Ontario, Canada - Pumphouse #3 | ecosystem: Environmental > Aquatic > Deep subsurface > Groundwater | place... | reverse complement strand
TTTTGAGCAAATGGAAGGTCATTAGAAATAGTAATAACTAATACATCAGTTCTACTTGCTAAATCCTGGTTAACTGTTCTTGTTTGCATATCACAAACCCCGGTATCTAAGGATGGAACAACGTTTAGTACAATGTAAGATTGTTTATAATCTGATAATTGTTTTTCGTGTAAGTCTTGTGCTAGTGCTTTGAAATTAGGGGCTTTATACCCTAGTTTTTGAACTTGGCCTAACACAGTAATGGGATTTTGGGCAAATGTCTTCATAATTTCACTCTCCTAATACTAATTTATCATAGTAAAGAATATTTTATGGTGAATATGCTCACTTGGTTTAGAAAAATAAAAAAGCCCAAATAAACGGGCTCTAATATTTTATCTTAAGTTTTTTTCAATGGTATCTAAGAAAGCTTCAATGGGTTGATTACCAACCAATTCATACTTGTCATTAATGATGATTTTTGGCACACCAGAAACTTTAAATTTATCAGATAAATCATAAAATGTTTGTGCTTCAATCATTTCACTTTGAATGTTTGTGTTTAACATTGCTAAACGGTGAGCGGTTTGAACTGCACCTGGACAGTGTGGACATGAAAGGGTTACGAATACTTTAATATTAATTGGCTTATCTAAACGTTTAATTCGGTTTAATATTTCTGGTTTATAGGCAATTTCATTACCTGACATTTCGATTAGTGCACTTATAAATGAATTAATTTCATGTCCTGCTGGAATCCCATTAAACTTAACACCTTTATATTGATTGTCTTTATCCAAGATAACGAAACTTGGGGTTAAAGTAACATCGTACTGTGCCGCAATTTCTGGATTCTTTTCGATATCGTATTCTTTTAAAGAGATTATTGGTTTAATTTCAGTTATTTCTTTTAGTAATTGACTTGTTTCAGCACAGCTGTAACAATTATCTTTAGTAAATAAAACTAATGTGATTGGCTGAATCATGTCATTTAAGATTTCACCAATTTGTGTTCTTGTTTGTGTATCAAATATTTGCATTGTTATTCTCCTTTATATTGGGTATTTAAATATTGTGTGATTGATAAAGCTGCTTTTGCGCCTTCTGAGGCAGCTATAATTATTTGTTTGAATGGTTGACTCGTGACATCACCTGCTGCATATAAGCCTAGAAGGGAAGTCATTTGGTTAGAATCAACGATGATTTCTTCTTTTTCGTTTAGATTAACCAACCCTTTTACAAGTTTACTATTGGGCACAAGTCCAATTTCAACAAATAAACCATCGGCTTCTAGTTGGGTTGTTATATTTTCTGTTTTGTGTAAAACAGTTAAGCTTTTCATAACAGATTCGCCATTAACTTCTAGAATTTGAGTGTTTAAGTGAACCGTTAGGTTAGGAATGTTTTTTAGTTTATCTAGTAAGATTTTATCAGCTCTCCACTGACTTCTATGAACCACTGTAACTTTACTTGCCCATTTTGATAAATCAATGACCGCCTCAGCAGCACTGTTTCCACCACCGGCAACTACCACATGTTTATCTTTGAAAAACGGGGCATCACAAGTCGCACAGTATGATACACCTTTATTGGAAAAGTCTTGCTCACCAGGAACTTGAAGTTTTCTTGGGTTACCACCAGTTGTCATTAAGACAGTTTTACTTTTTAAGACTTCACCAGTTGATAAGGTTATATGAAAATTGTTATCTATTTTTGAAATAGATTCTACATAAACATCCTGATAAATGGGAACTTCTAATCTTTTTATATGATCTAAAAACTGATTGGATAACTGACTACCTTCTATATCATTTAACCCTAAATAATTATCAACGATCGTGGTGTTATGGAGTTGGCCGCCTAAATCTTTAGAGATTAAACCTACGGATAATCCTTTTCTTTTTGCATATAAAGCCCCATTAAACCCTGCAGGACCACTACCTATAACCAGCAAATCCCAAAGTTTTGTCTCTTTGAAAATGGGGTTCTTAACTTCTTTTTCTATTTTAAATTGAAACATCTACTCACCTACTTATGTTTTATTAATAGTTCAACAGCCTCTTCAATGTTATCTAGTTCAATATTGTTGTTTTGTTGAATTGAATCGATTAGATTATTGGTTAATAAAATACTAATAATTTTATCAACACTACTTCTAACTGCCTTTAGTTGTGTAATTAATGCTTCACAACTGGCTTCATTTTCCATCATATTGATAACACCTGAAGTCTGACCTTGAACTCTTTTAAGTCTGTTTAATAATTTTAAATCACATTTCATAAAAAAACCTCCTAGCACTGTTACTATAATACCCCCATGGGTATATGATTTCAAATGATTTGCTTAACGCTCTAAGTTAAAAGAAAAACCACTAATTCATCTACTAGACAATTAGTGGTTTTATTTACAAATCAATTGTAATCTTTTTACAGCTTGGACAATATAAAGCTGGATACATATAAGCATTTTTAGTGAAGGCTTTTTTCTCAAACAATTTAAATTTATGAATTAGAATCGCCCCTTCAGTTTGAGTCCAACGCCATCTAAAATAATCAAGTTCTATATTCTCAGGAAAAAACATAAATGTTTCAGCTGGTCTATTAATATTACCTTTAACCATTTGTTCCTTACAAATTGGACATGTCAAGTTATTTTCCATAAATACAGTGCTCCTTTAATTGTTTACCTTACAATGTAAGTATACCATTAATTCGCAAATATTTATAGAAAAAATGATTTGTTATCTATTTAACCTATAAGAGGCACAACAATCCCTTGATAGGTTTCTTCAATGTAAGTACGAATTGAAGGTTGACTTAATGCTTCAATCATTATTTGAACGACTTCTTTTGTTTCATTACCTTTTTTTACAGCCAAAACATTACCATACAATGAAGCGGCCAAGCTGGTTGAATCTTCTTCACTAATCTTTTTATCTAAGATATTTGATGATAAAGCGTAATTACCATTTATTACTGCATAATCTAAACTTGATAATTGGGCAGGTAATGAAGCTGCTTCGAACTCAAATACTTGAATGTTGTAAGGGTTACTAGTGATATCGTTTTTGGTTGATAAGATCCCTTTAGCATCGTCAAGTTCAATAATATTTAAGGCTTCAAGTAATAATAAAGCCCTTGCTCCGTTAGTCGTATCATTTGGAATACCTATTTTAGCCCCATCTTTAATCCAATCTAAAGTTTGATTTAATGAATACAATCCAAGGGGTTCGAAATGAATTTTTAGTACCGATACTAAATCTGTACCATTCGATTCATTAAATTGATCTAAATAGGGTTGATGTTGGAAAAAGTTTAAATCTAGTGCACCACTATTTAATTCTTGGTTCGGAATCACATAGTCTGTATATTCTTTAATTACTAACTTATACCCTTTTTCTTCCACGAAATTTCTTGTTTGTTCTAATATTTCTGCATGTGGACTAATGGAAGCCCCAATAACGATTTCTTTGTCGTTAATCGTATTTTTACTACATCCCGCTAAGGTTGTAGTAAGTAATAAACTTAATCCTAAAATAATTTTCTTCATAATATTATCTCCTTTATCTTTTATCAATTTTTTTAGAAACTAAATCAAATGTTTTTTGAATCACTTGTACCATCAAAACAATCATAATAACAATCATAACCATTGATGTACTATCAAATTTATAATACCCGTAAGTAATAGCGAGACCACCTAAACCACCACCCCCTACAGCGCCACTCATCGCACTATAGCCTACTAACATAATCATGGTTAAGCCAATCCCTCTTATTAATGAAGGTAAGGATTCTTTAATATATACTTCATATAAGATGGTTGTGTTTTTGGCCCCCATGGCTTTTATAGCACCAATTAAACCTTTATCTACTTCTAAGAAAGCATCTTCACAAACCCTTGCGACAAAGGGAATTGAACCTAAAGTTAATGGGACAATCATACCTCTTACACCGATAGAGGTTCCTACAATAAATCTAGTAAACGGAATTAACACAACTAACAATATAATAAACGGAATACTTCTACCCAAATTGATAATAAAACTTGTTAAATGATATACCAGTTTGTTTGGTTTTAAACTGTCTTTAGCCGTTAATATGGACACTAAACAAATCAACAATCCAACAATAAAGCTGATCAAAGTAGAGATTATAATCATCAATAAAGTTTCATAAAGTGCGGAAAATATACCGATATTTTTGAAGGTGTTAAGCACATTATCCATGATTTATACCCCCTAATAATCTTTTGGTGATGGGATGGTTTGGCTGATTAATGATGGCTTTTATAGGACCATTTTCAATTACCTCGCCATCATGAAGCACATAAACATAATCACACAAATACTTTATTACTTCTATATCATGGGTAATCAATATAATAGTTAATTCTTGTTTATGATAAATACCTTTGATTAAATCTAGCACCGCTTTGGTTGTAAAAGGGTCTAAAGCTGATGTTATTTCATCTAGTAATAAGGCATCGGGGTATGTTGCTAATGCGCGTGCTATCGCGACTCTTTGTTGTTGTCCACCCGATAACTTACTTGGGTATTCTAAAGCCTTATCTTTTAATCCAACCAGGTCTAACAAATCAGTAACCTTCTGATTAATAGTCACATTATCGTACTGACTAATCCGCATTGGAAACGCAATATTTTCAAACACATTTTTTTGATTTAACAAATAATATTTTTGAAAGACAATCCCTTTTCTTTGATGCATTAATCTTTTTTCTTGCCGAGATAATAAGTTGATATTCTTGTTATTAAATAAGACTTCACCTGTTGTTGGTTCTTCCAAACCGCCGAGCAGTCTAAGTAGTGTAGATTTGCCTGCGCCAGAAGCACCGATTATCCCATAAATTAAACCTTTCTTAATCTCTAGGTTAACATTTTTTAAAGCGTGTAATGCATTGCTTGTTTGGGGATATGTTTTGGTTAAATTAATGGCTCGTATCATAATAATCCTCCTTTGAAAAATAAAAAAAAATCCCGTCCTTAATACAAAGGACGAGATTATATTAATCACGTGGTACCACCTTAATTTATCATTACTTCACAATAATGACCTTACAAAGTACAATCATACTTTAGTCGCTGTAACGGGCTCACCCGATATAACCTACTTTAAATTGTTTCAGTCATATAGCTCAAAGATCATCTTCACCTACCAACACAAGGATTGCTTTCACCTAATCAATCTCTCTTTACAAGCATATAGTCTGCTACTCTTCTCATCATTGCCTTATTAAATTATGTCCATTATATCATAGTTTTATGTCTTTGCAAGTCTCAAATGATAAAATTATTTTAATAATTACTTATAATGGTAAAACGTTTTTTCCTAATTCATGATTTACGATTTGACCTACAGCACTATACATTGCAAACAAACCTGTAATTATACCAATACCGCCTGCTACTTGAGTAATTAAACCAATACCAGTAAAATCAGCTACTGCTAATGTTAAGAATAATAAGGTTAGTGACCCAAAAACAAGTTTTGTTATAGTATTATGTGCGATTGTTCCAATTGTCATGAATAAAGTGAATATACCCCATAACAATAAGTAGAAACCCATTGATATTAAATCAGCTGGTAAGATACCACCAATACCTACTTTAATTATTACAAAACTTAACCAGAAAAACCCGTATGCAGTAAAAGCCGTTCCGCCAAATAAATTACCACTCTTAAACTCTAATACACCGGCGATAATTTGAGCTAAACCACCTAATGCAATTCCCATAGCGATTACCACAATAGTTAAATCTACAACACCTAAATTCGCTAAGTTTAGTAGAATTGTTGTCATCCCAAATCCTAATAAACCAAGTGGACCTGGATTAGCAATTTTATTTTTGATTTCCATTTATATATCTCCTTATATGATATTTTAAAAACCAAATACAATATTAGACTATAAAGGCGTAAAAAGCAATATAAAAACAAATAAAAATAATTGACGTAACTCTTATGTTAAATAATTTAATTACAACTATAAGTACTTATTAATTTAAGTAAGTATGTATTTTAATATTAATCTTTTCTTAATATATTTAAAGGGAAGTGATTACTATGGACTCATCTTCATTAAATCGAACTATTTCAATTATTATTTCTTTCGTTATTGTTTTTTTGATTAATATACCAATTAGTTGGGTTCTATATAAGTTAAAGAAACCTCTAATATTTTTAGTACCAACACTCTTATTAGGTCTAACACTTTTTTGGGGACTGTTAGTCATATTGGCTAAAGATTGGGGGCTACTTGCTTACTTAGTCTTATCTGGTTTATCTTTATTCGGTTTTCTTAGTACCTTAAGTTCATCGGTTATTTTATTCTTTTATCTTAGAAGCAAAGATAAAAATAAGTAACCTAATTTAAATTAATAAATAAAAAAAGTTTGTGAAATTCGCAAACTTTTTTTATTTTATTATAGCCCAAGAATGTTTTTTCTCATCTCTTGGTATTCTTCTTCTGTGATTAAATCATCATTGAGAAGTTTTTCCGCTTCTTTAAGTTGATCTTCTTTTGAGACTTCAACCCCTCGATTAAACTCTGAAACCGCTGTTTTAACTGCTGGTGTGATAGCAGGAATCACTGTATTAGCTTCTTCAAGGGTCGTACCTACTTTAGCGGTTACTAAATTCTTTTTAGTCATTACCGCATCAATTAAAGTATTATCAAAGACTCTATAACGTAAATCACGGTTTGTAACAATGCCTAACAATAACCCAGTATCATCAATAATTGGAATACCAGATATTTTAAATGTTTGCATGATGTCTTCAGCATCCTTTAAAGAATGTCCTTTTTTAAGGTTACTGGATTGGTAATCATTCCAGATTCACTACGTTTAACTAAATCAACCTCTTTAGCTTGCTCTAAAATATTCATGTTTTTATGAATGAATCCAATACCACCTTCTCTAGCTATGGCAATTGCAAGTTTTGATTCCGTCACTGTATCCATTGCGGCAGATGTAATTGGAATATTTAAGTTAATCCCTTTTACAAGCTCGGTTTTCAGTGATACTTCACTTGGTAATACTTCTGAATAACCAGGCATTAATAATACATCATCAAATGTTAAACCCCTTTTCATTGCTAATCCTACTTATTATGAAAAAAAACGTATGATTATAATTTTGCGTTTATGCAAAAAAACCATACGTTTGCTCTTTTTGCGTAGTCCTAAATTAATGGTTTAGGGTAGAGACTGCTTGCCTTATTCAAGCGATATACGCAATTATTGGAACCATTATAACAAAACCACTTTAATACTGCAACAAAAATTTATAAAATTGTTATTAGAATTCTTAGAGTTATTATTAGTTAAATGAACAAATACATCATAAATAACTTAATTCATTTTGAAAACGTTATAAATATATGTTAAGATAGGTTTGCTGATAAAAATTATAACGAGGACAGAACAATGAAAAAATATAAAATCTACGAAAATGAGTTAAAAAAAGCATCTGTTAAAACAAGAAAGATGGTTACTGATCCAGAATTAATCGCTGAATACAGAAAACTTTTAGCGAATAATGAAGCCTTACCAAAAAGTGTTACCACTGTAAAAACACAAGTTGTCGAGTATGAATTTTCCAAACAAAAAATTAGTTATGTTGATGATTTCTACGTTGATAAATCCGATGATGAAATTGAAACTTCAATGGCAATTAGAGCACTTTATTACCAAAAACTTACCGCTAACATCTTAACATTCTTTTTTATAATGTTTGTGATTTCATTTTTAGTGGCCGTTGGTTTATATTTTAACTTCATTCAACTTTAATATTAAAGTTTGCAAAAAAACATCCTAATTGGATGTTTTTTTATGGATTGAGGAGTTTTTCACCTAAATAGTAGTTAATTGGTTTTGAATCAACACTGGTGATAATCAAAGCATTCATAGTTCCTTTATTCGTCATTAATCCAAAGTTATGTTTAATCGTTGCAGTATTATTTGCATAACCAATAATTCCGCCAAAATGATAATTTAATGCGATCGCTGTTTTTGTATTTGCCGATAAACTAGTCATGGAAGCCTCATTCACAACATTATAAAGACTCAGTTTAGATGTACTACTTGTTTTGCCAATTATGCCACCTTGATAAAATGAGGCATTCATGGTTTGATCTAGGTAGTTTTGATTGCCAACATTAATTGAGCTTGTACTATTAAACAATACCCTTTTAATAGATCCACTTGCTTCTCCAGCTAAAGCGCCTACTCTAAACGCGCCAATCTTTGAATTTTCTAAATCAATGGTTCCATTAATGAAAATATTTTTGATGGTTGCGTTTATTAATTTTCCTGAAATAAATCCTAAATAAAAGTTTGAACTGGTAAAATTTTCAATTTGATTCGGGTTTGGTTTTATAGTTGCATTATAAAAAACAATATTTTCAAATGAACCACTATAGGTACTAAACAAACCATAATAAATGGATTCACCATCTAAAACCCCTGTAGCAATATACAAGTTGTTTATTTGAGCATATGTTTCAATTTCATTATTGATTGTGGTACTACCGATAAATTTTCCCTTAAACTCTGTTTCAGGTGTTTTATAGGCACCTTTAGAAACATCGTTCATATTAATACTGTTTGTCAATAAAAAATCTGACTCATTAAACGGTTTATTGTGAATGACTGTTCTTAATGTAATTAATTTTGAAAAGTGAATTAACTCGGCAGCTGTGCTGATTTCGTATTGTTTTTGATCATTTCTATTTAATTTATAAAGCTTTGGAAATCCATCGTCATGATAATATGCCCACTCATTGCTTAAAACTTGACTTCCTAAATGAAGGTTTTCTTGTGGGGTTGAATAATTCCCATTTCCATTTTTATAAATCGTTGAATCAAAAACAAGTTTATCAACATTACCTGTATTTGAATAAAGTAATGGTTGTTCAAGAAAAACATTATTGTAATCTGAATTTACAACAGATTCTCCTACATAATAAGAATCTTTAAACGTACCTTTGTTGGTATGTACTATACCTGAAGCCGTTTTCCTTAGAGCGGGATCAACTAAAGATGCCACTGCTCTAATACCACCCTCATTTAATCCTCTTGTGTCTTCAACGTAAACATTTTCTATTAGTCCTTTATTTTCACCAGCTAAAAATGAATAATTTTTTAAATCTGGGTGTTCATTTTCTAAATCGATAATTGGATCTATTAATCCAACATTTTGAATAGATCCACTTACCCCAACATATGAAAACATACTAAAGTAATTTGATGGGACTTTAACCTGCATGGTTTCATCAATAAAATAATACTCACTAAATACTACAAAGTATAAATTGGTAATTTCAAAACCTCTTCCATCAAAAGTTCCCGTAAACTCTAACACTTCATTTTCTACTGAATATCCTATCGGAACAAATCTTGCTGATTTTCGTTCACTATAATCAATATCCTGACCTAATGCATAATTCTTTGATAAAAGCTCTTGCTTTTTTGCATGATTTAGCACCGTATTTTTATAACTTAAATCCCATGACCAGTGATATAAGTCGGTAGACGATTCAATTAGAATTGTTTTCCCCTTAAGTTCTTCCTCTATATTAAAAGTATTATTAATTAAAGGTCTTAAAGAACTGTACGGATAATACGTATCGATAATAGTCGAATCAAACTGATAGTCTAGTTGTTGTTCTATAGTAAATTTATCTGTTTGACTGTCTACTTTTTCATTCGGTATTGTGAATAAAATAAATGCACCCACCATTAAAAATAAACCAACTACTAATTTTTTTATTTCCAATTCTCCTTATTCCAAGGTTTAACCGGTTCAAACCAGTTATTTAAAGGCCCACCATCCGCTTGAACAGCTTCAATGATTACCGCAATTTGGATTTGATATTCGTCTCTATGAACTGGGTATTGTAACCCTGACTCAATTGCGTCATTTACTACATATAAATGAGCAGCGACTTCAATTCTTCCTAGGATAATGATAATTGGTGGGGTTTTATTGGATAAGTTAAACCAAGCAAAAACAACCGCTACAAGCGAGAACATTACCAATATGCTTGAAATTATTATATATGACAATTTTTTTGGTCATCTTTTCACCTATATTTAATCAGTTGTTAAGAATGTTTTATTCTTCAAATCTTAGTTTTAAAGTAAAAACTACATAAATAAATTTATACCTTATCTCAAAGCTATTTTTAACAAAACTCTTATTTTTTACATAATAAATAATAATTTATTAATCTCTGCCTCAACCATATCTTAGAAAAATAGTCTGCGTAATTAGCACAGACTATTTCTTCTTTATATTCAATTATACATTTGATTTAGTTGATGCTACAAATGTTTTATAGCCACCAGATAAACTATAAACTTGTTTAAATCCTAAATTAATTAAAATGTTTTGAGTAGCATTACCTGTTATCCCTTTATTACAATAGGTAATAATGATTTGGTCTTTATCAATTGATCCTATTTCATCTCTAAATTTAACAAGTGGAATATTGATAGAGGTTGGTATATGTCCCTTTTCATAGTTAAGCTTAGATCTTGTATCGATAATCGTATACTTTTTATTAGATTGAATGAGTTCCATAATTTGCTTAGCTGTATACTGGGTTCTGCCGTATTTTAAAGCATTATTAATAATCATTCCTGAATACATAACCGGATCTTTACTGGTTGAAAATGGTGGTGCATACGATAAATCTAAGTCCATCAAGTTTTCAGCTGTGGCTTTAAACGTAATTGCTGTAGCAAATACATCTATTCGTCTATCAACCCCTTGAGGTCCAATAATTTGAGCCCCCAGAATACGACCATCACTTTTATCAGCTATGGTTTTAATAATCAGTTCCTTGCCACCTAGATACTCTGGTTTATTTGGTTTGATATTATGACTAATAATTATTTCATAACCTTCATTTAAGGCTTCTTTTTCTGTATAACCTGTTTGTGCTACCGCTAAATCAAAGACTTTATATATTGCAGTACCTAATACACCTTTAAATGTCATATTACCACCTGTAGCATTATTACCGGCAATTCTACCAGTTTTATTAGCTGTTGATCCTAATGGACGGTAAGTTGGTTTACCTGATATCACATGAAATTGTTCAATGGAATCCCCACATGCATAAATATCTTTAATACTGGTTTCCATTTTGTTATTTACAGTAATACCACCAAACCTTCCTAGTTCAATGCCACATTCTTTAGCTAGTTTAGTATTTGGTTTAACACCTGTAGCAATGATAACAAGTTCTCCCTTAATAGCTGTTCCATCTTCTAATAAAACATTATTCTTATCGATTTCTACGACATTTGCATTCTTTTTAACGATTACACCATTCTCTTTCAAATGGTTTTCAACATAAATAGCCATATCAATATCTAGTCCAGGTGAAACTTGATTCATCTTTTCAACCATAGTTACGCAAATCCCAAGATGAGTCATATTTTCCGCAAGTTCTAACCCAATAAATCCGGTCCCTACTACTACAGCAGATTTTGGTTTGTTCGTTTTAATAAAATTATCAATTTGGTACATATTTCGAATATTTCTTAAACTGAAAACGTGATTTTGTTGAACCCCTTTAATCGGTGGAACAATAGAGGTCGCCCCTGTGGCAATAATTAGTTTATCGTAAGTATCAATAAACATTTGATCCGTTAAAAGATTTTTAACAGTCAGTTGTTTATTTACACTATCAATAGCCATAACTTCATGACTCGTAATAATATTAATATTATAAGTATCTTTAAAGTATTTTGAATCTCTTGGGGTTAAGTCATCACTATTTGTAACCAATCCACCAAGGTAATAAGGCATGGTACAGCCAGAGTAAGAAATATCTACATCTTTTTCATAGACTGTAATTTGGGTGGTTTCGTTATTTCTTCTGGCTTTTGCAGCAGCAGACGACCCAGCTGCAACAGCTCCAATTATTACTAATTTCATTTTTTTCTCCTTATTATTTATCATATTCTTGACTTAAGTTCAAATCTATTTCTTCAATAGTGGTGTTTTCAGGAAACCAATGTACTGTTTTATTTGCAATCATCACCAGTAATAACATGAGTGGAACTTCTGTTAAAACACCAACCACTGTTGCAAGTACTGCTGGTGAATTCATCCCAAATAGTGCAATTGCTACTGCAACAGACAACTCAAAGAAGTTTGATGCGCCAATCATCCCTGCTGGGGCAGCAACGTCATGGGTTAATTTCATCTTTTTAGCGGAAAAGTACGCAATGAAAAATATTAGGAATGTTTGGATGGTTAATGGTATGGCAATTAATAAAATATGAAGTGGATTTTGAACGATTACCTCTCCTTGAAACATAAACAATAAAATTAATGTTAAAAGTAATCCAGTAATTGTTGCCCCGTTAAATTTAGCTAAGAATTCTTTTTCAAAATACTCTTTTCCTTTTTTATTAACTACTAACACTCTAGTTAAAATCCCACCCACTAACGGTATAACCACAAATATGACAACTGATAAAATCAAAGTTGGCCACGGAACTGCAATGTTACTAACCCCTAATAACAATTTCACTATTGGAATAAATAATATTAAAATAATTAAGTCGTTAGTCGCAACTTGAACCACGGTATAGGCTGGATTACCTTTAGTTAAATGGCTCCAAACAAATACCATTGCAGTACATGGTGCTGCCCCTAATAGTATTGCGCCAGCTAAATATTCATTGGCTAACTCTGGTGTTATAAATGCTTTAAATACTACAAAAAAGAAAAAAGAGGCAATCGCGTACATTGTAAATGGTTTAATTAACCAGTTAACAACCCAAGTCAAATATAACCCTTTGGGATTTTTACCAACATCTTTGACACTCTTAAAGTCAACTTTCATCATCATTGGATAAATCATAATCCAAATTAATATCGCAACCGGAATTGATACATTATAAATCTCAAAATTATTCAAGAAATCAGGAACTTGAGGAAAATAATATCCGATTAATACACCGATGGCCATACAAATTAAGACCCAAACGGATAAATACTTATGAAAGAAACTAATGCCATTATTATTGTTTGCAACTTTGTTTTTTATTGTGAAGTTCTCCTACTTGATTGGTTATATTTTTTACTGTTTTACATTGACAGTCACTCTTATTTTCAGTGAGACGTCCTAAAAATTCTACCGC
>Ga0265294_10007285_pt1 | contig 13161 bp, 16 predicted proteins | sample MunlanPumphouse3_FD_192504 | JGI IMG/M metagenome (GOLD analysis project Ga0265294, IMG submission 192504) | Groundwater microbial communities from a municipal landfill in Southern Ontario, Canada - Pumphouse #3 | ecosystem: Environmental > Aquatic > Deep subsurface > Groundwater | place... | reverse complement strand
CGAACCCATTGATATCATTTATTCACCGCTAGGGGTTCCTTCAAGAAAGAACTTGGGACAATTATATGAAACTAATGCGGGTTTAATTGCATCGAAGAAAGGCGAGCCCTTTAAAGTATTCAACTTCGATAAATCTGAGTCCGATAGAGTTAAGAAAGGCCTGGAAGAAATAGGGTTCCCTGATGGTAAGATGAGGCTGTTTGACCCTGAAACAGGTAAGCCTTACGAAAATAAAACTACCGTCGGTGTGTCTTATATGATGAAGTTACACCATAAAGTAGACGAAAAATTGCAGGCACGTAATATTGGTAAAGTGAATTACTTATATAATTCACCTTCGAAGAGTATTGGTGTCCGAGCCGGGGAAAAAGAGAATCCACAGAAATTCGGAGAAATGGAGATGCGTGCGTTAGAGGCAGCAAAAGCCGTGCATTTCATCGACGAATCTATCCACCTAAAATCAGACGGAGCAGGTGATAATAGGAAACGAGAGCGTATATTTGATGCTTTAGCTTTTGGAGGTTTAAATAGTATTGAACGTACTGCCCCGGAAAGTCTACGTATTTTTAAGGATTATACGTCTGCTATGGGATTAAATGTTAAGCCTATGTATAATACTAGGGAGCTTAAATCTATAGACGATAATTTCAACAGTTTAGCTATAGCTCCTTATAAGCCGGAAACTATTAAAAAATTCTCTCGTGGTGAAGTTACTGAATCTAAATTAAAGTCTTCGTATATTAAGGGCGATAAGCCGGATAAAGGCGGACTACTTGATCCGGATATTTTCGGAGAAACAAGAGAAGAGCAACGTAATTACTGGGGACATATAGATTTAGGTATGCCGCTGCCTAACCCTGTCTTACTTACAAGCACTGTTAACCCCTATTCCGCTTTACTAGGTATTAATAAATCTAAAATTGAAACAATATTAACAGATGAAGTGGGAGTTATAATAAATCCCGGAGATACCGGTCTCGGTAAAGCTGAGGTAATATCACTAGATAAAATAGTGGAATTGGAAGAAAAAGGAGCTAACTTCGATTATGAGTTAGGCGGCAGAGCCTTAGAACAGATGCTGAGGGAAATAAATATCGACGAGGAATTGAAGCGCACCCAAGAAGATTTAGTGTCTGCTAAGCCAAGGGACAGAGCGCAGTATTATAAAAAACTGCGCGTCCTTAGAATGCTTAAAGATAATGACATGAGGCCGGAAGATTTAATGATAAAAACTCTCCCTGTATTACCTGCTGGATTGCGACCATTCGTTAAGACGCAGGAAAATAGGCAAATAGTGGACGACATGAATTATCTGTATAAAAATTTTATTCAGGTAAACAATAAAATCAAGGAAATAAGCGATCCGCAATCGTGGTATGTTACTGACCCTGTTACTAAACACAAACTATCAAAAGATGCTTACAAGCAGTTAGAGGCGGTAATGGGCGTCAATACTAAGCCGGTCACTATTATAGGCGGGAAAGAAGCAGAAGGCGTAATGGCACGAATGAAAGAAAAAGACGGTCTTATTCGTGGGCGCCTAATGTCTAAATTCAATGATTATTCTGGAAGGTCAGTTATAACAGTCAACCCGTCCCTTAATTTAGATGAGGCTGGAGTACCTGTGGATATGGCGGCAACATTGTATCAGCCATTTGTTATGAGAGAGCTATTTATAACTCAGAAAGCGAAGAATGCAGAGCAGGCGCTTGAAAAATCGTCGGATCCGAATGACCCAGACACTGTTGCGGCATTGGAAAAAGTTATTGCACAACGCCCTGTAGTGCTGAACAGGCAGCCCTCTTTACACAAATATTCTATACAAGCATTTACGCCTAAATTAACTAAAGCTAGGGCTATAGAATTAAATCCATTAGTGGTTAAAGGATATAACGCTGACTTTGATGGAGATCAGATGGGCATGCACGTGCCACTAACATCAGAAGCGACACAAGAGGCGAAAACATTACTAACTCCAAGTCAGAATCTAATAAATCCGACAAATGGATCATTAATAACTCCCATACAAGGCGAGGCTATTTTAGGTATTTATTATCTAACTATAGATAAGAATAAAGGAAAAACACCTAAGAAGAATGTGGATTCTTACGATCAATTAATGAGTGAGTATAAGAGCGGGGAATTATCTACATATGATGTAGTTACATTTAATGGGATAACTTCGACTGTAGGCAAACATTTAGTAAATGATATCTTACCTGTGGGATACCGTGATTATAATAAAGTTATAAACGGTAAAGAACTATCATCAATGATCGAAAAGATGATAAACGACGAAGAAGACGATAAAAAGAAAAATAAAACAGGGCCACAAACTGCAGTAGTTGTACTGAATAGACTGAAGGATTTAGGCTTCCTAGCTTCTACTAAGTCTGCATTAAGTATTAGTGTATTCGACTTAAAGGAAAATAAAGACAGAGATAAGTTAATACAAGAAGCAGAAGAACGTGTGCGTAAAAATCCTAATGAATTAGTATCTGTGTACTACGACGTAGACGATGCATTACAATCTAAAATAGAGGGTACTTTAGGACCTAATAATCCTATGACAATGTTTATGGCATCTGGTGCTAAAGGTAAAAAAGAACAAACCAGTCGTATGACTAATATGGTAGGGCTTAGTCAAGACATAACCGGGACTATCCGTAAAGAGATGGCAATTAAGAGTTCCTTTAAAGAAGGACTTAGCCCGCAGGAAATGTGGATTCATGCCTATGACTCTAGACGCGGATTAGCCGACAGGGCACTGTCTACTTCTGAACCAGGGGCTTTAACTAGAAGAATATGGAACTCTACTCAGGATGCCATTATATCAGTTGCAGACTGCGGGGATGTACAGGGCATGTATCTAAATATTAAAGACACTTCTTTAGTAGGAAGATTCTTAGCGCAGCCTGTACGTGACAGCAACGGTAATATTGTATTAGCTTATAATAAGCTCATAGGTATTGCAGAAAAAGATAAGCTGCAAAAAATGTCAGGACTAGAAGGGGTCTATGTACGTTCTCCTATGACATGTAAAGCTGTGAATGGCATATGCCAGAAATGTTACGGCACATTACCAGGAACTAGCAAGATGCCTATAATCGGAGAGCCTGTCGGTATAATCGCTTCGCAGGCAATAGGTGAGCCTACTGCTCAAGGAGTTATGAAGACGTTCCATGGAGGTGGCGCGCAGAGACCAGGAAGTACATCAGGATTTGCAAGAGTAAACGAAATATTCAACGTGTCCAATAGCCCTAAAAATGCCTCTGTTTTATCTCCTATTGACGGTAGAATATTGGGTGTAGCTAGGGAGATAACACATACTGTCATTATGTTAGAATACGAAGAAAACGGCCGGCGCAGAACAAAAAATATAACAGTTCCTCTAACTAAGGGAGTGCTGGTGAAAGCTGGGGACCGTGTTGCCAAAGGACAGAGACTTACTGAAGCCGGGGGTGCGTTGAATCCACGGGAGATACTAGAATATAAAGGCATCGCTGAAACTCAAGATTACCTAGTATCAGAGTTAACATCTGCTTTAGCGGATAACAATATTAACCGTAAACACATGGAATTAGCTGTAGGTAAACTAACTGATAAGGTAGAGATTGGGGATAATTCCACATCAGATTGGCTGCCTGGGCAGATAGTCCCACGTAATCAAGTAGACCGTTGGAATGAGTTAAATGCTGGAGTTAAGCAGAAAGTAGATATTAACGATATGGTTAAATTAATTGGTGCACGGGCTGCTAAGACTTATAAAGGATTCGGCGGGGAAATAATTGTCTCTGAAGGCGAAGAAATAACGAAGGAAATGGTTGGTAAATTGATGGCTTTAAGAACAAAAAAAGTAGAAGTATATCCTGGAAAGATAGCCTACAATCCTACCATATTCGGTGTTATACCTAATCCCACTAAGGGCAATGAGAATTGGTTCTCGCAGATGGGCCACCAGAATATCAAAGAGCCTCTTGCGGAAGGAGCAGCGTTCGGTAAGACTGATTTACTCAGTGATCCTCGTGGACGGCAAATGGCAGGTAAACTAATTAATGTTGGTTCGGGGTATAATAAGTGGAAAGAAGAGTTCCAAAAGTTAAGGGACAAAGTTGGAGGTACTATAGCAGGATTATTTGACTAGAAAAAAAATAAGCGGCTTGTCATATGAGAACAGGCCGCTTATTTTTTAACGAGTAGGACTGGCAGAATTTACATTTAGCGTGTTACCTAACTCATATTTATCTATGTGTGTTATACCTTCGCGCAATAACGTTTTTTCGCATTGTTCAACGGCCTCGTTGTATGGCATCTTGCCCTCGTACACCAACCGCAAATATATTTTATCAACATGTCTCTTAGCTTCTTTGAGGCCGATTCTTTGTTTATGGGGGACGTCGTTGCGGAAATATTTAACCGCTGCTATAGGTTTTCCTTCCATAATTAAATGCTCTATGTTTCTATCTATTCGCCGCTTAGTTGTCCGTAACCATTTTATTTTAATATTGATTTCTAATAAATTAAATATCTTCACTGCCTTACCTCCCTTAAATTAAAAAGAGAGCTACGAGCTCTCTTTGGCTATTAGTCCTGTGCCGTAGCGGACTCAGCTGAGGACGATGAAATCTTTTCTTTCAGGGTATCAACACCGTTCTTAGCTTTTGTGCAGAACGCATCTACTTGTTTTTTGTAACACCTCTCGGCAATTACGCCTGCAACAAGACCTCCTAAGAAATAAATTATCTTCATTATACACACCTCCTTAGTTAACTAATACCTTTTAATTAAGGAGTTGTCCGAGATTAACTACATTTATCTATATGAGGGCAATTAAAACAATCTCGTACATATTTAGAATTCAGCGCTAATTCCTTATGCATTACTTTTAACAGTTGTTGTAAGCCACGTTGTGAATTTACAAATTTATCTTCTTCCTCTTGTGAGTTCAATTTGAATACTTTATGTATTAATGAGTTACGTACGTACTCAGTATAAAATTCTTTATATAGACCGGTTAGTACTGTTAAACTTATATTCGGACATATGGGAAAATTACGTAAATAATTAGAGGCTCCTTTTAACTCTGGTAAAAAGTCTTCCCCGTGGATTATACCAGCACACGGATTATATCCCCCGCCGCTTATACTAATATCGCCGATAGATGAAAATAACTCCTCTAAAAAATCTTCTTCGTCGTAGAAATCATCATCGTCGTTTTTAGGTGACATCGATTTAGGGTCAGGAATCGTATATAGCGGCGATGAAGGAGGAATCTGTTTAGGAGGGGGCGTACATTTTTTCAGTGTGATTGGCCTGTCCTGTATTTCCTTTAACTCTGGTAATACCATATCTTCTATCGCTGCAATTAAATCCAATTGCTCCTTAGTGGCATCTATATGCAGTTCAGTTTTAATTCCATTTATATAACAGAAGTCGCTGTCTAATTGATCTACCAGATATTTAACAGTGTCTTCATTAGTTCGTAATCCCTGTATAATTATTCCAATTGCCTCGTTAACGTGGTCTCCTTTTCGAAGTGTTACATCCTGGGCGATAAATAGACTACGGGCGATATTAATTTCAGATAAACCAGTTACGATAAAATTCTCGTAATCACTGTTCATATATTTAGCCTTTTTTATAGTCAGTATTTTTTTATTACTATCCATCGGAGTTATAGTGATTTCGAGATTTTTCTTGTGGTCATCGAATAGCATATGTATTCCCACCTTTCTTACATGCTATGAATTAAGGTTAACATTCACATAGGCGCAAGTCAAGGCAGGCGAATAATACAGTACACATCCATACGAACAAAAAAAGAGCCTTTATAAGGCTCTTCCTTTAGAAAAATCCACTATGTAGACATTACTCTCTTTAGCTATAAGTGCATTATGTTTTGGTATAATTTCTAACGGTTGTGTATTTGTACGCCTGGCAATTAAACACATTTCTCCTCCAAGGGGAGGGGAGCAAGGTGAAAAAGTGAACGTGGTGTCCTCACATGCAAATAACTTACACAGTACGTCACTGAATATAGACATTAATTCTTTATCGCGCAATGTCCGCCCTCCAATCATAGTGCCTCCGCTTTTAAAATTATGGTCGGGGTGGCAGGATTCGAACCTGCGGCCTCGTGATCCCAAATCACGCATTCTAGCCAAGCTGAACTACACCCCGCCGTACACGAACAACACTTATATTATAACACTTTTAAACCCTAGTAGCATTTTCATTTAGAATCTTGTTTTCCCCACCTATTACAGAAGGCCGTGTGCTTCTTCTATAGGCAGAGCATACCAGCCTGTGGCAACGAGGCTCATCATCTAAAGTGCACATTATCTTGTAGTGACTAGGTTTATAGCCAGGTTCGCGGAAATCACAGTTCAAGCAACAATCAGCAGTAGTAAAAGTTCTTTCTTCGTTAGTTTCGTTAGTCATATTATCCTCCTCTTCGACGTCTGATATATTCAGGTGGTATATCTCGAAACACACGTAGCTGCCAGCGATTATCCCAGTCAGGATCCTTTATTCTAACAACCTCGACGATATTAGAACTCATCTTATTCCCTCCTTTATAAACTCAATACCATTATCATGAAGAATCACAGCAATATTAGAAACGTCTATTTCCTGCGCTGTGCCGGATCCTATGAAAATTGTTAGCCACTTTCCGGTTCTTATTTCCTTGACAGCAGCGCCCCAAGGAAATTCATAAACGCTATAGCCAAACATAGGCACTATTTTATTACTATTCATAGTCCTCCCCTACGTAGATTTAAAATTATATACAGGTTTTATAGTGCTTATTATATCTACAGTATCTGCTATATTCGCGATGATTTCCTCGATAGGCTTATAAGCCATAGGGGCTTCATCCAGTGTTCCGGCACACACAGAAGTAGAATATACATTTTTCATCGTTTCCCTGTACAATTCTAAATCTAATACTTCTTTAGCTTTAGACCTGCTCATTAATCTTCCAGCACCGTGCGGGGCAGAATTATTCCAGTCTTCATTGCCTTTTCCGATAGCTAGAATACTACCATCACGCATGTTGATTGGTATAATTAGTTTCTGGCCTTTGTAAGCAGCTACACTACCTTTACGAATGATGTTGTCGCTGAAGTCGATGTAATTATGGACTGTGTGGAAGCTGCCTTTACTTACAAGTGACATTTTATCTAATATTATCTTAGTCATAGTTTCTCTGTTTAAAGCCGCATAGCGCTGGCATACTTCCATGTCGTGGAGATATTTTTCTCTATACTCCCCCGTGAGGTAACACAGGTCAACATTATATTTAGGTGCTGACTTAGCATACTTCTTTTTTAATTGTTCTAAAACTGATTGAATTTGTTTCCTTTTGCCTTGTTTCTTATATTCTTGTATTAAGTTGTCTCTTTCCAGAAAATAAGCCTCTTTACCGCTGCAGAGATCAACGGCAAGTTTTTGGTATATGTCCGCAACTTGCTTGCCAAGGTTACGACTGCCAGAGTGTATCACTAGGTAATAGGTTCCATTCTCGTCTTGATTACATTCGATGAAATGATTTCCTCCGCCGAGAGTACCAGTACTTCTTTCGATTCTTTTAGTGTCTTTTAAATCTCTATGACAATATAGGTTTTGAAGTTCAGGAAATTTAACTATTCTACCTTCATGAATATTTCTACCATTAGGAATATGTTTATGAATGACATCATCTAATTGCTGTAAATCAATATCGATTTTACCTAATTCAACGCATAACATTCCACAATTTCCTGTAACACAAATACATCCATTTCTACGCATAATCCAAAATCCAGTCGATGTAGTAAAACAATATTTATAACCATCAATACTATCTACTAAATTAATGTCTGTTTTTGGTACTCCTGCTAACTGTACTCTTGGTCTACTATCAGAGACAATACACCTATATGATTCTTTTCCTTCTCTATTATCATAATTTATAGATGTTCTATAACCATTTACTGCAAAAGCATATTGTACAAAATCTACATCATCTTTATAAATACTTGTATAAACTCCATCTTGCTCTCTTCCATCCCATTTCATTACTTCATCACATATAATTTTTAATTGTGCTATAGAACAATTATAAAAATATGAAATTCTTTTTTCTGTGCTAGGAGGGATAAAAACTACAGCAAATAATCCTTCTTCTTGTCTATCTTTAATTTCATAATATATTTTTGCGTTATCTAAAAGCTCTAAACATCTATCTATTTTACGTTGTTTTTTAAATTGACAAACACATTTACCATTCTCTTGTATATGTCCGTCTGCCATCACCATAACTTGAACCTTTATTTGATCATCATTCATCCAATTTTTATTTCTAATCTCTAAATTAGGTATATCGCAAATAAAATTATCTCTAAATCCTAATTTCAAAGATGAGTGACGATTATATATTTCTTCAGCAGTTATAGTATATAATTGATTGCGAGATTTTGGTCTATGATGAGAACCAGTTTCAACTAAACATTTATGTTCTTTTGATAGCATTTGATCAATACCATATTTAGTTTTTAAATAATAAAACTTATCATTGGGTGTTTTAATATAATTAATTGGTTTTTCAAAAAATGTACGTCTTGTTTTAATATCAAAAACTGCAATGTCTTCATTATTATATTCTTTAATTAACTTCCACCCTTGTTTAGTTAAATATTCTGTTTCCATATCAACACAGCCGATATCAACTCCCACAAGGTTGGGAATTACTTTATCCCCTAGATCCGCTGTAAAGCCTATTACACAGCCTTTCCCAGCGTGGACGTCAGGCATAATCCTAACTTTAGATCCTGCTACAAAATCTTGATTACATAGCTGCAGTATCTGCCCTATCGCCTCAGCCTCTACTGTGTCAGTAAATACCTTAGCTGTACAATGCTTTCCTTGAATCTCTATCAATACTATCATTCCTCCTTTGTGTCGGAATTTAACCTGAAGATCAGTAACTGCAATTCCTGAATATGATGTAATATATGTATGTGGTTTGCTTCAGGGTAATCTAGAACACAGGACATCCAAATTCTGGTTAACATCTGAAGCATTTCATTAGGAGACACTTAATCACCACGCTTTAATCTTCTTTCACGAGCGCTAGGTCTAATTTTACAGCGTCGCATAAACTGTCATCTATAAGTTCAAGTAGTGCTTTGGGGTCACTGTTAAAATTCTCCTGGTCTATAGCTACCATTTCTTCGGGGGTACAATTCTCAGGGTAATACTCAGGAGTTAAATTATATTATGCTGTTACAGTAAGCTTAACTTTCATATGTATTACTTTCCTTTCCAAGCTCGTAAATTTTTCTCTCGTGACTCTCGCCTGGCGCATAAATAGCGCTAATATCACACCAGCGAATTGCTGCAAAAACTTTATCGGCTTCGTCTGCAAACATAAGTAGACCACGGGACTTTTTATTCGCATTAAACCGTGTGATAATTGTAGTTAGTTCCCCCTGAGACACATTTGAATGCTCAATGTGCTTGCCGCTCTTAAGAATAATGTACATTATCACTATCTATCAACCTCCCCCACGAAATTTAGATATCCTCCTAAGCTCCCCTCCGGGGCTTTCCCGGAAGTACTGTATTTTGTATCCCAAGTCTCTGTAGTGTTCGGTAAAATATTCTACTTCATCCCGACAGCCAAAAAATCTTACGCGCATATCATCTACCTCTAAAACGAATGTCAGACCTTGACTAATAATACTACACGCCTTTTTCGGCGCGGTCTCTTCAGCGTGAATCTCGTCTATTATGTCACAATAGAAATTGGTAACTAAAGAAGGCTTGTCTCCGAACAATTCAGCCAGCCAAATTAAAAACGAACCGAGGTCGTAATCACCCTCTCTTAACTCATACTTCAATGCCTCTCTGATTTCAGGAAGAATCTCGTAGGTTTCCAGTGTTGTGTCAAGTAGTTCTAGAAAGCCCCATATCTCTTCTTTCACACTGTCGATGAAAGAATCGTCGGATATTTCTCCTGTTTCCAACTTAAAATCTCTGAGTACGAAGTATCCTAGGCTATTAACGGCAGACAACATTATCTCCTTCTCGTTCATTTTAGTACCTCCTTTTAATAAGGTGTAACATCAGACACGCTAAGCGTGTCTGATGTATTGGGAAATTCTATCATCATGATTTTCATGGAGATACAACTTCCAGCCTTTGGACCTCAAAAAGCGTGCAGCCCTTTTTAAGACTTTAACGTCTATCGGACATTCGTGCATATCTGGCCAGATACATCTAATAGTGATTAGATAGTCTCTGACGCGAGAATCATTACCTGCGTGAAGATGTTTCTCTAGTTTTGTCTGGAGAGACAAGATGTGACCAAACTTGTTTTTATCCAAACCTTCCAAGTCTAGCAACTCTTGAGTAGTCATAAATAAACCTCCTTTTTTTCGGTGCGTGTGCACCGGTAAAATATTTTTTATCAAAGCGTGTGCTTTGGAATTGGATCATGTGATCCATACCGTCTCCTGATATCAGGAGACGGTAGCATGACATGATTATTTAATGCGCTTGGCTACATAACTAACGAATTCTGGCACGTTGAACAAATCGAATGTATGTGTTTGGTTATTGTAACTAACTACTATGTCGCCATTTCTGGATACCCCTACGGTACTCCCATTAAATTTATGGCATTTTACTACCTCCTTACAATTCAGTGACTTCAACTCCCAGTTTCTCTTTCAGCCATTCGGCAACTAAGTGTCTGTGACAGAAAGAACCAGACTTTTCCCAGCAAAGTAATACTGCATCTTCTCCGAGTTCCTCGTACACCTGTTTTGCATCTAAGTTATTTAGTACTTCAGTACGGTAACATTCTGAGTATTGTTCCTTGGTAAGTTTTCCATTTTTGTATTCTATGAGTGTGTTGTAATAGGGCGCCAGCTTCTTATACTGGCGCCCAGTGAACCAATGCGGGCATCTTGCTGCTATTGATACAGCATTGTCTCCTTTATATTTAGCGTAATATGATGTGTTCATTCTGCATTCCGTCCTTTCTGCGGATTACGCCATTTATTAACTTCTTCCACACAAGTAGTGTAATGCTGGAGACAATTGTATAAGTATTCTGCCAGTATGAAATCGGGCGTGTCGCTTCCATTCTCCATGCTGTGTTTATTGATGCAGGCCGCCAGGTCCCTCTTAAAAGAGGATATGTTTTCTGCTTCTTTGGCGGCCGCAGACGATTTTTTTCTGCATAGTTCGTACTCAAAATCCCACGCACTATTAGTCCCCCGAGATACATTCTGTATACGAGCGCACATGTCGCAGGCTGGGTTATTTTGATCGTACTTTCCACTGCACAACATGACTATTACCTCCTAATCCTCACCGATTGTATAACCAAACGGAACTACTCCAGCTACAATAGACTTCCAATGCTTATATACGTTACCTTCCAAATCCACAGTAACGTACGGTTTTCTTGGTGCGAACTCAAACCCACTATCTGCCTTAGCCTCATATTCGTTCCATGCCTCTAGTGGGCCGTAGGAGATATGATCGTAGTAATCCTTCCGTTCGTAGTAGTCTGGGTATTTTTCAACAAAAGCGGCTAAATCTTTTTCGTATTGTTCCGTATCTACGAGATATTGAGCATGAGCACCGTCAGCCTCCTCAATGCGGTTCTTGGCTTCTTTCTGTATGCCTTCCCATATGTTTTTGGGGATAGTCTTTTCTGTAAAATAATCCGCATATTGAGGATAGAGAAATTTGTCGTAATCGATGATACGTAAACCCGTCTTATTACTTGTGTAATACCATTCGCGGATGAGTTTCCACATTATGGCACTTGCCTGAAAACCAGTAATACCTCCCTGCGGAGTACTATTCATAGCCCACAAGGTAGCCAACGCTCCGGCGGCCAAGGCGTGACATACAGTGCCATAATCATGTTGATAGTCATTGATCATTTGATTAGTGAAATCAGGCAGGGTGTCTAAAGTAACCTGCTTTGCGGCTTCATACCACTGCTTATGAAGCCCCATTTCTTCTGTTATTGCTATCGGCTCTTGCTCGGACTGTCCTTTGGTATTAGTCATTTCCATCCTCCTCACAATCTAAAAATAAATTATTCCTCTATGTATCTTATACCCTCATTTAGAACAAAAAAAAGACCGTGTATGCACGGTCTTTTATCACTTATAACTGGACCTTAAGTGATACCAAGACATCCATTATGTACTTTGTATGTGAATACATATGCTCTATACTTATAGCCAAGGGAATAACAGGCGAAGCTCCCCTCGTATCTCCTTGCTCGGCGGTGTACATTATGTAAGGCTCGGGCGGTTTTCCTATAATGTTGCTGTGTAACTCTACAGCAACATCAGAGACACTATACAGCAGTGAGTGTAAATCGTCGACAACCGCACGCAAGGGCAATTGTTTAGTGGTATCTCCGGGGTCTGATCTGGGCATCCAAATTCCTCCTTTCTCAATCGTATTTATTTGCACATCTTTTGCATATATCGACTTCACGGACAATCTCGAAACCTTCCGGTATTCTACCATCCTTCATTTGCGGGTAAGTTACGCGGCGGATTTGAGTTACAACTTTAATTGGCTTTTCCCGGCTTCCTTGTGGCCTGTGGCATGCTCCACATCTAAACGACATCTATTCACCTCCTTCAGTGTAGTATGGCCCCAGCCGTGGGACTCGAACCCACACCGATGGTTTTGGAGACCATCATGCTTCCAATTACACCAGACTGGACGATAACCTATTGATTAGTCCTTATCCTTGAATATTGTGTGCCAACTGTTTTTAGCATAACTTTCCAGCCCCTTACCCAAAAGATCGAGAAGGCCGTCTACGTAGGTATTAACTACTTCGACTGCCTTTTCTCGTACCAATTCCTGTACTGCTGGAGTTTTTATGTATTCACCTGCCATGGCCAAGCCTTCAGCTTCTATAGCATGGCGGATTTCATATAAGCTCAATTGATCATTCAGCCGCGATTTAATTGCGCGCAACAATAATGCTTCTTTTTCCTCGAGAGGTATTTTCTCGAGTATCCCTGCAGCTATTTGCTGTGTTATAATCTTTTCTACATCTATAGTACAGCGTCCCTCGTCCGTATTGCCCATTATTTATCACCTCCTTATTATTTATTCCACCCAATCCTC
>Ga0265294_10007284_pt1 | contig 13167 bp, 12 predicted proteins | sample MunlanPumphouse3_FD_192504 | JGI IMG/M metagenome (GOLD analysis project Ga0265294, IMG submission 192504) | Groundwater microbial communities from a municipal landfill in Southern Ontario, Canada - Pumphouse #3 | ecosystem: Environmental > Aquatic > Deep subsurface > Groundwater | place... | reverse complement strand
TTTCACCTTCTGCCGCTGCTCCTTCTCTGCCGCCCGAGTTAGAACCTGACCTGAGTACCATTAGCTGGCCACTAGAAGGACAGGTATTAAGAGGTCTCGGACTTTCTTACGCCCAGACCTTTAGTGATTACCGTTATCATGACGGCATCGATATTCAGGCCGCACGTGGGGCTGAGGTTGTGGCGGTGCTTTCCGGAAAGGTCAGCGGGAAAGAGTCGACGAAAGAGGAAAAGACGGTCCTCTCCATCGACCATGGGCAAGGCTGGGTTAGTATTTACGCTCATTTAGAGGATGCCTATCTAGCCGTAGGGGATTATTGCCAAGCGGGGGAGCGGCTGGGGATTATTTATCAGCCGGGACTCAACGAAGTTCTGGAAGGGCCGCATCTCCACTTTTCCTTGCGACATGACCAGCAAAGCGTTAACCCCTTGGATTATTTACCGCTAAGACCGTAAAACGGTCTTTTTTTTGTTTGGATTATAAATCAGACGCCTTTATTGACTAATACTGGAAGATATATTATATTATTAAACAAAAGTGTGGTTTTTAACATAAAATATGTATAATAAATGTTATTTAGGAGGCGGCTTGATGAAAAGACTGATTATGCCCAAACTGCTGGACTGGAAAAATTCCAAGTATCGAAAACCCCTTATTTTAAAAGGTGTGCGTCAGGTAGGTAAGACTTGGCTGCTCAAAGAATTCGCTAAACGTCATTATCAAAATATTGCCTATTTTAACTTTGACGAGCACCCGGAATATAAGCAGTTTTTTGAAAGTACCAAAGATGTAGACCGTATTCTGCAGAACCTGATGATGGCAAGCGGGGAAATCATTAATGGGGATAAACTCGAGGAGACTCTCATTGTTTTTGATGAAATACAGGAATGCCCTAATGCTCTAAATACCTTAAAGTACTTCTCGGAAAACACACCTCACTATCACGTTGCTTGTGCAGGCTCTCTTTTGGGGATCGCTTTTTCCAAACCGGCTTCTTTCCCAGTGGGCAAAGTAGATTTTTTGGAAATCAGGCCCATGACCTTTAAGGAGTTTTTAATCGCCAATGGTGACGGTAACCTAGTTGATTATCTGGACAGCATTCAAAGGATTGAGCCAATCCCAGCGGCATTTTTCAATCCCTTATGCGAAAAGCTTAAAATGTATTTTGTCACAGGCGGGATGCCAGAATCTGTGCGCGCTTGGACCGAAGAACGAGATGTAGAACTTATGCAACAGGTGCTCTTCAATATTCTGGGAGCATATGAGCGAGATTTTGCTAAACACCCTAATCCCAAAGATTTCCCCAAGATATCGATGGTCTGGAAATCAATACCATCACAGCTGGCTAGGGAAAACAAAAAGTTTATCTATAAAGTCATTAAGGAAGGGGCCAGAGCCAAGGACTATGAAGATGCCCTACAATGGCTTTGCGATGCTAACTTAACTTATAAGATATATCGCAGCACCGGCCCGGGGCTACCCATTGCAGCATATGATGATTTATCTGCCTTCAAGTTATATCTGGTAGATGTAGGACTCTTACGTCGCTTATCTCTTTTAGCTCCTTCTGCCTTCGGGGAAGGCAGAAGGCTTTTTGTGGAGTTTAAAGGTGCTTTAAGTGAAAATTATGTTCTACAAGCATTACAAAGCCAATTTGAAGCCACACCTCGTTACTGGACTATGGATAACCCCAGATATGAAGTAGACTTTCTGATTCAAAGAGAAAATGACATTTTATCTGTCGAGGTAAAATCAGAGAATAATGTAGAAAGCAGAAGCTTGAAAAAGTACAAGGAAAAATACGGTGATAAAGTAAAGTTGCGGCTGCGTTTTTCCTTGCATAACCTGCGGCTTGACGATGATCTGCTCAATATCCCCTTGTTCATGGCGGATTATGCCGATAAGCTCATTGGGATGGTATTGAAACAAAGGCAATAAAATATTAGCTGAAAAGGACGCTGGTTTTTATTTGTCAGGTGCAGAATAAATTATGGTGCTGCGCCAATTCTCGAAACAGAGGAGGTGTAGCTGTTGACTCGATAGTACACGAAGCCATCGAATTTTTAATTGAACTAAAAAGATAATAGAAAAGAGTGAGTAAATTCTATCAAAAATAAATGCTAGTTTGCATTTTTTCAAAATCCTCTCATATATATTTAAAAGAATATTAAGTAAAGCGGAGGAGAAAAAATGCAAGAATATATTAGAAAGAGAGTGTTGGAGGTTTGTCATTATATGCTGGATACGACAGCTACGGTGAGACAAACGGCTGCGGTTTTCGGTGTGAGTAAAAGCACGATCCATAAAGATATGACAGAAAGGCTGCCCGTCATTAATAAAGAATTAGCCCGGCAAGTAAAATATGTCCTGGAAAGAAATAAAGCCGAAAGGCATATTAGAGGAGGAGAAGCCACCAAAAGAAAATACCAAGAGGCCCAGGAAAATTAAAGTTCCTAAATTTTGAAAAGACCTTGAAATAGTAGAAAATTTTAAGGGAAAAATCTACCGAAAAAAAGGGATATTCGGGGCTTATGTAGAATAAAGCTAGAAATAGTCAATATAATATGGGTAGGTGTGGCCTCATGGTATTTGGCGAAGATATTGGCATTGATTTAGGTACTGCTAGCGTTTTAGTTTATGTGAAGCACAAAGGGATTGTCCTCAACGAATCTTCGGTAGTGGCAATAGAAAAACAAACGGGACAACTTTTCGCCGTCGGTGAAGAGGCCAGACGCATGCTGGGCAGGACTCCGGGCAGTATTGTGGCAATTAGACCCATGAGAGAAGGAGTCATTGCTGATTACGATGTTACAGAAAGAATGTTGAAATATTTTATCAGTAAGGTCATTGGCAGTAAAGCTTTATTTAAACCGCGGGTGATGATCGGTATTCCCTCTGGGGTGACCGGAGTGGAGCAAAGAGCAGTCAAACAGGCTGCTATTTCTGCGGGAGCCAAGCAGGCCTTTTTAATTGAGGAACCATTAGCTGCGGCTTTAGGGGCAGGGCTGGAGATTAGCGAACCGCGCGGCTCTATGGTTGTGGATATTGGTGGAGGCACAACAGATATAGCTGTTCTTTCTTTGGGTAGTATTGTGACGAGTAAGTCTATCCGTATAGGCGGGGATAATTTTGATGAAACGCTGGTTCGTTATATGCGCCGTTATCATAATTTATTGATCGGCGAAAGAACAGCGGAACAAATGAAGAAAGATATTGGCACGGCTTACCCGCAAAAGAAAGAGCATGCTACTGCAGAAATTAGAGGGCGGGATTTGGTCAGCGGTTTGCCGCGGACAATTACGGTTACGTCCCGGGAAGCCTTTGAAGCTATCAAAGAGGCGATAGAGTCTATTCTCAGCGCCACCAAAGAAGTTTTGGAGAAAACTCCTCCCGAATTATCCTCAGATATTATGGACAAAGGTATTGCCTTAACAGGTGGAGGAGCACTTTTACACGGATTGGACAAGTACCTTTCCGAACATACTCATCTGCCGGTTTATGTTGCTGAGAACCCAATTCAATGTGTTGCTTTAGGTACGGCCAAGGCTCTGGTTAATCTGGACGTTTTGGCCAAGGTGAATAATCGAAGAAAGGAGGTATCAGGTTGATTAAAGGATTATATACAAGCGCTTTAGGTTTGTCGGTTTTGAATAAACAGCAGGAGATTACTTCCAACAATTTGGCTAATGCTCAAACAGTTGGCTACAAAAAGGATGTGCTCGTCGCGGAATCCTTTCCCGAAATGCTCCATTATCGCTTAAACGCTCCTGAAGATTACGGCAAAACTCCGCCACAGGTAGGTTCCCTTTCGTTAGGCGTCAATATTAGCGAAGTCTTTATTGATCAAAGTGCCGGTACCAGAAAAACCTCAGAGAATCCTTTGGCCATGTCCTTGGCCGGTGAAGGTTTTTTTACGGTGAGTACTCCAAATGGCGAACGCTATACGCGTAACGGAGATTTTACCACTGATGCGCAAGGACGTCTTGTTACCACAGCGGGTTATCCCTTAATCGGGGAAAAAGGCGAGATTGTGCTAGACGGTACTGGGATTCAAGTAGACCAACAGGGGCGAATTTACAACAGCGACGGAGTAGCAGTTGACCGCTTGAAGATTGTTGATTTCTCCACACCCTTAAGCAAAGAGGGTGACACCTTATTCGTAGGAGAGAACCCCCAAACAGTAGCTGAGCCGAAGGTCGTTCAGGGCACCATCGAACAAAGCAATGTGCAAATTCTGACGGAAATGGTGAACATGATTACCATTATGAGATCTTATGAAGCCAACCAGAAAGTTATTCAATCCATTGACACATCCTTGGATAAGGCTGTGAATGAAGTAGGGAGAGTATAATTTCTCCAATGAGGCCGGTCTGCTTGTCAGAGGCCTCCCGGGTTCCGATTGATTGAGGAACCCTAGTGTGGCAGGGGGACGTTTCGCTTGCCACATTGTTGGGGACATTCCGCAACTAGGATGACCTATAAAAAGTGCGGTGTGTCCCCTGACCGTTAATTAAAATGTGGCAAACGAAACGTCCCCCTGCCACACAAAGGAGGCAAATAAAATGTTACGTTCTCTGTATAGCGCTGCATCAGGGATGCAAGCCCAACAGATTAATCTTGATGTTGTTTCGAATAATCTGGCTAACGTGAATACGACAGGCTTTAAAAAGAGTAGTGTTGATTTCCAATCACTTTTTTATCAAACCATCAGAAATTCCAACGTTTCCGACAGTACAGGTCTGAATAATTTTGCGGTGGAAGTAGGTAATGGCGTTAAGGTTGCGGCCACCAGAACTGCTTTTACCACTGGCAGTATTCAGGCTACTGGCAATCCCATGGATGTGGCGATTGAAGGAAACGGCTTTTTTATGGTGCAACAGGCTAACGGGCATGTGGGTTTCACCAGAGCCGGCGCCTTCCGTCTGGATCATGAAGGTTACCTTGTCAATCCGGATGGCTGTAGATTATTATCTTCTAAGGGTAATGTTTCTCCGGAAAACTCCACGTCTTTAAACGGACAGGAACTAAAATTTATTCAACCTGATACGGACGAGCTTGTTGTCACCATCGCTTCTGACGGAACTGTGAACACAGAAAAGGAAGTGGCTACTCCGCCGATCATCGAGTTAGCTTATTTTACTAATCCTGATGGTTTAGCCGCGATAGGTGCTTCGGCTTATGAATTTACTCCGAGCTGTGGTGAGGCCTTTATTGGTCAGCCAGCCGTAAATGAACAGTTAGGGTTAATCCGCTCTGAATGTTTAGAGGCTTCTAATGTTAGTATTGTTGATGAAATGGTAAAAATGATTATGGCGCAAAGAGCGTATGAAATCGGGTCTAAGGCGATCCAATCTTCCGATGAAATGCTGGGTATTACCAACGGTCTGAAACGTTAATGGACTTAAGTAGGAAAAATGACCGGGAGGTGTTCTGATGCAGATTAATCCCTTATCGATAGCAGTACAACAGCATACCCTTAAAGCAGAGAGTGCCTTGGAGCAAAGCAAGGGTGATTTCCAAGAAGTTCTGGCCCGTGCTCAGCGCGAACAGGATGAGCCGAAGTTAAAACAAGCCTGTCAGGATATCGAAGCAATGTTTATTCAGCAAATGTTTAAACAAATGCGGGCGACTGTTCCTAGAGGGGGCCTAATTCCGGAAAGCATGGGGACTAAGATCTATGAGGAGATGCTAGACGCTGAATACAGCAAGCTCATGGCCAGCTCTCCGGACAATTTTGGTATTGCCGAGATGCTCTATCAGCAGTTAAAAGCCCAAGAGTAGCCCAAAGAATAATAAAGAATAATAAAAAAGCAAAGTCGCTCTTGCTGAAGACTTTGCTCTTTTTCTTATTTAATTTTTCCTGTACTGACTAAACATGTTGTTAAAAGCCGGAATGTGATTGGTTTTTTTTGACAGACATACTAGCAACGTTCTCTTTAATAATGGCAACTTGCTCATCAATGTCGCCGATGCGAGTCAAGATAGTCATCTTATTGACTTCGTTGGCGGAACGCCACGCATCCAATAAACGAGCCCGTTCACTATAAAGGGAACTTAATTTCTTTTCAGTCATTAATTTTCACACCTCGTTTCTTCTTATATTTATTGATATGTTTGAATTTTTGACTAATAACACATTAACATAAATATTGTTGTCAATATTATATAACATAAAATCCTGAAAGAAAAGCCTATTTGCAAAAATAATAAGAAATCTTTTAGTAATTTGTTAAGTATTCATGTCGAATTTGTAATTGTACATACATAGTATTCGACTTTCCCGGCAGGATTATGTCCGTTTGTGTAGAATATTTATTCATATTATCAATTGTTGTTGCCGCCTGTACAGGATTTTTGCCTAGAAAGCTGAAGGGGTTTTTATGAAGAGAAGAATAGGGCTGCTGACATTTTTATTTTTTTTATTGCTGAGTCTGCCGCTTTTAGCCGGCGAAGAAGTAATGACCAAATTATTTTTTGATAAATGGCTTGTGAATACTACCCGTCCCCTAGAACGGCAAATTGACAATCTGACCGTAACCTATCGCGCCTTGGAAAAGGAGCTTGCCGCATTGCGGGAACTGTTAGGCACAGAAATTAAAGTAAGCATCGGTGAGCATACTGCCTATCTTGACGGACAGGCTGTTCTCCTTGATACCGCACCAATGATTAATAACGGACGCACCATGGTTCCGGTGCGTTTTATCGGGGAAGCCTTGGGGGCGAATTTTCTTTGGGAGGAAGAAACAAGAAAAGTTTCCTATATATATCAGGATCTGCTTCTGGAAATTTTTATTGATCAAAAGCAAGCCTTGGTCAATAAGCAACCCATCACACTTGATACCCCCCCTTTTATTCTCAACGGCAGGACCCTGGTGCCCCTTCGTTTTATCGGGGAACATTTAGGTGCCTCTGTGGTTTGGGATGAGGCCACGCGCACGGTAACCATTACCGGCTGAAACCGGTCAGGTAACAATTGGCTGTAAGAACCCTTTTCAAGAAGCGCGAATTTTTGATATAATGCAAGAGCCAGTGTAAGATTAATTTTTAGGGTGGAGTAGTGTGATGCCAAAAAGATACAAACTGAAAATAGATGATCTGAGAGATAGAATTGCGGCAGTCTTAGTAATTGTAATGGTTTTGCTGCTGGGTGGTTATATGGTCTATGATTTGTATTTCCGTTTACCGACATCATCTTTACCGCCTTCAGCTGATTCCGGTTCCTCAATAGAGGACAACGTTATTGCGGAAAACTATAATATTTTACTCTTAGGTTTAGATGGGCGTGCCGGGCTGAATGACCGCAGTGACACCCTCATTTTGGTGTCTTTAGATCAGCAGCAAAAGAAGGCCCAGCTGCTCTCCATTCCCCGTGATACCAGAGTGAAAGTCAGGGGTTCCTGGGATAAAATCAATGCCGCCTATGCCTATGGGGGCGTGGAATTATCCAAGCAAACCGTGGCTGATTTTCTGGAGGTAAGCATTGACAGGTATGTTATAATAAATTTTAATGGTTTGATAAAGCTGGTTGACGAAATCGGCGGGATTGACCTTAATGTCCCGGTCCGGATGTATAAGCCTTTAGAAGGGATTGACCTTCAACCGGGTAAGCAACATTTAAATGGGGCACAAGTTTTAGCCTATTCTCGTTTTCGGGGTACTTCGGGGGGAGATATAGACCGTTCCCAGCGCCAGCAGGAAGTGATTACGCTTTTAGTCAAGAAAGCGCTGCAAGAGAACAGCATCGCTCAGATTGCCGAACTTGCTCAAATCGCTCGCAAAGATATCGAAACAGATTTAACGGTACGTGAAATCGTGGCTTTGGCCCGTTTGGCCTCGCCTGTCTTAGAGAACGGCCTGACCACCAAGGTTTTCCCGGGTAAAAGCAAGTGGATTGATGAGATCTGGTACTGGATTCCGGACCTGGGCCAGCTTGATGAAACCTTATTAATTTCCGAAAATACCTTATCAAAATAATGTGGGGGACAAAAAGTGGATCTTAAGAATAAGATAAACAACAGAGAAAAGAGAGATATAAAAATGCCGCCGCTAGTGCGGAAAAAAGTGAACAGAAGGCTCACCCCTGCCGGCTATATTGCTTTAATCGCTTTTTTTATCCTGTGCCTTTCTTTCGGTTTTTGGCTGAGTGGGAAAATGAATCCCCCTTTATTGCCGGAGGATAAACAAGATAACCCTGAGCATGTTTTTAAATCTCCGGATATCTTGAACATTTTGATCTTAGGAGTAGACCAACGGGAGAATGAACCGGCCCGGGCCGATACCTTGATCTTTGTGGCGCTGGATTTAGAGGAGAAAGACGTTCATCTGCTCTCGATTCCACGAGATACGCGGGTGCCCATACCCACCAAAGGGGTTACCAGAAAAATTAATTATGCACATGCCGTAGGGGGAGCCGAATTAACCGTGCAAACGGTCGAAAAATTCTTAAAGCTCCCCGTACATTATTATATGGAAACAAATTTTGAAGGTTTCAGCAAGGTGATAGATGTCCTCGGAGGGATTACGATCAATGTTGAAGAACGGATGTATGTACCTCTCGAAGGGATTAATCTACAAGCTGGGGTACAAAAGCTGGATGGGGAAGCAGCTCTCTCCTATGTACGCTGGCGTGACGGGAGCGGTGATATCGGGCGGATTGGACGTCAGCAGAAATTTTTACAGGCCGTCGCTGATCAAGCCCTACGATTTTCCACCATTTGGAAGGTGCCGCAGTTGGTGGAGGAATTGACCAAACATGTGAAGACTGACCTGAAACTCCAACAAATGATTGCTCTCGCCAATAAATTCAAGGATCTAAAGAATATTGAGATTCAATCATATCAAGTTCCCGGTGTACCTGATGATGTCAATTACGGTGGTAGTTATTGGATTGCCAATGAGCCGCAATTGACTAAGATCCTGAGTAATATTTATAAAAATCATCAACAAGCTGAGGGAAATTAAAAATAAACGGGAACAAATAAAGGGGAATTACGTCTGTGCATATTACAAACGCTTCTATCCTAGGTGTACCTGTAGCCCAAGCGACCATGGAACAGGTTTTAAACTGGGTAGAAAAGAGAATTGAGGCTGGTCAGCCACCTGCCCATCTGGTCACCGCTAATGCGGAGATTATCTATCGCGCTTCGTGGGACGCTGGGCTGGCCGGGCTTCTGTCCAAAGCAGATATGATTACTGCTGATGGTGCCGGAGTTGTTTGGGCCGGTAAAAAAATCCATACTCCGTTTCCGGAGCGGGTCACGGGCGTGGATCTAACCATGGGGCTCCTGGCCCTAGCCGAAAAAAAAGGTTGGAAAGTTTACTTTCTCGGGGCCAAACCCGAGGCCGTGGAAAAGGCGGTACTACGGGTTTTAAGCCAATATCCCCAGTTGGAAATATGTGGCTATCACCACGGATATTTTCCCAAGCAGGAAATTGACCAAGTTGTGTCGAATATATATAAGGTTGAACCACATCTTTTATTTGTGGCCCTGGGCGTACCCAGGCAGGAACAGTTCATTCAGGAGAATTTTAGCCAGTTGGCTGTTCCGGTATCAATAGGGGTAGGAGGTACCTTTGATGTACTTGCCGGGATAGTGAACCGTGCTCCCCGGTGGATGCAGAAATGGGGGTTAGAATGGCTTTACCGCCTCCTCAAAGAGCCCCGGCGTTTTGTCCGCATCTTGGCCTTGCCCCGTTTTACCTGGGCTGTGTGGCGCCAGAGTAGGGCTACACGCCAATAGTGAATTTCTGGTTATTGACTTGCCAAAATCATGTGATATAATATGTGATGTAGTGACTTGTCAAGCTTAGACGAGTGTGTTATTATCCCAATTATAGGGATATCAACATATAGCTTCACTAAAAGCGAACAAAGACTTTTAGGGTTTAGGTTAATTGCTAATCCATTTTGAAAGGGGGGATCCGGCCACTGAAAGCTTAGGAAAGAGTACATAAGATAGTAAGAAGGTTCCAATGTGAGAAAACCCGGTAAAATCAGGCAGATAGCCAACTATCGGGAGGAACCACCCCCGGCGTATACAAAGTATACCTCGGGTATTGAACCCAAGTCTTAGACTTATGGTTCAGAACCTTGAAAACTTTAAGGAGGGATATAGTTTGAAGTCCAAAAAATTATTTGCCATCTTAACGCTCGTAGCGTTCATGATGACACTCGTACCGGCACTGGCATTTGGTGCAGTTACATATAGTGCAACCGGTACTAAAATCGTAGATGTTGAAAATGAAACATTAAAGGCTGGTAAAACAGCTACAATTACTGTTGAATTCCGTGATGGTGCTAAAAAATTGTTAGTTAGTACACCTCTTGATTCTGTTTTTGTAAAAACCTCTAAAGACGGAGTTACAGTGACAGCTAAAGGGGCGAAGGCTGATAAAACAGCTGATTCTAAAGTTTTAAATTTTAAGGGCGATGGAGCAGGTGGTGCAACAAGTTTTTTCTGTATTGCTGAACTGGCAGCAGATGCTCTTTACACAAATGCTGATGGGTGTATTGAATTTGATGTAACCTCTGCCTTTGCTGAAGAGTTTGTAATTAGCTTCTGGAACGATCTTACTGGTGCAGATGATGAGAAATCTGCTAATAAGATTGGCGAGGCGACCATTACTTTCACTTCTGAAGCAAGCAAAGTAGATAATGTTAGCCTTTCTGTAAGCGGTGATAAGGCAGCCGGGGACGAAGTTACGCTTACAGCTAGAGTTGAAGACAACCAGAATAATGCTGTTAAAGGAAAGACCGTTACCTTCTATAAGAAAAAAGGCTCTAGCGGTAGCTATTCGACAATAGGTACTGCCACCACTAATAGTGTTGGTAAAGCTGAATTCGAATATGATGAAACCGAAGCCGGCGATTTTTACTATAAAGCTAAATGCGGTAGCTCAGAGGTAGTATCTGCTAAATTTACTGTAGCCCCTGGCGATCCTTTGGCGATCAAAGCGATTACGGCTGACGGTAAAATATTTGATGTAGATAAAGATGATAACCAAATTAAATTCGAAGTCACAGATTATTATGGGAATAAGATAACAAGTGCTGGCAAAGTTAAGGTATCGATTACTTCCTATCCGAAGGGTTCGGATTTCGAAGATGATGAAGACATTGATGGCGCTGATGTGTATGATAATGCAGATGAAGAAATAGTTGCACTGGTGACCTTCGACGAAGTCGGAGACTATACAATTAAAGCCAAACTTGTTGGATCAGGCATTTTCACAACAGTGAAGGTTAAGGCTATGGAAGCCGGAGATGCTGAAGAGATTATCGTAAAGTTCCAAAAGGATAAGGCTAGATCTTTAATAGCAAGTGATCTTGTTGCTGATACTTTGAAATTAGATGTTAAACTTGTTGATGCTAATGGTATTGAAGTTGACGCTGATGATTACAAAGCCTATAGCAGTAATGTTAGTTTGGTTAAGATCGATACCATTGATTCTGGCGAATTAACACTTGAAGGTCCTAAAGATGAGGACAAAAGAGGCGTTGCTACTATTACTGTAGTTGACCTTTCTACAGGTGAAACAGCTAGCATTGATGTGCCTGTTGTTGGTCAGCCTTATGCAATTGATGTTGATTACACAGTATCCGGCAAAACTGCAGATGTTACGTTGCAATTTGTTGATGACGAAGGTGATGTAACCGCAGCTGGTGCAGATAAAGATTATGAATTAATTCTTCCTGAAGGTGTCTCCGTTTCAGATAAAAAAGTATTTGATGATGAATCTGGGACAGCTTCCTTTGAAGCAACTGTCACTGAATACGGCACATATGAATTAACGGCTGTTTCTGTAGACGGTATTGCCAAGAAGTTCAGTATTGCTGTTGGCGAAGCTGAAGAAGTAAAGACCGGTGGCAATGCTGCTGTTACCATGTTCATTGGTAGCACCGGATATGTAGTTGACGGTGTTCCGATGATCAGTGACGTATCTCCTTTCATTAAAGACGGTCGTACCTTTGTAGCAGTTCGTCCTCTGGCTAATGCTTTCGGCGTATTGGCTGAAAACATTGGTTGGAATGAAGCTACTCAGACTGTTACTTTGACTCGCGACGATATTACTGTAACCATCATTATTGGTTCCAATGATATCCAAGTAGTTGAAGATGGCGTAGTTACCACAGTTACTGCTGACGTACCTGCTTTCATTGAAAACGGTCGTACAGTACTGCCCTTCCGTGCAGTTGGCGAAGCCTTTGGCGCAACTGTTAGCTGGGATGAAGCTACTCAGTCCGTAACTTACGAACTGTAAGCCAAGAGACACACTAAAGAGAGAGGCACATGCCTCTCTCTTTTCTTATCTTTATATTGACAATAAGGTTCTTATAATACTAGAATATATATAGTTAGTTCACCGAATGGTGGGGGAAGGGAGAAGCATAAATGAAAAGGATATTTTCGGCAATTCTCATAATGATGATGCTCATGGTTAACAGTATTTCCACGTATGCTCTGGTTCCTTTAACACTCGGTGAAGCTAAAAAGTTAGCGGTGGAGAATGCTCGAAGTCTGCAAAGCTATCAGCTTACGGTGGAACAGCTACGGGTAAGGGCTAGGATCGCGGAAGATACTTATCAAGCTAAGGATGTCTATCTAAAATATAATAATGCTTTAAATTATTTAGTTGTTTTGGAACAGGATATTGCGGATATTCAGCAGGAATTACTAGATCCGGATTTGACTGACGAAGAGAAGGGCACTCTTAATAGCAAACTGCAAAGCAAATTAAAGATGAAAACTACTCAAGAAATGTCTATTGCCGGTTATAAAGCTCAGTTTCCAACGTCATTAGGCGCTGATACCCCTGTAAAAAAAGCCTGGGAAGCGGCCGAGAATCTTTATGATGATACAAAGGTTAGCTATGAGCAAGCTCTTTTGCAAATGGAATTAGCAGTAGAAAAGTTGTTTTTCGGTATCTATTACCAACAACTATCTCTGGATATGTTAAATAAAGTTAGTGAAGTGCAAGAAGTAAATAAACAGATTGCGGTAACCAGTCGCAATCTGGGGCTGGCTACAGAGCTGGATGTAGAAAAGGTGGAGAAAGCTCTCAACGATACAACTAAGAGTATGACCGATTTAAGGGTTACTCGTGAAAGCGCAGTCTGGAAGTTAAATGATTTAATCGGGAGAGAGGTTACCAACCCTCTGCAGATTG
>Ga0265294_10007283_pt1 | contig 13167 bp, 14 predicted proteins | sample MunlanPumphouse3_FD_192504 | JGI IMG/M metagenome (GOLD analysis project Ga0265294, IMG submission 192504) | Groundwater microbial communities from a municipal landfill in Southern Ontario, Canada - Pumphouse #3 | ecosystem: Environmental > Aquatic > Deep subsurface > Groundwater | place... | reverse complement strand
AGTTCTTGAATAATATTACTTCCACCAAATCTTTCATAAAGCTTATAATGTTCTTTCTTTATCCCTAAAAAAGTCATATCAATATCATTTAAAATAAATAATAAATAAGCTCCTTTCATAAGATATTTAAATTCAAGATTTAATCCTTTTTTTTCATGTTTAACTATTAATCTTGATAGCTCTCCTATTTTGTTATATTGTTTTCTAATATTATCAAAACTAAAGATTTTATCTGATGGTAGTTTATTTTCTGAATCAAAAATTAATCTAGTGGTTCCACTTATATTTTGATCATTTTTATAAAAGATGATAGCAGAGTTTTTATCATAAATATCAAGGTTTAGACCATCAATTAAATCAGGAAACTCTTTTTGATAATTTATATTTTGATAAACATCACTTCTTAGTTCAAATACTTTAATTAAATCTTCAGCATTTGTTACAATACTTAAATTTTTTAAAGAAGAATCCCAATTTATTTTCTTATTAAATGATATTGTTTCTTCAACAATCTCTTCAAGAAACACCCTTTTCGTAAGCAATTCAATTATATATTTTTGATTATTGTTAAAATCATCAGACATATAGCTTAGAGTTTTACTAAAATTTAAAACAAGTAACTTTTGAAGTTCTTGTAAAGCCAGATTTTTGTTTATGTTTGTCATATTTATCCTTTAAATTAATTTAAAGGTAAATTTCTCATAAAATTGTCACATTTCTGTCACAAAAAAGTAAAATTTTTAATTTTATATATTTAGGATTAGGAATTAGAGATTTATTATGAATTAATAGATTTATTTATAATTAGTTAATTTGTATAAATTTAATTAGTAAAAAAAATTTATTTTAATAGATTGAAGAATAAAGTACAGTAGAATATAAAATTTCTAACTAAAATTTATTTTGTAGCCTATTGAACTAACAGATTTAATTATCTTATGATTAAATTTACTTGTTGTTCTATGCATTAAAGTTCTTAATGTACTATCAGATATTTGTCTATCAAACCAAATAAAGTTTTCTATCTCAGAAAATCTTACTACTTCACCCTTTGCTTTGATTAATATTTCTAAAAAAAGTCTCTCATTTTTTGTTAAATCAATTTCTTGATTTTTAAAATAAACTTTTAAATATGGTTCAAGAGAGTAATAATAGTCGTGCGATAATTTATATTTTCCATTTTCATCTATTTTTTCACTTCTTTTTTGTAATTTATAAGTAGCAATATTCATACTACTTTTTAAGTCATTACGATTAAATGGTTTTACCAAATAAGCAAATGGTTCAATTTTCGCAGCTTTATCAAGAGTTTCATCATCACAATATGCACTCATAAATATAATAGCAGTGTTACTATTTTCATTTACCTTTTTTGCAATATCAATACCACTAAGGCTGTTTTTTAGAAAAATATCCATTAATATAATATCTGGCTTATTTTTTGAAAAAGATAATAATGCTTCTTCATAAGTTGTTACAATATCTGTAACTTCATAACCCAATTTTATTAAAGTACTTTTTGTATCAAGTGCAACAATTGTCTCATCTTCAACAATTAAAATTTTTATCATATTTCTCATCTTTTAATTTTAAATATTATCATATAATAATTTAATCACATTTTTGTCACAAAAGCTACTCTTTCCACCTTAATTTTACTTTTACACCTTCATTGGTACTAATATTCATTTCTGCTTTAAGTTGTTTTTTTGCTAGAGTTTCAATTAAAGTAAGCCCTAAAGAACTTTTTTTAATATTTGGATTATATCCTTTTCCATTATCACTATAAATAAGCTTATACTCTTTATTTTTACCAAAAAAAGATATATTTACAATTCCTGATTTATTTTCATCAAAAGCATGTTTAAAGCTATTTGTTAGTAACTCATTTAATATTAATCCACAGTAAATAGCTGATTCAGAGCTTAAATTACAATTTATATCATATATAACATCAATATCATGCTCAAAGCTTTGTTTTATTTCAGATATTATCTTCTCAAAATATTCATTAGCATCAACAAATGTAATAGTATCTTTTTGATAAAGAAGCTCATGTAAATGACTCATTGCACTAATTCTATTTTGAATTGTTGTTAAAAGTATATTTATTTTAGAATCATTAATTTCGTCATTTTGCAATCTAATTAAAGATATTATAGTTTGCATATTATTTTTTACTCTATGGTTTAGCTCTTTTAGTAAAATCTCTTTTTCTTCAAGTGCTATTATTAAGTTATTTGTTTTATTACTAACTATTTTATTTAATCTAGCTTCATTCTCTTTTTGTTCAGTAATCAAACTTAGCTGCATTTTTTCTTTTTCATCTTGTAATCTTTTTATTCTATTTGCTAAAGCAATAGAGAATACTAAAGCTTCTAATATAAAAGCTATTTCAATAATATAATAAGATGATAAATCATCTTCTATTATTCCAGAGCTTGATAAATACATTAAAGAACCAGCAAAAAGTATTGCTGTCCAACCAAATAATATTAATTTTGCTTGTTCATTTTTATTTAAAAAAGCATAAAAAGTTATAAAAAATAGATATAACATAACCAATATAGATATAACATTTCTATATGGTTCAAGGTAGTTTGTAAATATAAACAATATAACAGATGAAACTAATAGCGCAATTAATATATTTAATATGAAATTAATTTTTGGATATTGATTTATTTGAAGAAATGATTTTGAAAAAAGTGCTAAAAATAAAACTGGAAGTGCTATAAAAATTGCTGCATAGTTAACAATATATTCCATAAAAGCTGAGTCAAATAGATATAAATTTGCAAATCCAACATAAAGCAAATGATGGAATACTAAAGTGATAATATATCCAACATAATAAAAATAACTAATATCTTTTATCATAAAATATATTGATAAATTATATAGTGCTAATACTATCATTCCACCAAAAAAGAGGCTTAGAATTATTTGTTGAATTATCTCTTGTTTATAAAAAGCTTCATAAGAATAAAGATTTAATTTTAAAGATAAAGAGGTTTTTTTTGATGAAGCTTCAATATAGTAAGTTTTTGTCTCATCTTTTTCTAATTTTATATGAAAAACTGGGTTTACAGATTTTCTTTCTATACTTTTATTTAGTAATCCTTCACTCTCTTTTAAATTATTGTTTTCATAAAAGTTAATATTTGTTACCAAAGGATTATCAAACTCTATTATTTTTAAAATAGCTTCATTTTCTATATTGTGTAGAGTAAATTTAATCCATACTTTAAAATCTGGTGAATAACCAAATTTTTTAGTTGAAGAGTCTATTTTTGAAAAATTAACTTTATTTTCTATTATTTTATCAATTGTTAATTTTTTTGAATAGTCGATAAATATCTCTGAAGAGCTTAAAATATCTATATTTGAAGATTTATCAATACCAATATTAGTGGCACTTAAATAGGATAAAAATAGCATAAAAATTAGTATTATTTTTTTCAATATTCCTCTATTTGTCTATTTTATTTGTATTTTCTAATTATGCCTTAAATGATATAAATTATAATTTATCAATATATTTTTAGTTTATTTACTAAATAAATATTGAAATAATAAATAATACAACGATAAAATGAAAAGATTAAGATATAGATAAATTGTAACAAAAATGTGACTAATTCTCGATACAATTGTTTCGTTAGTTTTATATGTTTACTATATAACTACGCTACACAATGGGAAAACATAAAATGAATAATTTTATAATTAAAATATTTTTTTTATTTATAACTTCTCTTTTAACTGGCTGTTATCATAATTATAAAATAGATAATACATCACAAAAAGAGAGTTATAAAACTTTAAATGAGTTATCTGTTGTTATTGAACAAACTGATACTAAAATCATAAATGCACAAAGAACAAATGTACACTATGTAAATTGGGGAAATGGAACAGGAATGTCACCAGTGTTTACATTTAGTGAACCTTTAATCTTTAATGAAAGTTGTAAATCTTTAAATAAAATCTATTTTAATAAAATCACAAACAAACTGCCAAATCTAATACAACTATTTGAAGATAAAAATATAATAGTCAATAACAATCAAGCAACAAAAAAATTAACTATAACTATAAAAGAGTATAACTGTACTAATAATATTATTTATCTACAAGCCTCTTTATTTGAAGATAGAAATCTTATCTATCAAAACTTATTTGTTTTAGATAGTTACTCTAATTCAAACTCTTTTAAAACTTTTTATAAAGATGAAAAAATGGATATTAATAAGTTTTTTAAAGTTTTAATTGAAGATTTAGAAAAGACTATGAAATTTCCTCTAAAAAATATCTATTAAATAATTTTATAAAATCAATAAATGTGACGAAAATGTGACATCTTTTTGATATAGTTTTTTTAAGTAACTAATAATTAGTTTAATAAAAAATATAAGGAAAAAAAATGTATAAAAAAATAGTTGTAAGTTCTCTATTCTTAATGGTTGTATTTAGTGGTTGTAGTTATAGGAATGATTCTAATGTCTCTATTCCAAATAATCCAGTAAATCAAACAAATATTTTAATAACAGAAGATAGTTTAAATGATAAAAGTTGCATTAATATAGAAAAAATTGATGTTAGTGTAAAGAAATTAACAGCATTTCATAAAGACCCAACAAAAGAACAAGCAAACTATGTATTATCAGAAAAGGCGAAACAACTAAAAGCAAATGTAGTAAGAAATGTAAAGTATAGTTCTGGAATAGGTTTTACAACATGGGGATATATGGATGCTGAAGGTGATGCATCTAAATGTAATTTAGATTAAATTTTTTGAATTTAATCTAAAAATAATTTTAATTTAAAAAAGAGTTAAGTAGTAAATAATATAAAACTATTAGAAAAATGTGACAATTTTCTGATAGAATTTTCACAAGGCATAAAAATAATATTTATACAAGGGAATAAGATAAAAATGGGGATTTTTACTAAATTTAAACTTACAGAGGTATTAAGTACCTTTTTCTATCTAGTTAATATGATCTTTACAAATAAACTACAAAATTTAAAAGTAATCAAATATTTTGTAAATTCAATAAATTATTATAATTTTTTAAATAATAAAGTTCAATATAATATCTTAGGTAAGGAAAATATAAAATGAAACCTTATATTAAAGTATTTTTATCACTTTTAATAGTATCTGTTTTTTGTGGGTGTAGTGCTACAAAGTTATCAAAATATGACATTAAAGAAACATATTCAGAAAAACAAGTATTAGTTTATGACAAAACTATTAATTTACCTACAAAAGGATATATAGGTAATATCCAATTCTCTCCAACAAATAAAGATGAATTAACTATAGTATCAATAGATAAAATAGAATATGGGTCATATCGAACTGACCATTTTATGGTTATAGATTTAAAAAATGGAAAGTTAAAAAAAGATATAAAACTTGACAAAACTAAAGATACTTATGATGTAGAGTTTATTAAATATTCAGATGATGGTAAAAAACTTTATTTAATGAAGATTTATGAAAAAGTTCTTAAAAATATATGTCAAAAAAATATTACAGTTTATGAGACACCTGAAAAAACTACTTTTGAAAAAAAATGTGAAGATAGACTTGTAACAGAACTTATAAAAGATAAATTTACCATTTTAGATTTAGAGACAGGGCAACTATCTCCTTACTATAGCTACAATTGTGATGAACTTATACCTAAAGAGTTAAATAATAATGAAATAGAATCTTATTGCGATGTATCTCTTAATTCACCAATTAATACAACTTATTTTTATTCTGGCAATAAAAAGCAAAATAAAACTAGTAAAGGTATTGCTATATATGATAAAAATAGTTTTAAACCAAAAAAGCTTATTACTTTAGATGATAAATTAGATACAGAATTTAGAATAGAAGTTGTAAGTGAAGATGGACAATATATACTTTTTAAAAAAGACTTTCGTGATAATAATGAAAAGTTTAAAAATAGTCAATATTCAGTATATGATTTAAAAAACAATAGAGTTATTCATAATTTTGATACTACCTTATGGATGATTGGAAGAGCATTTATAGACAAAGATAATTTAATTTTTACATATAGTACAGACTTCACTGAAATTGGAAATACTTTGTATTCTAAAAAGCATTTAAGTATTCTAAATCTAGTTACAAATGAAAAAAAGATTTTTTCTGATTGTGGGGAGAGTGGAGGAAAATGTTATTTAACTGAGGGTATTTATAACTTAAACGATAGGTATATAATGTGGAGAGATTATTCAAAATATCATATTTTTGATAAAAAAGATATGAAAATAGTTCAAGAGTTTAATGGAGCAAAGAAATTTGCAGTAAGTAGAGATTTTAAAAGAGTTGCTTTTTATACAATCATGCCTAATGAATTACATCTATTTGATATAGTACAAGGAGAGTAAATTATGGCAAAAATTATTGATATTGCAAATTTTGCAAATGATGCTTATGAAGTTGAATCTAAATTAAATCTACCTAGTATAGACTTTAAAAAACTGGATGTAAAGTATGATGGTTCAAATGGCTTTCAAGGTTCTGCTTATTTTAATTCTAAAACAAATGAGTTAGTTGTAGCTTATGCTGGTACAGATTTTACTAGTATAAAAGATTTAAAAGCTGATTTAGGAATAGGACTCAATCTTGCTATTGGTCAAACAGATAATGCTAAAGATTTTTTAAGTAGAGCTTTTAATAATGTTACTGAAAATTTAGGAGTTAATTCAAATAATATTAATGTTACTATTACTGGGCACTCTTTAGGTGGATACCTAGTTCAACAAGTAATGGATAATCCTCCAATAAACTCCGAAAATATAGCAGGAGTAGTTTTTAATTCACCAGGTATTTCTAGTGATAAATTTTTACCAAATCTTATTTCAATATCTGATGCAAATGACCCTGTTACAGGAATTGGTGGAGGTATAATTACAACTAATCATATAACTCTTGGTAATACATCTGGTCCTTTAGCTGCACACTCTATGGATAATATGATTAATACTTTGGAAGAAAGACCTTTTATAAGCAATCTTGATGTAAAAGGTATAAATAACTTAGAGCCAGATATAAAAAGTGTTGTATTTAAAGATTCTGAAAATTCTATTGTTTATATAACAGAGAAAAAAGCTGAGTTTTATAAAAAATTAATAGAAAATAATCCAGAACTAATTAGAAAGTTAGAGATAGAATATAATAATCAAAAAGCAGTTAATGCTGTAAAAGATTTTAATAATGGAAGTCAAGATTTTGGTGAAGTTATAAAATGGGTATCCAATTCTCCAAAAGCTATTTCAGAATTTAAAAGTATTTTAGAAAAAAAAGGAAATGATAATTTACTTAAATATATTCAAGATGAAAATAGTTTTAAAAATGCACCGAATGAGATACAAAAAGTAATTGTTTTGGAAACTCAAGAAGGTAATGCTTTATCGACTCAATTAGGTACATCTATAGGTGGAAGTATAGGAAGTGTTATTATTGGGAATAATGATTTTTCAAATATAGAGAAGATAGCTATTTCAACTTCAACAACAGTTGTAGGGCAAAATGTAGGAGAATATCTAGGTGGCAAATCTGATGCTTTTGATAATATTGATAAAGATTTAGGAAATACACTACAAGGAGCAGTACTATCTTTTGCAATATCATCTTTTTTTGCAAAAAATGATACTTTAGCAGATATTTTAGGGATGGATGGAACATTTGTAGGTGGGTTAGCTGATTTTACAGTGAGCTATACTCTTGGATATTATGGTTCACAAGCTATATCAGACCTTTTTGCTTTTTCTGTAAATAATATAAGTTATAGTAATAATAAAATATTTAAGAATCTAGCATAAATAGGAGTTGATTATGAGTTTATTAGCTAAAGAAAAGGATGAACAATGAATGATAATAATTTTTTTAGATGTGAATTTAAATTTTTTAAATATCTTTTTTTAGGTCTATTTTTATTAAATATGATAGCAATAGTTTTTCAATATTTATTTAATGTAGGATTGTTTATTTCTATGATCATAAGTGTAATAATTATATTTATATATATAGTATATTTTATATATTTATTTATTAAAGTGAAAGTATTTAATAAAAAATATAATTGTCAAGATATAAAGCAAAGACTTTCAAGTTGGCTTTCAAGTTCAATTTAATAAAGGGTAAATTATGAGTGTAATACCTGAGCAAAATGATGTTTTAAAATCAGTTGGTAGCTTTATAGGAGAACAAGCGATTAATGCAACAGCTATAGCTAGTGCAATAATAGTTTTGAGAAGTGGAATAAGAGACCCAAAAATTATAGCTGGTGCATTTGCATTATATGGTTCTGTAAAACAAAGTGGAAGTATAATGGGTGGACTTGCTGGAGAAAAATTCGACTTATATTTAAAAAATACATTTGGAATTGATGTTGATAAATTTATTAATGAAAATATAAAACAAATAAATGAAGTTGTAGATACATATTTTAATAGCGAAACTACTGTATTAGAAACTATTATAATAGAAGATAATATTGAAACAACGAAACAAAATATTGAGGTATTTAAAGGTGGATATGGTGATGTAAAACTTTACAAAGGAAATGATGGAAGCTATACCTATTCAATACCTTCAGATGATGAAGGAAATATAAAAGTAATAGTAATAGACAAAAATGGTAATGTATTAAAAAATGATTTTGATATAAATGAGACAACAATATTAGACCCTGTTATTGTAACAACAAACCAAGAATATAGTGATGCAAAAACTATGGCAGATCTACTAAAAGACCCAAATAATTTGGCAAAATTAGAAGATGGAACACTTTTAGTTGATAGTGGAGAGATAAAATCTGATGGATTTGTTGATTATAAAGATAGCGAAGAAGAAATAAGAGATAAAAGAAAACAAGAAGAGGAAGAGTATAGAAAGACACATAGCCAAGAAGAGAGTGATATATACTGGGGAGGAGTGATAAATACAGCAGTTGGTCAAATAGGAAGCTTGGTAATAGCAAATAATCAGAATTTTTCAAATATAGAAAAATTAGCTGAAAATACTTCATTTTCGACTTTGGGAGATTTTGCAGAGTATAAATATGGTGGTAGTGAAAATGGTTTTAATACTGCAGATACTGCTTTAGATAATCTAAAAGGAGCAGTAGTATCATTTGCCCTAGCATCATTTTTTGCTAAAAATGATAATATTGCAGATATCCTAGGAATGGATGGAACATTTATTGGTGGTTTAGCTGATTTTACAGTAAGCTATACACTTGGTTATTATGGTTCACAAGCTGTATCAGAACTTTTTGCTTCTTTAATATCTATAAATAATATAGATTATAAAAATAATAAAATATTTAAGAATGTAGCATAAACAGGAGTTTAATATGAGTTTATTAACTAAAGAATGTGAAGTGTGTGGAACAAAAATTAGAAAATTACAAAGTATATGGAATATTTATTTATTAAAAACTGGAGTAAATATAAAATGCCCAAATTGTAATTTAAAATATAAAACATATAAAAGTATTTCATTTTTTGGTTCCTTCTATACTTGGAGTGGAGCTTCTTTTTTGGTTTTTATTATAACTGTACCAATATTTTGGGATTTTCTTGAAAATATTTTTAATTTAAAATTAGGAGCAGAGGTTTGGATATATACGTTTATTGTATTGAGCTTAGTTGAGTTTATAATAATGTTAGTAATATCTCTAAAAAGAACAGTAAATAATACAAGGAATAATTGATGTCACAAATTGATAAAAAAACTGCGATTGAACATGTTAATGATTTTTTTGAAGGTATTTATGATACAGCTATTAAAGCACCTATTTCTTTTGGTGATTTTCTAGCTAGAGTATCTGGATATAGAGATTACCAATTTACACAAGGAAGTGTATTGACAATCAATACTCATAGTTGATTGATTTAAGATTTAGTTTCTGCTTAGATTCAAAGTTAATTAGTGAATTAAGTCAATTAATACAATAATTTATAAAAATAATCAGATAAAAAATCATTTAAGCATATTGCGAAACTTATTAAGAATAAATTAATATAATATTGATTTTTTTCTAAAATAAATGTATAATCTTAAAGTAATATAAAATATATTCGCAATATGCTTAAAGGAAAAATATGAAGTTAAAACCAATAATTATAGCTATTCTTGAACAATTACATATGGAAAATAAATTTGTTAGCTTAAAATTTTTAATTAATAAATTAGATAAATATAAACCTAGTCCAAGAACATTACAAAGTATTTTGAAAGAGCTAATAGAATGCAACAGAGTAATAGTTCAAGGTAGTGCATCTACAACTGAGCATGCAATTAATGATGTTATCTCAAACTACAGAAGATTTGAATTTATTTATGTTGTTAAAGATAATGAAATTGCAGGTATTCTATTTAAATTAAGTGATAGATATAGGTTTTATTACGATAATGAATTTTTGATAAACAAATCGAAGCCTATTCCTAGCCTAGACTTACAAATATTACCATTTGATTTTAATAATATCCCTGCAGTGTTTGAAGAAAATATACCAGAAGGGATTAATAGAGAAATATTAGAAACAACTTCAAGAACGGCTGATGAATTCCAAATATTAACAATGTTAGAAGATAATATAGGTGATTTGTCTTTTACTAAAACAAGAGAAATAGTAAAGAATAAAAGCTCAAACCCATCTTATTTATCATCTTTAAATGAAATTTTAGGTTCTAATCCAAAAATTAATGTTTTAAAAGATTTAGTAGTGGGTATTGAAGATGAGATACTATTTCCTGATGGTTATGATATCTCAAAATTAGAAATAAAAAAAGCTCACGGTATATCTGGATTTCAGTATAAAAAATTGGTTAATATAGATACAGATAATAAAAAGATAGTACTAGATGATTCTGCACACGCATATATACTAAAACCATATAGTAAGCCAAAAGCAAATAAAGACAATGAAAACTATTTTCCTCATATATCTTTAAATGAACATTTGTTTATGTCATTTGCTAAAAATACATTAGGTTTTAGAGTTCCATATAGTGCAATTGTAAAAAATGAAAATGATGAAGAATACCACTATATTGTAAAAAGATTTGATAGATTTGGATTGCATAGATATGCTAAATCTACATTCGCAGTTTTCTTGGGATTAAGAAGTGATAACAAGTATGATACAACTAGCGAAAAACTTTTTGAAAGAATTGCAAAAGAGCTAATAAGTCCTCATGAAAGAATGGAGCTTTTGAAATATTATGTTTATTCTGTAATTATTCAGCATGAAGACATGCATACAAAAAATTTATCATTGATATATGACAGAGAGTTAGTTTTTCTTGCTCCTTTATATGATGTAGCGTGTACAGGATTCTATGATACATCAAAAGGTTATGATTCACATTTAACTATAAATGGAAAACAATCAAATATTAGACCAAATGATTTTAAACCATTATGCGAAAGATTAAAAGTAAATTTTAAAGAATTTAAAAAAGAAGCTCATATCATTGCAAAATTATATGAAACTGAGTTACCTAGTTATATTGAAGAGATAAAATCATTAGGATCAATTCCTTTTTATAGAAAAATTCAAAAAACAAAAATAGGTGAGGGTACATATTTGAAAGTATCAAAAGAACCAATTGAGTTTCATGAAGTATTAAGTAAGTTTCATAAAATGAGAGTAGAGCATTTAAAAGAACATGGTTGGATTATTTAATAATTTTTTATAATTGTTATTTTAATTAACTGAATAAATTTTTGGCTTCTTTTTTTGGGTCATTCCATTGGAAAGTTGATGTTATTCTAATACTTTCTGTTATAGCTATTAACATTTATGTATTTAATAGTTAATATTGTATTATTTTAATAATACGACAAAAAAACTCTTGACAATAATATTTTCATTTGCTATACTTTTGAAATAAATGTATTATTTTAAAGATAGTGCATTAAAAAAAGGTAGTAAATGCTTTCATTTGTAAGAAATTTTTTTGTACCACAATTTGACCTCATTGATACAAAAACTAGTGATTTTGAAATAATCAAAGATCTATTTATAGATGGAGTCAATAATGGTAGTTATGAAAAAAGTATCATAAGCGATAAAAATCAATTTCACCATATGATCGAACATATGACAAATGAAAAACATGGAGTTGATGCTCGTGGAAGAAATGCAATAACTTTATCATGTGCATTATATGAAAAAGAGACTATAGGTTTTATGACATTAGCTATTGATTCTGCTAACAAAGAAATTGAAATCTGGTACTTTTCCATTTTACCTAAATACAGACACAGTGGTAATGGAACAAAATATATGGAAGTTTTATTTAAAATGATTAATCGAGAATTTCCAAATTATAGTTTAATGGCAAGATGCAAAGAAAAATCAAAAGAAATGACTAAAATCTTACATAATTTTAATTTTAAAGCGGTCTCTATTAACAAAGAAGATTATGTGATTTATAAATTGGCAAAGGTTTCTTCGTGATTAAACTAAACGACATAGCCGAGATAAAAACTGGACTTGTGCTTAACAGAAAAAAAGCTGACATGAGCAAGGATCAAAAGTTATATTATAGTGTTGTATCTCTCAAGTCTTTCAATGTTGATGCCGTTTATGATAATACTTTTGCAGATGAGTTTATCTCAAATGAACAAATTAAAGAGGATTATCAAGTAAAGCAAGGTGACATCCTCTTAAGACTTCGAGAGCCTAATTTTGCAGTATACATAGACAAAGAGTATGAAAACCTTATCTATCCATCTTTGATGGTTCGTGTAAAAATTCAAGACAATAGATTTGACCCACATTTCATAGCTCACTATCTAAACAGCAACACAGTAAAAAAAGCACTCTCAACAGAACTATCTGGTACAACCATACCCATGATAAATGTAGCAAATGTCAACGAGATAAAAATACCGCTTATAAACCTAGATAAACAAAAAAAGATAGTAGAATACTTAAAACTTGCTCACCAAGAAAACGAGCTTTTACAAAACCTAATAAACGAAAAACAAAAATACTCAAAAGAGATATTTGAAACATTAGCATTACAAGGAGAATAATTAAATGCAAAAAACGACTCAAAGCACAATCAACAATGTAGTATGGAAAGCTTGCGATACATTCAGAGGTACGATGGATGGAAGT
>Ga0265294_10007282_pt1 | contig 13167 bp, 8 predicted proteins | sample MunlanPumphouse3_FD_192504 | JGI IMG/M metagenome (GOLD analysis project Ga0265294, IMG submission 192504) | Groundwater microbial communities from a municipal landfill in Southern Ontario, Canada - Pumphouse #3 | ecosystem: Environmental > Aquatic > Deep subsurface > Groundwater | place... | reverse complement strand
TCTTATCTTTTAGCCGCAAGACCAAAAGACATTTTTGTTTTTGAGATGTCTTCTCATCAACTAGATCATATTACAAAAAGTCCGCACATTGCTGTTTTTGTAAACATATACCCTGAACATTTAGACTATTACAAAACCTACTTTAAATACTTTAATGCTAAAAAAAATATAACTAGATTTCAGTATAAAAATGACTTTTTTGTCTTTAATCCTACTTTTGAAGAAATTAAAAATATAAAAACAAAGGCACATAAAATTCCCATAAGAGAAACTTTTTCAAAGAAAAACATACACAAAGACAATATTGGAGCTTCTATTGCGGTTGCAAAAACATTTGGTTTAACTGAAAAAGAAATCAAAAAAAGAATTAATGAATTTGAAACCTTAGACTCACGAATTGAATTTGTAGGAAACTTTAATGGAATTAATTTTTACAATGACTCGCTTGCAACCATTCAAGAAGCAACCATATTTGCTTTGAGCCAAGTTAAGAATATTGAAACCTTAATCTTAGGCGGACTTGATAGGGGAGTTAAATTTAATAAACTTACAAAAGAAATTAAAAAAAAGAAAATCAAAAATATTATTTTATTTCCAAACACTGATAAGAAAATATACAAAGATTTGAAAAACGAAAATATTAACTTTTTTTTCACGGACAATATGAAACGCGCAGTTTTAATTGCCAAACAAAATACAAAAAAAGGAAACTCATGCCTTTTATCCCCAGCAGCGCCAAGCTATAATCTTTTCAAAAATTACAAAGATAGAGCTAACCAATTTAAAAAATATGTAAAAAATGAAAAACTCGCCTAGTGTTCCACTTTTAATATGTTCTATTCTCCTTATTATAATAGGCGTTATTACTATTGCAACTGCATCTCCTCCTTTTGCAATAAATAAAGGTCTTGCATCAAACCACTATTTAATTCATCAACTTTTATACGGTTTTCTTCCTGGCATACTTCTTGGTGCAATAGCTTTTTTTACTCCGTTAAAAACACTTAAAAAATACTCTCTCCCTCTTTTTATTCTATCCTTTGCTTTAATGTTCCTTGTCTTTGTTCCTGGCATTGGAGTATTTGAAAAAGGAGCGGCAAGATGGATTAATCTTTTTGGTCTTAATTTTCAACCTTCAGAATTTTTAAAACTGACCACTATAATTTATTTAAGCGCAATTTATAGTAGCGAAAAAAAGAAAAAACCACTTTCTAACTTCTTTACAATCATGGGTTTGGTAGGCATTGCCTTTTATGCACAATCAGACCTAAGCACCTTTGCTATTATTGTTGCTGCATCTCTTGTTATTATTTTTTCTGCAAACATAAAACCAAAAGATGTTTTTTTAGCAGGCTTTATAAGTCTTATCAGTCTCTTTCTTCTTCTAATACCTATAGCCTATAGAGCAGATAGAGTTTTAAGTGTGATTAACCCCGAGCAAGCAAGTGACTTACACCATAAAAATCAAGCTTTAATATCCATCGGCTCAGGAGGGTTAAACGGGTCTGGATTAGGTTTAAGTGCACAAAAATTTGGCTTTGTACCTGAAGCAATGTCTGACTCTATTTTCACTATATATGCTGAAGAATTAGGATTTCTAGGTTGCGCATTTTTAATCTTTATCTTAATGTTCTTTACTTTCTATATCTTCTCAATCGCTAAAAAATCAACTCCTTTTCCAAAACTAATGGCAATTGGTATTGGAACCTGGATAGTAGTTCAATCCTTTATTAATATTCTTGCCATGTCAGGTCTTTTCCCAATTTCAGGTATTCCTCTTCCTTTTTTAAGCTATGGCGGAACACACCTTGTGTTTGAACTAATAGCCATAGGATTGCTTCTTAATATAGCAAGATCTATTAACAAAAGATGAGAATTAATATATACTAAACTTATGAAAATCATATTAAGTGGCGGAGGAACAGGTGGGCATATTTTCCCCTTAATAGCAGTTGCAAGAGAAATAAAAAAACAAACTACAAGTTCCGTTAACCTATTATACCTTGGTCCTAAAGATAAATTCGAAGAATGTTTTTTTAAGAATGAAAAAATAAAAACTAGTTTTTGTCTTGCTGGAAAAATTAGAAGACACGGAGGAGCTTCTACTATTCTTAGGAACTTGATAGACATCTTGTTTACAATTCCAATAGGAACAATACAAGCCTTTATTAAAATATTCTTCTATTGTCCTGACATTATTTTCAGCAAAGGAGGTTATGGGTCAATTCCAGTTGTTTTTGCAGGAGCTCTTTTAGGTGTTCCAATTGTAATTCATGAATCTGACACCGTGCCTGGAAAGGCAAACCAAATAATGTCTGCTTTTGCTTTTAAAGTATATGTCGCATTTAAAAAAAGAGCGGTTACCTTCTTTAAATATGAGAAAATGCTTTCCGTAGGAAATCCAATCAGAAAGGCAATCTTAAATGGAAGTAATGAAAAAGCAAAACAGATTTTTAACTTAAATTTCAAAAAGCCAACTCTTCTTGTTTTAGGAGGTTCACAGGGCTCAATTAGAATAAACGAACTCATTATCCAAACAATTCCAGATATACTTAAATATTTTGAAATTATTCATCAAACAGGATATGAAGACTTTGTGCGCGTTAAAAAATATACATCCGCCCTTATTCCTGAAGACCTAAAATCAGACTATCATGTATATGCTTTTTTAGACGAAGAAAAAATGAAAAATGCTTACACTGCTTCAGATTTAATTGTTGCAAGAGCAGGAGCTGGAACCATTTTTGAAATAAGTGCTGTAGGAAAACCTAGTATCCTAATACCCTTACCTGAGGCTGCACAAAACCATCAATTAAAAAATGCTATAACATTTGCCAAAGCAACTCAATCCACTATTGTTATTGAAGAAAAAAACCTCACTCCAAACTTTTTCCTAGCAGAATTAAAAAACACATTCCAATTTAAAGATCTTAAAGATTTAGGAAAAAGAGCAAAGAAATTTAGCACTCCAAACAGTGCAGAAATAATCGCTAAAGACATACTTAATTTTTTGAAATCATGATTAAAACAAGATTCGCACCATCACCAACAGGACCATTGCACATAGGTGGGCTAAGAACAGCTCTTTTTAACTTTTTATTCGCCAAACAAAACAAAGGGAAATTTCTTTTAAGGATTGAGGATACTGATGAGAAAAGATCAAAAAAAGAATGGGAAAAAGAAATATTTGAAAATTTAGAGAAATTAAACCTTTTTTGGGATAATAAAATAGAAAGACAAAGTGAAAGAAAGGAAATATACAAAACATATTTAGAAAAAATGTTAAAAAATGGAACAGCCTATTACTGCTTTTGTACTAAAGAAGAATTAGACAAAGAAAGGGAAGAATTAACAAAACAAGGAAAGGCTCCAGTGCATCAAGGAAAATACAGAAACTTATCCTTAAAAAAAGCTCTTTCAAAGGGAGGAAACCCAGTTATTAGATTTAAATGCCCTTTGAATAAAGACATTGCATTTTGTGATTTAATAAGAGGGGATATAAAGATAAATACAAATGATATTGGAGACTTTATAATCGCAAAGGATTTAAACAATCCCTTGTACAATTTTACTTGTGTTATTGATGATTATGAAATGCAAATTAGTCATGTAATAAGAGGGGAGGAGCATATTCCGAACACACCAAAACAAATACTTTTAGGAGAGGCTCTAGACTTTCCCATTCCTAAATTTGCACATTTATCTTTAATACTAGGAAAAGACAAAAGGAAACTTTCAAAAAGAGAAGGCTCAACAGCCATTGCTGATTACCTAAAGCAAGGCTATTTACCTTCTGCTATAATCAACTTTATTGCCTTTTTGGGCTGGAATCCAGGAACAAACAAAGAGATCTATTCGTTAGATGAATTAGTTAAAGACTTTTCTATTAAAAAAGTATCTAAGTCAGGAGCCATATTTAATATTGATAAACTAGATTGGATAAACAAAATCTATATTAGAGAAATGGATCTAGATGAGTTAACTCAAAAATGCCTTCCTTACCTAAAACAAAAAAAAGGAATTGATAACAAAAAAGTAATTTTAGCCTATAAAGACAGATTAAAAAAACTAGCAGATATCACTGAATTAACTGATTATCTTTACCAAGACCAATTAAATTATAATAAAGAGCTTCTAAGATGGAAAGATATGCAAGATAGGGAAGTAAAGGAATCTTTAACTAATGCTTTTGACTTAATCAAAAAGAGCAATGGAAATATTAAAGAAAGATTGATTAAAGAAGCAAAGCAAGCATCATCCATTGGGAGCTTTATGTGGCCTCTAAGAGTGGCTTTAAGTGGGAAGAAGGCTTCTGCAGGGCCAGATGAAATTATAAACATAATAGGAAAGGAAAAATCTCTAAAAAGGATTCAATCCGCCTTAGCGTTTTTTGACTAAATCCTAAATCTACTATAAGCTAACATCAGAACCTTGAAAAGGAGGTTTGGCTGTGAAAAAATGTAATTTATGTGGTTTACTAGGAGCACGTCCTATTGTTTATGAGAATTCCCCTGATTGGTATCTCTGTCCAAAATGTGAAGAGAACTTTAGGATAATAAGAACATATATTCAAAACAAGATACTTTCCCTGCATAAATTTGAATATGCCTATACCAATGTTTGCATGTTAACAAGGCAAACAGAAATAAAGGCGAGCACTCCAAGAAAAAATATGTTTGTTAAAATTAACCCACAAAAAATTCTTAAATATTACAGTAGAGGAAGTGGGAAAACAAATAACACACTTTCACGAAAAGACGAATGTGCTATTTGCAAAAGTAAGGAAGACTTAACAATACATCACTTATTCAAAAGAGCTGTTTTTGGAGAAAAAGACAATAATTGTATTGTTACATTGTGTCTTAGCTGTCATGTCGAAATAGAAAAACAGATAACTGAATTGGAGAAATCAATACTTAAACCGCTGGATGGTATTTTTACTTTTCTTCAAAGTCTATTACTTTTAAAAAAGATAAGCTTTGAAGACAGAAACACGTATTTAATTTATATGGTAGAGAAAAATGGAGTTTACTCCTTTTCTTTTGAAGATAGAACAGAATAAAATAATTATTCTGTTTTTGAATATTTTTATCGCAACTATTACCCAGTACCCGATTTGACTTTTTTAAAACAACATATATACTTAAGTTACAGTCGCCCATCAAAAATTAATCGCCCACAATAAAGGGCGACGGCCAATATATACTTAACTGTTTAGTAAGTACATTTATTGGGCGACTACCGTCGTCCTTTTTTGTTATAAAAATAAAAGCCATGAATAACAAAAATATATACAAAGACTTTGCTAGTCAATATGAATTATTAAAAACCCTTAGATTTGAATTAAAACCCATTGGAAAAACCTTGGAGAAAATGAGAAAAAACATTAAATATGATAAAGATCTTCAAACCTTTTTAAAGGATCAGGAAATTGAAGACTCCTATCAAACCCTAAAACCTGTTTTTGATCGTTTACATGAAAGCTTTATCAATGAAAGTCTAAACAGTAAAACATTAAAGAATATTGACTTTAGTGAATATTTTGAAAAATACAAGAACAAAAAGAATGAAGATTTAACTCCTATTGAAAATAAATTAAGAAGTGCTTTCTCAAATGCATACGAAGAGACTGCAAACAAGTGGAAGAAAAAAGAAAAATCATTAAAAAAACAAGGCTACGAAATACTTTTAAATGAAAAGATTCTAAACTACATACGCACCACTATTGATTCATTTATAGAAGTTGAAAAAAAAGGAGAAATTGAAAAAGCATTAACTCTTTTTGAAAAAGGATTTTTTACATATCTAACTGGATTTAATCAAAATCGTGAAAACTATTACGAAACAAAAAATAAAAAGGCTACGGCAGTTGCAACAAGAACAATTCATGAAAACCTCCCAAAGTTTTGCGACAATGTAATAGCATTTGAAAAAAACAAACAAGATTATTTAAATATACATAGAGTATTAGGCAAGCAAGGCATACAAACAAAAGAAAAAAAGAAAATCAAGCTTATCCCAATAAATCAAGAACTGTTTAATCTAAATCACTTTAATAAATGCTTAACCCAAAGTGAAATTGAAAAATACAATCAAGAAATCGGAAATATTAACTCTCTTATAAATCTATATAATCAAAAAAACAAAAAAGAAGAAGGATTTAAAAAACTACAATCCCTTAAAACACTTCATAAGCAAATTGGTTGTGGAAAAAAAGATTCTGAAATCTTTATTATTGAACGCGACAGAATAAACACTAAAAAACCTTTGACCTCACTAGAAGAAGTATTGCAACTTGTAAATAATGCAGGGCAAGAAGTTTTTATACAAAAAAGAACTTTAGAAATAAAAACTGTTCCTGCGTTTTTAAAATACATAAAGGAAAAAGAAGACTTTAATGGAATATACTGGTCAAAAACAGCACTCAATAATATATCTGCTAAATACTTCTCAAATTGGGATTTTCTATCTCAGCTAATTCAAGCCTCGAAAAAACCTAAAGGAGTTCCAACTGTGATTGAACTTGAAAATCTTTTTGAAATCTTAAACAAAGAAGACAAAAACCTTATTTTTAAAGAATCAATAATAAATAACAAAAAAGAAATCATAGGAAATTCAAAAGATGTTTCAGACGCTCTTTTAAATATGATTTTTAGTGACATAGAAGAAAACATTAAAATATTTATAAATAAAGCACCCGAAGTTCTAAAAAAAGAAAACTTAAGAAATAAAGAGCTAATTAAAAAATGGCTTGACTCTGTTTTAAGAATATTACAAATGCTTAAATACTTCTCCATCAAAGAAGAAAAAATTAAAGATGGAAATCCTCTAGATCCTACAACCGCTGAAGTATTGAAGTTCATTTTAGATGAAGATTTTGAATGGTTTAAATGGTATAATGCAATTCGTAATTATTTAACAAAAAAGAATCAAGACGATTTAAAGAAAAATAAATTAAAAATGAATTTTTCATGTAATACTCTTGCTGCTGGATGGGATAAAAACAAGGAATCCAGCAATCTATGCACAATATTTAAAGATGAAGAAGAAAACCTATACCTTGGCGTAATTAATAAAGAAAAATGTGCTGAAATTCAAAAGCTTTACAAAACAACAAATAAAAAAACTTGGAGTAAAATGGAATATAATTCTTTTCCAAAAGCTACCAGAATGATTCCTAAGTGTAGCACGCAAGTAAAAAAGGTTATTACTCATTTTGAAAATTCAAATAATGATTTTATCTTTTCAGCAGGGTATGAAGTTAGCTCTGGAAAAAAATTTGAAAAAGAACTTATCATTTCAAAAGAAGTCTTTGCCTTAAATAACAAGGGCTATCAAAAAGATCTTGGTAAAACTGAATGGCTATACTACATCCCTCAAGCTAGAAAAAAGGATTTTATCAAGAAGTTTCAGAAGGAGTATTGGAAAATATCCTTCAAACAGAATAATCCAAACGAAAAAGATTTAAAAAAAGCATGGGAAAACTTTTGTAAAAAAGACTACTCAAAATTAAACGAATATGAAAAATCATACAAAGACGCATTAACTCAATGGATTGACTTTTGTAAAGATTTTCTTTCTAAATATCCTAAAACGCGTTCCTTTCCCTACAAATTCAAAAACTCAAAGGAATACAATTCCCTTGATGACTTCTATGCTGACGTAAACGAAAATTCATACAATATTGATTTTAATACCAAGATAAGTAAAAACGAACTTGACAAATTAATTGACAATGGAATTATTTATCTTTTTCAAATAAAAAATCAAGACTATAACAAAAACAAAAAACCAGGATTCAAAAAGAATTTGCATACAATATATTGGGAAAATGTATTCAAAGATATTGAAAATCGTCCAAAATTAAATGGTGAGGCTGAAATATTTTACAGACCCGCACTTTCTCCAGACAAACTAGAAAAAACAAAAGACAAAAACAATAAAGAAATAATAAAAAACTTCAGATTCTCAAAAGAAAAGTTTCTATTCCATGTTTCAATTACATTAAACCTTAACAGAAAACAAACAGACATTAATAAAAAAATCAAAGACTTATTAAAACAAAGCAAAGATGTTTACTTTTTAGGAATTGATAGGGGAGAGAATCATCTAGCCTATTACTCACTAATTGACTCAAATAGTAAAATCATAAAGCAGGGAACTTTAAACTTGCCATTTACTGACAAAGATGGAAAACCACGTACTATTAAAGCAGAAAAAAGAACTTCTGAAGGCAATGTTAAAATTGTTGAATGCAAAGACTATAACGATCTTCTTGATGCTCGTGCCGAGAACAGAGACTTTGCAAGAAAAAATTGGCAAACCATAGAAAACATTAAGGATTTAAAAAATGGATACATTTCTAAAGTAATACATGAAATTATTAATCTTACTATCACTGAGGATAAATTTACTTTTATCGTCCTAGAAGACTTAAACATTGGATTCAAAAGAGGTAGACAAAAAATTGAAAAATCTGTTTATCAGAACCTAGAATTAGCACTAGCCAAAAAGCTTAACTTTATTGTTGATAAAAATGCCACATTATCCGAACTTGGCTCAACAACTAATGCAATTCAATTAACTCCTCTTGTAAATAATTTTGGAGACATTGAAAAAAGAAAACAATTTGGCAACATGCTATACGTTAGAGCAGACTACACCTCACAAACTGACCCTATCACAGGCTGGGTAAAAACCATCTATATCAAAAAAGGGTCTGAAAAAGCCATTAGGGATAGAATTAAAAAATCTTTTAGCGATATAAATTTTGATGGAAAAAATTACATCTTTGAATACAAGGATTCCAACAATAAAAAATGGAAACTTTATTCTGGATTAGATAGATATTACAGAGAAAGAAATAACAAAGGTGTTTGGATAAGTACTAAACAGAATACAACAGAACTTTTAAACAAAATATTTAAAAACATCGACAAAACAAAATCCATCTATAATCAAATTATAAATCAAGATAAGAAGCTTGAGAAAATAAGTAAGCATACAGCATGGGAATCTTTAAGATTTACTATTCACTTAATTCAACAAATTCGCAACCAAGACGAAGACAAAAATGATTTTATACTCTCTCCTATAAGAAATGAACAAGGGGAACATTTTGATTCTCGTAAAGCCAAAAACAATGAACCAAATTGCGGAGATGCTAATGGCGCATTCAATATTGCACGAAAGGGAATAATTGTAAGCAAGCACATTAAAAAAGGAATCAAAAAATTATACATAAGAGACGATGAATGGAGAGCTTGGCTAGCTGGCAAGAAAACATGGGAAAATTGGCTTAAAAAAGAATTAAAATGAATTCCTATATACAAATTTCTAAACTCAACGATTTTATCTTTTGCCCTTACTCTGTCTATATTCATTCAATCTATTCTGACTTTAATCCAAGAGGCTACCATAAAACACATCAAGTTGTAGGAAAAATTGTTCATGAAACCATAGATAAAAAAACATATTCCACATCTAGGTTTTTATTACAAGGATTAGAAGTTTATTCTGAAAAATATAATTTAGTAGGAAAAATTGATATTTTTGATTCTAAAAAAGGATTTTTAATAGAAAGAAAATACAAAATTAAAAAAAGCTTTGATGGCTATAAATTTCAACTTTACGCTCAAATGTTTTGTCTAGAAGAAATGAATTACAAAATCAAAAAAATGTTTCTTCATTCACTATCAGACAATAAAAGATATGAAGTTCCTCTGCCTAACAAACAAGAACTTCTTGAATTTGAGGAATTAATAAAAACCATAAAAGAATATAAACCAGAGTTTAAAAAGATTAATAAGAATAAATGTAAAAACTGCATTTATAAACCATTATGTCACTAAAATTATGATGAGCCTACCAGACTTCAGAGAAAAACAAATACTTTTCATTTCCACCAATGAAAGCGATATCAATAAGATAAGATTCTTAAATGACAACATTTGCTTTACAATTGACAATCAAGTTGAAAATCAAATTTCTTGTCATAAAATCTTTGCCCTTTTTATTATCGGAGAATGCTCTTTAACAACTCCTCTTATCAGACACGCTCAAAAATATGGAATATCTATTTTTCTAATGAATAGAAGCTTCCAAACATACGCTAGCCTAATAGCAAAAGCAGAAGGGAATTACCTTTTAAGGCAAAAACAATATCACACGAATGAAAAACAAGAATTCGAAAGAGCACAAAAATTAATATGTAATAAGATACAAAACCAAATAGACCTACTCAAAGAAATAAACTTAGAAAATAAAACTTTAATTGGGCTCGAACAGAAAATAAAAAGTATATCCTCCCTAAAAGATCTCCTGGGCACAGAAGGTGTTGCAAGTAGAATATTCTTCCAAAACTACTTTTCAAAAATAGGTTGGTACAAAAGAGCTCCTCAAACAAAAATGGACCCAATAAACATACTTATGGATATAGGCTACACCTTTCTATTTAATTTCATTGATGGAATGATTGGAATTTACGGATTCGATTCATACAAAGGGTTTTATCATAAATTATTCTTCCAAAGAAAATCACTCAGTTGCGATTTAATGGAACCCTTTAGATGCTTAATAGATAAACAAATTCTTAAAGCATACAATCTCAAGCAAGTTAATGAAAAAGACTTTAAAGTTATTAAAGGAAACTACAGAATGGATATTAAAGAAAGAGACAAATATCTAAAAATACTCGCTTTAACAATAATGAAAAACAAGGAAGACATCTTTTGCTATGTGAGAGACTATTACTACCACGTAATGAATGAAACAGATTTTCCAACTTTTAAAATAAAAAAATAATGTTTATCATTTCCTACGATTTTAGCAATAATAAACAACGAAGCAACTTTGCCAAATTTCTTAAAAAGTACGGCAGACGAATTCAATTTTCAGTCTATGAAATAAGAAACAGTAAAAGATTCTTAAACAATATTCTTAAAGAAATTGATCTTAAATACAAGAAAACCTTTACAAAAAGAGACAGTATTGTTATTATACAAATATGCAATGGTTGCAAAGCAAAGATTGTCAGATATGGATATGCAGAAAATGAAAACAGGGAAGTCCTGTTCTTTAAAAAATCAAAATAAAACAAAAGTTGAAATTAGTAGAAGTTGTTGTGTAGCTATTAACTTAACAAATTAAAACCTTAGTCTTTATGTTCGTAACTAGCCTAAAAATCACTATTCATGTTTTTACAGATAGGCGTATCTTTACGGCTAGTTATGGAACGGAAGAGTCTAATAGATATATTCAATTTCTACTTTTGTAGATCTATAAGAATTGTAGTTATAAAAAAGAAGTCTAATAGATATATTCAATTTCTACTTTTGTAGATAAAAGCAAACAGAAGAAGATTATTCAGTCTAATAGATATATTCAATTTCTACTTTTGTAGATAACAATCCTATTTAATTAGATGTCAGGGTCTAATAGATATATTCAATTTCTACTTTTGTAGATAAAGCAAAAATACCAATACAAGATTGTCTAATAGATATATTCAATTTCTACTTTTGTAGATTCCATCATTAACTTTCTATTAGCTAAGTCTAATAGATATATTCAATTTCTACTTTTGTAGATTTATTGCTATACCTTGCCAAGCATTGCGTCTAATAGATATATTCAATTTCTACTTTTGTAGATAATAGGTTTAGATATGTTCCATCTAGTCTAATAGATATATTCAATTTCTACTTTTGTAGATGAAGCATTAAAACCACTTCTCAAAAGTCTAATAGATATATTCAATTTCTACTTTTGTAGATATAAATCTTGGAGCATTACTATTTCGTCTAATAGATATATTCAATTTCTACTTTTGTAGATATGAAGAATATCAAAATTATTTAAAAGTCTAATAGATATATTCAATTTCTACTTTTGTAGATAGATAACAATACTCCTGCTGTTATACGTCTAATAGATATATTCAATTTCTACTTTTGTAGATTAACTCTACCTATGTTTATACTCATAGTCTAATAGATATATTCAATTTCTACTTTTGTAGATTAATTATAATGAAAAACAACAAATTCAAGTCTAATAGATATATTCAATTTCTACTTTTGTAGATTTAAAGTATTGGTATTCCAACCATAGTCTAATAGATATATTCAATTTCTACTTTTGTAGATCAATTCATTATGGAGAGCTCGAAGGTGTCTAATAGATATATTCAATTTCTACTTTTGTAGATCTAACGGAAACTAATATCTTAAATTGGTCTAATAGATATATTCAATTTCTACTTTTGTAGATATTTAATTATCTTTTAATAGTATAGGTCTAATAGATATATTCAATTTCTACTTTTGTAGATCTAATAACATCCCCTTCTTCATCTAGTCTAATAGATATATTCAATTTCTACTTTTGTAGATCTTTTTTCATGTTCTTATACTTATTAGTCTAATAGATATATTCAATTTCTACTTTTGTAGATTTGTTCGTTCTTTTCTGGTATTAAATGTCTAATAGATATATTCAATTTCTACTTTTGTAGATACTGCACTTGTAGCATTTGACGAATATGTGTCTAATAGATATATTCAATTTCTACTTTTGTAGATAATGTTATAGATTATACTGGATGCAGGCGTCTAATAGATATATTCAATTTCTACTTTTGTAGATGTTCTATCAATACTTTTTCCTGTTTGTCTAATAGATATATTCAATTTCTACTTTTGTAGATATAATTTTATTTATTAACTAATCTTTAGTCTAATAGATATATTCAATTTCTACTTTTGTAGATATCTAGCAAAGTAAGACGGAAATTAGGTCTAATAGATATATTCAATTTCTACTTTTGTAGATCTGCTTCTTTTAAATTATTAAATTATGTCTAATAGATATATTCAATTTCTACTTTTGTAGATGATATACTACGAGCAAGTACCAACAAGTCTAATAGATATATTCAATTTCTACTTTTGTAGATTTTCTCAAAACCACATAACATTTATAGTCTAATAGATATATTCAATTTCTACTTTTGTAGATTTAACTCTTTATTTAATAAAGCGTCTTGTCTAATAGATATATTCAATTTCTACTTTTGTAGATGGAGAATAGGGGAAATGCCGTTCTCTCTAGTATAGTCTAATAAATATTCAATGCTAAAAAGGGGGAGCGAAACCCCTTGCTTTTTTT
>Ga0265294_10007279_pt1 | contig 13172 bp, 10 predicted proteins | sample MunlanPumphouse3_FD_192504 | JGI IMG/M metagenome (GOLD analysis project Ga0265294, IMG submission 192504) | Groundwater microbial communities from a municipal landfill in Southern Ontario, Canada - Pumphouse #3 | ecosystem: Environmental > Aquatic > Deep subsurface > Groundwater | place... | reverse complement strand
TGGCACCCTCACTACTAGGTCGTATAAATCTTGATGATCCAACGAACAACCTACTATGGTTAAGGGGTGGTGGCTTGAATTATAAAGGGGCGTACCGCAATACGCCCGTACGAAATTCTTATATACGCGACTATACACACTCAATAGTAAGATGTTTAATCTGGTGATTTTTTTGGATTTGTTGTCTAATGTCTGCACATTTGCTCAAATCTTGACTCTTAATAGAGCAGATAACTGCCTTATCTCCATTCATGATATCCCAAATATGGAGATCGCACACTTCTAAATTATTCTTCTCAACCAGCTCAATAATCTCTTTGCGTAAAGAATCGTCATCAGCAAAATCAACTAAGATTTTTCCGGTAGTTTTGAGAAGTCCAATTCCCCATTTAACAATGATAAAAGCACCTACGATACCAACAATAGGGTCTAACCAATTCCAACCCCTATATTTTGCACCTAAGAGAGCAAGAATAGCTCCGACAGAAGTTAAAGCATCTGCAATTACATGTAGGTAGGCAGCCTTGAGATTATGGTCCTCTTTATGTTCGTGGTGATCATGACTGTGTCCGTGCCCATGACCATGGTGATCGTGTGAATCTTTAAGCACCAAGGCACTTACAAAGTTAACGATCAAACCAATCACTGCAACTGTCAAAGAGATGTTAAACACAATTTCAACCGGATTCATTAATCTATGCACTGATTCCCATACCATAACTAAAGCTGCTATCAACAGGGCAATAGCAGAAGTATAGCCACCCAAAACGCCAATTTTACCTGTTCCGAAAGTGAATTTAGTATTTTCAGCATTTTTCTTAGTTATAATATACGCAAATAGTGTAATCATAAGGGCTAGAACATGTGTTCCCATATGGATACCATCTGAAAGGAGAGCCATCGAACCATAGATTAACCCGGCAGCTATTTCGGCAACCATCATCACGGCTGAGATGATGATTACAATTATTGTTTTGTTTTGATTCTTTTGATTGGAAATATCTTTGTGTACTACATTGCATTTCATAATTAAAACCTCTCTAATATTTTTTCTAATAAGTTATTTAATGTTTCTCTCTCTGTATCAGAAAGATCATGAGCTAATTCTGTTACTAACATATCATGATGGTTAGAATGCTCTTTATATAAAGCTTGCCCTTTGTTGGTTAATTCAATATAATATGATCTTTTATCACTGGTGTTAACAACCCTTTTCACCAAATCCAGCTTGGTTAATCTATCAATCATTACGGTTAGTGTCCCGGTTGCAATGCCCAATCTTTGAGTAATCTCCTTCATTCTAATCTCTTTATTAGAACCAATTACCTCCAAAGTGTGTGCTTGTTGCAGGGTTATGCCACTATCCCGAACTGTCTCGTTTTCCCACGATGACAGTTTATCATAAAACTCTACGATATTCTCACTTAATCTTTTCATCTCTTCCTTCTTCTTATTGTTTGATAGTCAAACTAATTAACTTTGTTTGAATGTCAAACTATATTTTTAATTAATGATGAATAATTGTTGAAAAAGAGGGTAACCACAAGGTATTTCCCCTACCAATCCGTGTTACGTGGCTAATATATTTTTCATTCATCTTTTCAAAATGACAAATTTGTAAAAAAGTAACAAAAATGTGAAAATTAGCTACTATTCATAATTCTTAAATGGCTGATATGTAGTGAAATAGCGTTTGGAACAAAACTTGTATTATAATAAGATAAAGATTAATAAAAGAGGAAACATGAAAAAGCTACTAATAATATATATGTTGTTATTTTCTGCCCTGTTAATGGGAGTTACTTATCAGGAATATAATCCTAATGATGAAAGATTCAAGATACTGGCTTTGAAGAAAGCTCAAGAACGCTTAAAGGTTTCGGAGCAAGATTATAATAGTGCCAAAAGCCTGTATGAACTAAGCTATATCAGCAAGAGTGAGTTTGATGGTGTTGTGTTACAATACAAGAATGATAAGCTTAACTTCCAACAATACTTACTCAGCGTAGTGTTTGATAAGCCTCATTTAGCAATCTTAAAAGCTGAGAAGTATCAAAATGAGTTAGGGGAGACCTGGGTTCAACTGGATATAAGTAATTCAAGTGCTTCTAATTTTGAAGTGGAGCAAGAGCTGTTAGATCAGGCAGACTTAGATGGTTTAACTTTGGATTCTATCCATGATGTCTTTATTTCTTTACAAGATGAGCAGGATAATATTATCTCTCAGCCGTATGAATATCATGTCAAAGAGTTGGCGAGCTCTGCTGTAACTTCCATTGAGTTTATGCTGCTTAAAGATGTGGAAGCTGTTACTGTGTCTGCCAATTATGGTGATAAATTTGATGCAAAAAGAATCTGGTTAAGAAGAAGGAGCAGTGAAGGGAGGGTAACTCTTACGCCGAATCTATATTCTCAAGAAGTAGAATTTGGTTATAAAGCCAGCTATGGTATTAGTATGGAGTACTTTGGAGACAAAAGAGTTCGCGGGAAATTAGTAGTGGAAGGACTTCCTAAAGGGATTGAAGGCAGCTTTATCAATCCCAGAACCGGAGCCAATATCTCCACAGTTATGTTCTCCTCAGTTTCGCCTTCTCATCAAAATACTTTGAATATCATCATCCCGAAAGAGCCGGGAGGTGGGATTGAAATAGGCGAATTAATTGCTTTTGAAGTAAAGATTCTTAATGAGAATGATCTGGAAATTGGTTCTCTGCCTTTAGATTTAATTCCTTCCGGCAGAACCTCCTTAGATCTAACTATGAATAATATGTATTTTCCTGTGAGTAAAGGTGATACACTCACCATTTACCCACTTACCATAGATAATAATGGTCAGATTGATATCAGGAATATCAGTTTAAATATCAGTTTACCTCCTGCTTGGGAATATCTGATTGAGCCTGAGAATATCACAGTGTTAGCAGCAGGAAGCAAGCAGAAGATGTCGCTCAAAGTAATTCCTAGTCATGATGCCTTGCAAGGTATATATCAAATTGAAGTATCTGCTAAAGGTGAAAATATTAGTAGAGCTGTTACTACCAGCAAGAAAGAGATAAAAGTCGAAATCCAAAAACATAATAATCCGTGGGTAATGTTCATCTTAATCTTGAGCGTTATTGCCATTATTGGAGGAGTTATCTATGCAGTTTCAAAGTTCTCAAAAAGTTAAGGAGGCTTGTTAATGTTTAAAATATTAGTCAAACAAGAGATTAAAGCTCTCTTGAAATCTAAACGAGTAATCTGGTCGCTGGCAATATTTCTTATTTTATATGCTACCGTGTTTATGGTGCGCGTAAATGATTATGATAACAGGGTGCAATCATATATCAAAGATGTTGCTTCTTTTGGTGATCAGAGTTATGAAGAGCTGCCTAACTACAGCTATATTGATATTCCTGTGATTAGAAAACCTTCGCTATATTCAATCTTCAATGAAGGTGATACTCACAAAAGAGGGACTATCTATAATGTTGAACCTTTTAAAGAGGTTAGAAATCCGGAAGTGAGAAACCAAAGCACTAATCTCTTATTTAAAGAACCTGCTAACCTGGATATAACCTTTCTGATTAACTTCTTCTTCTCCTTGTTTGTTCTCCTTATCACTTTTGATAGTGTGAACCAAGAGAAAGAGGATAAAATTCTGCGGTTACTCTTTTCTTACCCGATTAAAAGAAGTGTTTATATTACTAAGAAGATGGTCGGCAGTATGTTCTTTATCGCCTTAGTCTTTTTAGTTCCTTATCTGTTAAGCGTTGTCTATCTATTCTTTGCTTACCACAGTGTGATTGATGTTAGCTTTGCCTGGTTCTTAATCTATTATGGCTTAGTAGCACTTATCTATCTGTTCTCTATCGCCTTAATAGGTATCTTTACCTCTCTGGTAACTACTTCGCCTGCTAAGTCTTTAATCTACGCTTTAAGCATCTGGATACTCTTAATCATGGTAATTCCTACTTCTTATGAATTTATAGCAGATAAGGCATTTGAAGATAAACAGAAGGCAACTATCTTGCAAGAAAATTATAACAGTCTGAGAAATGATAAAATCTATGATAGGAACAATATAGATGAATCGATGAATCCGAACACGGGCTCTCATTGGAGTTGGAATAACGGCTTTGAAAAAGATTTGCATGTAATTGCTGAAGATGCTACTAATGACAAACATCTCAAATACTTACAACACTATTATAACGAAATATATCCTAAGATTCAAGAACAAGAGAAGATTTCAGAGCAACTATTGAGATTAAGTACTAAAGGTGAGTCGGTTAAGCCTTTGTGGTTATGCTTTTTACCAAATGTTCAATTTAAATCTGCTGCTAATTTAATAGCTATGAATTCAACAGAAGATTTTATTGATTTCAGGCAAGATGCAATTGCTTTAAGAAACAGTCTTATTAATGTTGGGATAAAAGATGGCTGGTTGCTTTCGAAAAGCTATTTTAGTGCTATAGATACCACTTATTCATTAATGGGCTTTAATGATTATCTCTTTAGTGATGAAGTAGCGGCTAAAATGAAAGTTCACTTTCAACTTAAAAGTTGGAATGAGGAAGAGGTTGAGAGAATTTTAGATGAGATTGGATATCAGGAATTTAATAATCAGGTTAGTTGGTTCCAAGAAGATTATTATGCAATGTTAATTAAATCACTTAGTCAGTGGGGCAAGGTTGACATGGATACAAGCAATATTCCGAAATATTCTCCAAAAGAGCTTAATCCTTTAATTGTACTACAATCTATCTGGAAGAATTTAGCTTTTATGCTTTCGATCACACTTGTGATGTTTATCGTGAATGTTAATATTTTCAGCCAGTTTGACTTAAGGTAGGTAAATAATGTTTAAACTGAATTTAATAAAAGATTTAAAGCTTATGTCTAAAGAGTTAAAGTTTAAGATGTTCTCCGGGATAATTCTACTTCTCTTTGTTTTAAGTGGAATTGCCTCTGTTTATTCTTATGAGAATAGCATGAAAGAGTTTAATAACAGCTATTTAAGTCAAAAGAAACTAGATGAAGGTGTTTTAGATAAAGCGGATAGAATGTTAGGTCATAATGTTAATTATTTTAGGATACCCTCGAAGTTTAATTTGATTAGTGAAAAGAGAGGGTTTCCTAACGGATTGAGATCTAGACTTGTGGTTGATGATATCAGTTCTAGCGGCTTTGATAATCACACTACTAATTATTTTGTGTTAAATTGGCTGTTTATTATTGGTGTTATTTGTAGTTTTTCAGCTTTAGTATTCAGCTATAATGCTCTATCTAAGGAGAAGAAAGATGGAACTCTGAAACTTAAGTTAGTAGCAGGATTAACCAGACACAATGTTCTTTATAGCAAGTACATTGCCAATATGATATTCTTTGCCATTACTATTTTGCTGGGGATGATTCTATCTATCTTAGTTTCAGCTATTATGGGCTTCTCTTTCCTGAGCAACCTTACACTCTGGGGATTCATCTCACTGATCATACTTGTTTTCGTAATTAGCTTGGTCTATATAAGTGTGTTTATCTGGACAGGTTTATTCTTATCTCTGCTCAAAAATGAACGCAATGGCATTATTTTGGCTCTTACTTGTTGGTTACTAATAATTGTAATTATCCCCAATTTAACTTGGATTGTTGGTAAAGGGTTTTATAAGGTTCCCTCCAACAGTGAAATGGATTCTCAGGCTTCTTTGGCATGGAATGAAGAGTTTAACCTATGGTGCAGTAAATATGATAATCCGGAAACAATGGAAAATAAAGTTGGTGGTGATGGTTATTTAGCAGAAGGATACCGCTCAGGAGCAGTGCAAGCAAGTGATGAAAAGATGAGTCAGGTGCAAACTGAGATTGGCAAACAACATTTAGCACAAATTGAGTTTTTAGAAAAGCTCTCCTGTATTTCCCCTTATTCACAGCTTGATAAACTATTTCAGCTGTTAGTAGAGCAAGGACTAACCACCTTAAAGGTAGAGATGAAATCACTGGTTCAACATCGCAACAGGATTGAAGAGACCTTAAAATCACTTGATGCAGGTGATGAAGAGAGTTTACATTTGTGGTATAGTTGGGCAGGGGATGATGGTAGCTATGGACTCAACCCTTTCACTACAAAGCCATATACAGATAAAGATAACTTTATTCTAACAAAACATTTAGAAATACCAAATAGAGATAAACTGAAACAGACAACACCTATAGTGATTATTATGCTGTTAATGAACTGTTTAATTGTGATAATTACTCTGTTTAAATTAAAAAGATATGATGTAAGATAGGAGGATATGATGTTAAAAATAGATAAACTTACAAAGCGTTACGAAGATAGATCCTTAGCACTTGATAGTGTTTCCTTAGAAGTAAGAAGAGGTGAAATATATGTTCTGCTCGGAGCAAATGGAGCAGGTAAATCTACTGCGATAAATCTAATCTGTGGTTTTATACCTCCTACTTCCGGAGATATCATTATCGCTGGTGTTGATGCGATCAAAGAACCTCTCAAAACCAGAGCCAGTATTGCTTATTTATCAGAAGATGTAAAACTATATGAGCAATTTACCGGTTATGAGAATTTGAAGTTCTTTGCCGAGTTGGCAGGGAAGAAGTATTCTAGAGCTGAATTAGAAAACATGCTGCGAGATATAAGCTTGCAAGAGAAGTATATTCATAAACCTGTCAGCTTTTATTCAAAAGGCATGCGTCAAAAGACCGGGATCACTATTGCTGTGATTAAGGATGCTGACTTGATTATCTTAGATGAGCCTTTTTCCGGCTTAGATCCTAAGGCAGCTCATGAATTTCAAAATCTTTTAGTTAAGCTGCGAGATGATAATAAAGCTATCCTGATGTCCACACATAATATCTTTAAGGCTAAAGAGTTAGCTGATACTATTGGGATTATGAAGGATGGACATCTGGTGATGCAGTTGGCTAAGAAAGAGTTTGAGTATGAGAATCTGGAGACTATTTATTTGGATTATATGGATGGGAAGAGCTCAAGTAATTGATAATTGTAGGGGCGAATCAATATTCGCCCTTTTCGATTTGCTAGGTAGAGACGCAACATTTTGCGTCTTCCCACAATATGAAATGAAGAAGACGCAAAATGTTGCGTCTCTACAAACCTAAAAACGGAAAAAACTATTGACAGCTATTTCCCTGCAAGCGTAATGGAAAGAAATGTAAGATATCGTTATCGGAGGTAACTTGTTTAAGAAAGAGAGCAGGAAATTCTTAACTATCAACAGAGAGTTTATAGAAGCGTATTCTAATATTATTGATGAGAAGATGATTCTATCTGTTACAAAAAGTAAGTTAATTGAGCACTTCAATATAGAAGCAATAGAGTTATTCTTCTTAGATGATGATAATACCTATTCTGAAATTGATAGTGGATTGAAGTTACCGGCGAATAGCAACTTAGTCAATTGGTTAGAGACAAACCGAACTAACTTAGTGATTCAAAGTAGGGTAGATGAGTATGTTAACCAAGATTTAACTCTCCTTAAGATAACAAATTACGACAACATCTTTCCCCTAATAAACTTAAATAAGCTGTTAGCTTTCGCTGTGATAAAATTCAATAACACTACAGATGCCGATACTATTCCTTTTCTGGAAAGTCTTTTTTCCTTATGTGTTCTCTCTTATGATAATGCTAAAAGGGTAAATCAGGAAAGAGAGAGACATCTTAATGAAAAAGAGAAGAGTAACCTTTCGGTAATCAGAAAAATGGTCTCTATCTTAGCCCATGAAATTAAGAATCCCCTAACTTCCATTCGCAGTAGTATTCAATATATCTCCATGAATAGCAGTTCTCGGATAATAAGTGAACTTTCTACTGATTTGGTCAGTGAAGTTGACAGAATTAGCGAAATAACTAAACAGATGTTAGGCAGGAGTAATCCGCAGATTGGCAAGTTGGATAGTCTTGATCTTATCGATCTAATCAACTACTTTATCAGAATTAATAAGAATTTGCTGCAAAGCAAAGACATAGCTTTAGAACTGAATGTCACTAATGAAGAACAGAAACACGCTGTGAAAGGTGATGAATCAGCTCTCATAGGTATTTTAACAAACTTTGTAAATAATAGTATTGATGCTTTGCATGGTACAGAACAGGCGAAGATAGAGATTGACCTGAAGTTTAACGATGATAGTGTTCTTGTCGCTTGGATAGATAATGGGTGTGGGATAAAAAGAGAGAATATGGAGAACATCTTTGAACCATTCTTCTCGACTAAAACAACCGGATATGGACTTGGTCTGGCGTATTGTAAGAAGTTGCTCAAAGAGATGGATTCGGAATTAGAAGTAACTTCAAATCCGGGCAAAGGAACTAGATTCTTCTTCTCTCTAAATTATAATAATGAATAGGTACTTAAGATGAATAAAATAATTGTTGTTGATGATGAACCCAAGATTTGTAGAATAATCAAGCTACTTTTAACAGATGCAGGTTATGAAGTGGAGATAGCTAATTCAGGAGAAGAAGCGTTAGTTAAAGCAGCCTCTTTTAATCCTGATGTCGCCTTGTTGGATTTGAAGATGCCGGGGATAGATGGAATTGAAACAATGTGTCGGATGCAGAAACTCTTTCAAGGAGTGCAATATATTATTATTACAGCCAATGGAGAAGTTCCTGATGCAGTAAAGGCTATTAATGCAGGAGCTTATAACTTTATTAAGAAGCCTTTTGATAATGAAGAATTAATCGGGATTGTCAAAGGTGCTCTAGAAGTTAAGAAGATGTACGATATTGTTGTGAATTTACAATCTAAACTTCATCAATCCTCTTCTCTTGCCAACTTTATTGGGGAGAATTCAGCTATTATTGAGCTCAAGAAGCTAATCTCCAAGATTGCCCCGACGGATGCTGCAGTCTTAGTCTGTGGTGAATCAGGAACCGGTAAAGAATTGGTAGTCAAATCTCTGCATGAATTGTCCCAAAGAAAACACAAGCCACTTATTACTGTGAACTGTTCAGCTATTTCCGAAGGGTTATTTGAATCCGAGTTCTTTGGTCATGTCAGAGGTGCCTTCACAGGTGCGATTAAAGCAAACAATGGCAGATTCTTAGAAGCTGATGGCGGGACACTATTCTTAGATGAATTAGGCGAACTTCCTCTAACTTTCCAAGCTAAATTATTAAGGGCGTTGGAGAGTGGCGAGATTGTTCCGGTTGGTTCTTCTAAAACTATAAATGTTGATGTCAGGATCATTGCCGCGACTAATAGTGATATAGAGCAGATGATTGAACAGAAGCTATTCAGAGAAGATTTGTATTACCGTTTGAAGACCTTTATTCTTGAAATCTCTCCTTTAAGAGAAAGAAAGGGGGACATAACCTTAATCGCTAAGATCTTTGCCGAAAAGCATAACAGAACACTTTCCAAAGAATCGCTAAACCTGCTTACTAACTATCCTTGGAAGGGTAATGTGAGAGAACTAAAGAATGAAATAGAGCGTGCTGCTATTCTATCAAATAACATTATTGAACCGGCTTGCTTTAGCTTTGCCAATAAGAATGAGGTTAGTGAAGATGTAAATATTAACTCTTCTACTATTGATTTAGAAGAGGTTTTAGAGAACATCAAAAAGGACTATTTTATTAAGGCAATGCAGATTGCAGGAGGGAATAAGTTTAAGGCTGCCCAGATTTTAAATCTTAGTTACCGGAAGTTTGATTACCAGTGGAGGAAGTTTAGGGGGTAGAATTAAGCTGCTACAAAACCTCTTTAAATCCTGTATTTCTTATTCTTCTTATAAATCTCTTCTTTTTCAGGGTAGTTAGGGATATTCACAAAGGGAGTTGAATTGGTGATTAACCAACCGGCTTCACTTAAATCTTCCACTTTTAGAAAAGTAAAATAAGAATATTTTCTCTTGACTTCTCATATTTACGGAAGATAAATGGTGCAATATCTAAAAATGGAACAATGTTCTAAATAAAATGTGAGAGGTGTGTATGAAAAGAAAGGAAATGTTTTCATTTCTACTGCTATTATTATTTATGTTATTATTTTTTAATTGCTTTGCCGAGAATGTTTATGAAACATCGGCTATTGATGGGGAGTGGTTTGTAGAATTTAATAGTAATGACATTGGTTGGGCTCAAACAGTATTAACTTTTAACACCAATGGGAATGAGTTCTATGCTCATACTCGTAAAAATGCAACGAATGATATCTTAGGATTTTGGAAATCTTCATTCGCAAAAATGTTCACTAAAGGTTTTAAACACGGAGCTTTGCTTAATATTACTGATGGTATTCTGGAAACTAAAGATGATAAAATAGTTTTAAGGGCTATATTTCGGTCCGCTGTCGGAAACTATTACTTCAATGGTGAGATTAAAAATGAGACCTTAACTGCCGAATTAATCAGTGTAAATGATCAACACAAAGGTACTATTACAGGTTACAAAGCTAATAAGAAACTACCGCTTTTTGATTATCCTAAAATCATAGCTGAAGCATTAGTGATGACGGATAAAAAAGTATTTAACCGAGAAATATTCACTACGAAAGAGTGGAAGGTTTTTGAAAAGAAAATAAGAAAAAACTCCCTAAAGATGAAAGATGATGTTGAAATGGTGTTTTCTTTTTATTATTTTGCCGGCAATTTACCAATGTCGCATTACTCATTATTGAGAAGTTTTCCAACCGATAAAACACAATCTGAACTGAGAGCTGAAATTAAAAACAATGTTTATTTAGAACAAAAGTCTGACAAAACAGCTTATTTAGAAATCAAGTCATTTATGGGTTCTGCTGCCGAAATAGATAGTGTCTTCTCTGTCATTAAAAAAGGTAAATACGAGAACCTTATAGTAGATTTAAGAAATAATACCGGAGGATTCGTAGATCCCGGGATGGAATTTGCTAGGAATGTTGTCGATACGACTATTGTAGGAGGGATCTTTCTTACTCAAAAATGGTATAATGAGCATCAATACATCCCAACACTTGAGCAATATGGTGAATTCATGCATTTTTCCGAATCAAACTACGATATGCTTATTGCAGGAATACACGAGGAAATGGGTTTGGTGTTAGAGGTGGTTCCGAGCAAAGATTATTTTGCCGGTAATGTCTTCATCTTAACTAACCAGAGTACAGCCAGCACTTGTGAGCCAATAGTTTATTCACTTAAAAAAGCAAAACAAGCAACCATAGTTGGAGAGAAAACAGCCGGAGCAATGATGAATGGAGAGACTTTTGAACTATCTAATAATTACGCTCTGATTGTCCCTACAGCTGATTATTTTGCCTCAGATGGTTACCGAATTGATCAAAATGGAGTTTTACCGGATATTGAAGTTCCGGAAGCAGAAGCTTTGGAATATGTACTCAAGAATTTAATAGCTGATTAAATAAAAAAAAGAGACAGAATCTTACTTCTGTCTCTTCTAAGAAGACGCAAAATGTTGCGTCTCTACATTATTTTTAAGAATCAGCTCTAGTTAGCTAATTCACTATTAGTTACATCTATTTTGCAGCTTCAAAACCTGCTCTTAAAGCCTTAATATTATCTTCGACAATAGCATCGCCTTTACGACCAAAGATAGTCTTAATAGCTTCTTCTATCTGTTGTAGAGTCAAACCTAATGTCTTAACAGCTGCACCAAGAATAACGATATTCATCGAACGCGGTGAACCAAGATCTTTAGCAATTTGGTCTGCATCGATAATTACATGATTCTTAACAGCCTTAATCTTCTTATAGATTTCTTCTTTATCAGGGTAGTTAGGGATATTCACAAAAGGAGTTGAATTGGTGATTAACCAACCGGCTTCACTTAAATAAGGTAAATATCTCAAAGCTTCCATTGGTTCAACAGAGAGAATAAGATCTGCTCCGCCCATAGGAATAAGATCAGAATGTATTTTATCAGTAGAGATGCGTAAATGTGATTGTACATCACCACCACGCTGACTCATTCCGTGAGTTTCAGCTTGCTTAAGATTCATATTACTGGAAATAGCAGCTTGTCCAATTACGGTAGCAATAGTAAGAATACCTTGTCCACCAACACCGGCTAGTATAATATCTTTTTTCATCATTTCCTCCTATTTCCTATTCTTTTTCTTGAGGGTTTGGATACATTCTCTGCGAGGGATTATTACAGAAACGCCTGTATAAGCAATTTCTTCTTTAAACACCTGCACATTCTTCTCATGTTGATTCTTTAATGGGGTAATAACTCTGATATGTTCTGGATCTACGCCGAGCCCAATACATACACTTTCGATTCTACCAAAACCTGTGTATTCTTGTCCACCTGTCATGCCTGTTGTGCTATTATCTAGGATAACAATCACTACATTACTTTTGTCATACACACAATCCATCAAGCCGGTCATTCCGGAGTGGAAGAAAGTAGAGTCGCCAATAGTAGCAATAGCAGGATAAACTCCGGCTTCAGAAGCACCTTTTGCCATAGTAATTGAAGCACCCATATCTAAGGTGGTGTCAATTGCTCTGTAAGGAGGCATGAAACCTAAAGTGTAACAGCCGATATCGCCGAAAGTTTTAGCGTTTGGATAATCTTTAAGAGCTTCTTTGATAGCATAAAAAGAATCACTATGAGGACAGCCTACGCAAAGTGCAGGAGGTCTGCCGGTAACTACTTCAGGGATTGCTTCACCATGAGTGTCAGGTAAATTTAAAGCTTTAGCAACATGGTTAGGGTTTAATTCACCAACGCGTGGTAAAGAACCATCTAATCTGCCTCTAACTTTGGTATTTCCTGAAACATAGCCTTTTAACTGTTGTTCCACAAGTGGCTGACCATCTTCAATTACTAAGACTTGAGCACACTCTTTCATCATTCTTTCCACATGTTTGCGTGGTAGCGGATATTGGCTTATCTTTAAGATAGGGTGGTTGAAATCAGTCTTGCTAACATTTTCCATGAGGTAGTTGTAGCCAAGACCACAAGCAATAATACCTAATGTTTTATCAGAACCATCAATATATTTGTTGAATGGAGACTCTTCGGAAGCTTTTTCTAACTCTTCTTGAAGAGGAACCAATCTATTATATTTCTTGCGTGAGAAAGCAGGGAGAAGCATGAATTGATTCGGATCTTCCGGGAAAGACATGCCATTCTCTTTAACTATCTCTTTTGTCTCCACACCTGAACGCGAGTGGGAAAGGCGAGTTACTAATCTGAT
>Ga0265294_10007277_pt1 | contig 13174 bp, 14 predicted proteins | sample MunlanPumphouse3_FD_192504 | JGI IMG/M metagenome (GOLD analysis project Ga0265294, IMG submission 192504) | Groundwater microbial communities from a municipal landfill in Southern Ontario, Canada - Pumphouse #3 | ecosystem: Environmental > Aquatic > Deep subsurface > Groundwater | place... | reverse complement strand
TTGCGGATCGATGCCTCGCTCTGGACTGCCTCCCCGTGTACGCCTGGGGTAAGTCCGAGCATGACAACGATCAGCAGGATGAATGGAAAGCGGTTTACCATGCCAAACGCTCTTCGCACTGGCAGTGCGTCAGAATTTCGTCATCTTTGCCACCAGTGGTGCATCTCATTGTTTCAGCAACCTGCAAATATGTTTTAATCAGGCGTGCGGGGCGGCATAAATCCTCTGATTCAAGAACAAAGCAAGATGTGTGCCTGCGTTCTGTTCAAGGATCGGGAGGGCCAGCCGATAAATGATGACGGTCCGGTGGTAATGGAGAAGGGCTTATGGCGGGCATACTTGATGGGGTTGACCAGCGTACGAAACTGGCAGGACATAACCGGCTTGAGTTATTGATGTTCCGGCTCGGCAGCCGGCAACGGTTCGGGATCAATGTCTTCAAGGTGCGGGAGGTGGTTCAGTGTCCTGCGCTTACGCGCATTCCGAATGCCAGCCCGTTGGTCAAGGGGGTGGCGAATATGCGGGGCAAGACCATTCCCGTGATCGACCTGGCCATGGCGATCGGCAAGCGTCCTTTGGAGGACATTGCCAACAGCTTTGTGATCGTTACCGAGTATAACCGGGCCGTTCAGGGGTTTCTGGTCAGTGGCGTGGACCGCATCGTGAACATCAATTGGGAGTCTGTGCTGCCGCCTCCGAAAGGCGCGGACCAGGGAACCTATCTCACGGCGGTTACGCAAGTGGACAACGAACTGGTGGAGATCGTTGACGTCGAGCGGGTGCTGAACCAGATCATCCGGATGCCGACCGAGGTGTCGAGCGAGCTGCTGACGGGCGGGGTGAGCCCTGAGGTGAAGCACCACATCCTGGTGGTGGACGATTCCGCCGTCGCGCGCAACCAGATCAAGCGCACCCTGGAGCAACTCGGCGTGGAATGCACCATGTGCCGTGACGGGCGGGAAGCGCTCGTCACGCTTAACGAATGGGCGGCGGAGGGGCCGATTGAAGATCGGATCTCCATGGTTATCTCGGATATCGAGATGCCGGAGATGGATGGTTATACCTTGACGGCGGAAATCCGGAGAAACCCGCAGCTCAAGGATCTTCATGTGTTGCTGCACACCTCGCTGAGCGGGGTGTTCAACAACGCAATGGTGGAGAAGGTGGGGGCAAACCGCTTCATTGCCAAGTTTCACCCCGACGATCTGGCCAAAGCCGTGCTCGAGTACCTGAACATCGAACAGCCCGAGGGGCAGGTTGGTTGATGTTCGTGTGGCGGTGCATGGGACAGGCCGTCGACTGCCACACCTGATATCGCATTTTTGTGTGAACTTTTCGCCGCAGTCCTGTCCGTTCTTGCCGCTACCATGTAATATTGCCCGCCGGACCGGTTGAACGTGTCCGGCGGGCGTCGCGCGGGGCGGCGCCGTTTGTTTTTGTCATTCTCGAGTCAACGGCTCGGAACAGAAGACCATCAAGTAGCTGTCGTGAACAAGGGGATCAGTCAGCAGGACTACGAAGGGTTTCGCGAATTCCTGGAAGACGCGAGCGGCATCGTGCTGGGCGACAGCAAGCACTATCTAGTGGCAAGCCGCCTTAGCCGTTTGTTGGGGGAGTATTCCCTGCACTCTCTTGGCGATCTGCTGGAGAAGATGCGCAGCGGGCGCATCCCGGGGTTGCGCGAGCGGGTCATCGAAGCGATGACGACGAACGAAACCTATTGGTTCCGCGATCATCATCCCTTTGAAATCCTGAAGCAGACCATTCTCCCTGAGTTCGCCCAGCGCCGCGGCCAGCCGGTACGCATCTGGTCCGCGGCCTGCTCTACCGGGCAGGAGCCTTACTCCATCAGCATGGCGGTGGATGAGTATCTTCAGACCCGCCCCGGCAGCTTGCCCGGTGGGGTGCAGATCATCGCCACGGATATCTCTCCTGCTGTACTCAAGGAGGCGCGGGAGGCGAGCTATGATGCGCTGGCGCTGTCGCGGGGCCTGTCGGAGCAGCGCAAGCAGCGCTTTTTCATCCAGAAGGGCCCGCGTTGGGAAGTGCGCCCGGAGGTGCGGGCGCGGGTGTCGTTTCGGGAGCTGAACCTGTTGGACAGCTATGCCCTCCTGGGCCGCTTCGACGTTATTTTCTGCCGCAACGTGCTGATTTATTTTTCTGCCGCATCCAAGCGCGACATCCTGGAACGGATGGCTGCCATCCTCGTGCCGCGGGGGTATCTGGTGCTGGGCGCTTCCGAGTCCATGACCAATTATTCCGAGGTGTTCGAGACCGTGCGCTGCCAGCCCATGGGTGTGGTGTACCGCAAGAAGGCGGATATCCGCTGAATCCTGTTTAGCCGATTTTTTGACGCCTCGTTGCTTGCTCCCTTCGGAATCTTTGTAACTTACTGTTTTTATTTGATTTGATTGTTTTTGCTAGGCGCTAAAGCCTTCACCTTGGTTCCTGTTCCTCCTTGAGATTAGTTCCCGCTCTTTCCGCCGGCGGCGGATTATTGCCGCCCCCCTCCGTGCTATGCAGGCCCGTGCGACGATATAACATTATGAAATTTATGTAAAAAATAAATTGGCATGGGCGTTGCTTTATCTCCGGCAAGAACGAAAAGACCCGGAGATCAGCTATGCCGATCAACATCGATTCTGCATTGGGGATACATGCCAAGGCTCTTGCAGTACACGGCCGTCGCGCCGAAGTCCTGGCGTCCAATCTGGCCAATGCCGATACGCCCAATTACAAGGCGCGGGACATCGATTTCAAGGCGGCCCTGCAGCAGGCCCAATCGGGCCATGTCCCGCTGAAGGCGACCCATGCCGGCCATATCCAGCCGGCCGGGACCGGTCTGTCCAGCCCATTGCTGTACCGGGTTCCGCAACAGCCTTCACTGGACGGAAACACGGTAGATACCCATGTAGAGCAGGCCGAATTCGCTCGCAACGCGGTGAACTACCAGGCGAGTCTCACGTTTCTCGGCGGAAAGTTGAAGACGCTGTTGAGCGCGATCCGGGGGGAATAACGCATGTCACTGTTCAAGGTCTTTGATGTCGCGGGCTCCGCCATGAGCGCCCAGTCGGTGCGGCTCAACACCACGGCAAGCAATCTGGCAAATGCGGAAAGCGTGAGCGGCAGTCCCGAAGAAGCCTATCGCGCGCGTCATCCGGTGTTTGCGGCGGTCATGAACAGCCTGCGCGGCACCGAAAGCGCGGCGAGTGTGAGGGTGGCCGGCATCGTGGAAAGCCAGGCACCCGCCCAGGCGCGATATGCTCCGGACCATCCCATGGCCGACGCCAACGGCTACATCTACCTGCCCAACGTGAACGTGGTGGAGGAGATGGCCAACATGATCTCGGCGTCGCGCTCCTATCAGAACAGCGTGGAGGTGATGAATACCTCCAAGCAGCTCATGCTGCGGACGCTGATGCTGGGGCAATAGAGCGATGAGCGTGGATTGAGGGAGAGGCGGACATGAGCGCGGTGAACGACGTCGGTACCTGGCAGGACTTGGGGGTGACACGGCATTCGGAACGGTCGGAGAGAAAGGAACTGGGGCAGGAAGAGTTCCTCAGGCTGTTGGTGACCCAGATCAACAACCAGGACCCGATGAGCCCGATGGAAAGCGCGGAGTTCATGAGCCAGATGACCCAGTTCGCATCCTTGGATAGTTTGCAGCGGCTGCAGGCGTCCTTCAATTCGCTCGCCGAGTCGCTGCGCTCCAGTCAGGCGCTTTCCGCTGCCGTGCTGATCGGCAAATCGGTGCTGGTGCCGGGTAATGTCGGGGCCCTCGCGGAAGGTGCGGGCATTTCAGGGGCCGTGGATGTGCCACTGGGTACCACCAGTGTGGGCATCAACATCTACGACGCGTCCGGAGCCTTCGTGCGTCGCCTGGAGTTGGGCACTCCGGGCGCCGGTGCGGCGGAGTTCCACTGGGATGGCTTGGACGCTGACGGAAATGCCATGCCGCCCGGCTCTTATCGGATCGAGTCCGATGGACTGGTGGACGGCGGTCGCCAAGGGCTGGAGACGCTGATCGCGGCACCTGTCGAAAGCGTGACGCTGAATCCCGAGGGCGGCGAGACGATGTTGAATCTGCGCGGTCTCGATCCAATCGCGCTGAACGATGTGTGGCGGATCATGTAAGCCGGTTCGAATGTAGGCTGGACAATAACCCATAAAGGAGCAATGCCATGGCATTCAATACAGCATTGAGCGGTATCCGGGCGGCCGGGGCCGATCTCGACATCATCGGCAACAACGTGGCGAACGCCGGCACCGTCGGCTTCAAGGCGTCGCGCGGCGAATTCGCCGACATCTATGCCGCGAGCACGCTTGGAACCTCGGCGCTGGCGATCGGCAGCGGCGTCCGCCTGTCGGACGTGGCGCAGCAGTTCAAGTGGGGAAACATCAACTTCACTGACAACCCACTGGATATTGCCATCAACGGCGATGGTTTCTTCCGTTTGAACGACGGCGGCGCCATCGTGTACACGCGTGCCGGCATGTTCAAGAGAGACGATGAGGGTTACATCATCAACAACGACGGCTATCGGCTGACGGGCTACCTGGCGGATGGACGCGGAAATATCACCGGGCAGATCGGCGACCTCAGGCTCGACAATTCAAACATCATGCCCCGCGCCACCGACGACGTGTTCGCCACGTTGAATCTGAATGCCAACGAGATCGAGCCGTCGACGCCTTGGCCGGCAACTGTCGATCCGGACAACCCGCCGCCTGCCGACACGTACAATTGGGCCACTTCCCTCACGGTATTCGACAGCCTGGGCAACGGCCACATCATGAGCATGTATTTCAGGAAACTGGATGCCGATGCCACGGCTACCCCTCCCATTGGCGACAACACGTGGGAAGTGCACGTCCTGGTGGATGGCAACGAGGCTACGGCGACGCCGCATCGGCTGGAGTTCGATTCGAGTGGCGTCCTTTCCACAGGCGCCACGATGTCGATCGTTAACCATGCGCTGGGTAACGGCGCGGCTCCGCTGAGTTTCGACATCTCGTTCAACGGAACCACGCAGTCCGGCAGCGCCTTCGCCATCAACGGGTTGAACCAGACCGGTTACACCACGGGCCGCATGACCAGCCTCGATATCGACCCTTCCGGCATTCTGTACGCCCGTTATAGCAACGGCGAGTCCAAGGCCATGGGGCAGGTGGTATTGGCTAACTTCACCAATCCGCAGGGCCTGCAGCCTCTGGGCAACACCACTTGGGGCGAGACGGCCGCTTCCGGTCTGCCGCTGGTGGGGGCTCCCGGCACCTCCAACCTGGGTGTGGTGCAGGGCGGCGCCCTGGAGGACTCCAACGTGGATCTGACCCAGGAACTGATCAAGATGATCGTGGCGCAGCGCAACTACCAGGCCAACGCCCAGACCATCCGCACGGAAGACGCCGTCACTCAGGCCATCATCAACATCCGGTAAGCATTGAGGGGAGAGGGCTGATATGGACCGCTTGCTCTATGTCGCGATGACCGGTGCCAGCCAGACCATGCTGGCGCAGGCGGCCAACTCGCACAACCTCGCCAACGTGAGCACCACGGGTTTCCGGGCCGATCTGGAGGCCTTTCGCAGCCTCCCGGTATACGGTCCCGGGTATCCGGGGCGTGTCTATGCCATGACCGAGGGCAAGGGGGTCGATTTTTCGCCGGGATCGATTATCACGACCGGACGCGATCTGGACGTGGCGGTGAACGGCAGCGGCTGGATCGCGGTGCAGGCGCCGGACGGTACCGAGGCCTACACCCGCGCCGGCGACCTGCGCGTGACGAGCGGCGGGATGCTCGTGACCGGAGCCGGACATCCGGTGCTTGGCAACGGCGGTCCCATTGCGGTGCCGCCCTACGAGACGCTGGAGATCGGTGCTGACGGCACCATCTCCATCCGTCCCCTCGGGCAAGGCGCCGAGACTCTGGCGGTGGTGGATCGCATCAAGCTGGTCGATCCGCCGTTGCAGGACCTGGAAAAGGGGCAGGACGGATTTTTGCGGCTCAAGGACGGCGTTACCGCCTTTCCGGAGGCGCATGTGCAACTCGTATCCGGGGCGCTTGAGTCCAGCAACGTCAACGCGGTGGACGCCATGGTGCGCATGATCGAACTCGCACGCCAGTTCGAGCTGCAGGTGAAGACCATGAAGACCGCCGAGGAGAACGACGCCGTTTCGGCACGCGTGATGCAGTTAGGTTAGCCGTAGGGTGGGCGCTGCCCACCGATATGCCGGCGGTAAGCGAATAATGGTGGGCGATACCCATCTTACGACTCACGATGAAGGGGTGATCGAATGAATCCAGCACTGTGGATTGCCAAGACCGGCCTCGATGCGCAGCAGACGCGCATGAGCAACATCTCCAACAACCTGGCCAACGCCAGCACGACCGGCTTCAAACGCGCCCGTGCCGTATTCGAGGATCTCCTGTACCAGAACGTGCGGCAGGTGGGCGCCCAGTCGTCCCAGGACACGCAGTTTCCCTCGGGCTTGATGCTCGGCACCGGCGTGCGCACGGTCGCCACGGAGAAGATCTTTACCCAGGGCAACGTCGTGCAGACGGGCAATCCGCTGGATGTCGCCATTCAGGGCCGTGGTTTCTTTCAGGTTCTCATGCCGGACGGGACCATCGCCTACACCCGCGACGGCACGTTCCAGCGCGATTCGCAAGGCCAGATCGTGACCTCCACCGGCTATGTTATCCAGCCGGGCATCACGATCCCCGAAAACGCCCAGAGCGTCACCATCGGCGCCGATGGCGTGGTGACCGTGGTGCAGGCGGGCGATCCGACGCCGGTACAGGTGGGCGACCTGCAGCTTGCCGATTTCATCAACCCCGCGGGCCTGCAGCCGATCGGACAGAACCTGTTCCTGGAGTCTGCGGCAAGCGGCGCCCCGCAGGTCGGCACGCCTGGCCAGAACGGACTGGGGACGCTGGTGCAGGAATCGCTGGAGACATCCAACGTCAACACCGTGGAAGAACTCGTCAGCATGATCGAAACGCAGCGCGCCTACGAAATCAACTCCAAGGCGATCGCCACGGCCGACCAGATGCTGCAGTACGTGAATAACAAGCTGTAAGAGACTCTTGGCAAATCTACGGTTGATCCGAAGCAATGATGGGAGGCCGATCATGAACCGCCGTTGCCTTAGCCCGCACGCCGGAATCGTCACCGCTCTTTGCGGCGCGCTGTTGCTCGCGGGCTGCGCCGCCGGGCCGAAGCGCGGCGAGGAGTATGCTCCGACCTATCCGGTCCCGCCCACGCCCATCGAGCAGAACAACGGCGCCATCTACCAGTCGGGCAATGCCGTGCTGCTGTTCGAGGACGTCAAGGCGCGCCGGGTGGGCGACCTGATCACCATCGTGCTGACGGAAAGGACGGACGCCAGCAAGAAGGCGAGCACCAGCGCCTCCAAGGACAGCAGCGTGGATATCGCCAACCCGACCCTGTTCGGCAGGCCCTTCAGCGCCAACAGTCACAACCTGGAGATGCAGATAAGTGGCTCCCGGGATTTCGACGGGAAAGCGGACAGCAGCCAGAGCAACAAGCTGACCGGCAACATCACCGTCACCGTGGCGCAGGTACTGCCCAACGGCAATCTGGTGGTGCGAGGCGAGAAATGGATCGCGTTGAACCAGGGCGAGGAATACATCCAGATCTCCGGCATCGTGCGCCCGATCGACATACGGCCGGACAACACCGTGCTCTCCACGCAGGTGGGCGATGCCAGGATCAGTTACAGCGGCAAGGGCGAGTTAGCCAGCGCCAACGCGATGGGCTGGCTGACGCGCTTTTTCATGAGTGCGCTGTGGCCGTTTTGATCTGGGCGACAGGCTAGGTACACACAACAGGAATCTGCCGTAACGAATCGCAATCCGGATAGGTAGGCGAACCATGACGACACGAACGATGAAACTTGCGCTGTGGCTGCTCGGCCTGTGCCTGTTCACCGGCACGGCGCATGCGCAGCGCATCAAGGATCTGGCAGCGGTGGCCGGCGTGCGCAGCAATCAGCTGGTTGGCTACGGTCTGGTGGTCGGCCTGGACGGCACGGGCGATCAGACCACCCAGACGCCGTTCACGGTGCAGAGCCTGAAGAACATGCTCGCCCAATTCGGGATCACGGTGCCGCCGAACGTCAATCCGCAACTCAAGAACGTGGCGGCGGTATCGGTGCACGCCGAGCTGCCGCCCTTCGCCAAGACGGGCCAGACCATCGACGTGACGGTATCATCGCTGGGCAACGCCAAGAGCCTGCGCGGCGGGACGCTGCTGATGACCCCGTTGAAGGGCGCGGATGGCCAGATTTACGCCATTGCTCAGGGCAACCTGGTGGTGGGCGGCCTGAGTGTGGGCGGCGCGGACGGCTCCAAGATCAGCGTGAACATCCCAAGCGCCGGGCGAATTCCCAACGGCGCCACGGTCGAGCGCGAGGTGCCCAGCGCCTTTGCCCAGGGCGATACAGTGACGCTCAATCTGCACACGCCCGACTTCACCACCGCCAACCGTATGGCGAGCGCCATCAACACGGCCATGGGGGCGGGGACGGCCAGGTCGCTGGACGGTGTTTCGGTTCAAGTACGCGCGCCTCTCGATCCCGCGCAACGGGTGGGCTTCATTGCCATGCTGGAAAACCTGGAACTGGAGCCCGGCGACGCACCCGCCAGGGTCATCGTCAACTCCCGCACCGGCACGGTGGTGATCGGCAGCCATGTGCGCGTCTCGCCTGCGGCCGTCGCCCACGGCAACCTGACGGTCACCATCTCGGAGCGGCTTACGGTCAGCCAGCCCGAGCCGCTTGCCGGCGGCGCCACGGTGGTGGTGCCGCGCAGCGACATCGAGGTGCGTGAGGACAAGGATCGCATGTTCCTGTTCCAGCCCGGCGTGAGTCTGGACGAGATCGTGCGCGCGGTAAACGAGGTGGGCGCAGCTCCGGGCGATCTGGTGGCGATCCTGCAAGCCCTGCGCGAAGCGGGCGCGCTGCGCGCTGAACTGATCGTGATCTGAGAACCTCGAACATGATCCAAGACCCCGGTCTCGCACGCATCTACACGGACTTCCAAGGGCTCACCGACCTCAAGCGCGAGGCGCGTCGCGAGTCGTCCAGCGCGTTGCGCGAGGTTGCTGAGCAGTTTGAGGCGATGTTCTTGCGCATGCTGCTGAAAAACATGCGCGAGGCGAGTCTGGGCGACGGGCTGTTCGACAGCGACCAGACCCGGTTCTACCAGGACATGTTCGATCAGCAGCTTTCGATCCACCTCGCCCGGGGGCGCGGGCTGGGCATCGCCGACATGCTGGAGCGGCAACTGGGCGGCAAGGGTTTGCCGCCGACAGGCCGTTCGGAGGCCGACAAGGCGGTTCCGGCCAGCGGCCTGGAGCCGGGGGCGCTGCCGGTCCGCCATGAGCCGTTGCCGAGCGCCTCGGAGTCCGCACCCGAGCCGTCCCCAACCTTCGAGTCCCGGGAAGACTTCGTCCGGACGCTCTGGCCCCATGCGGAGCGGGTGGGCCGGGAACTGGGCGTGAAGCCGGAGGTGCTGCTCGCCCAGGCGGCGCTGGAGACCGGATGGGGGCGCCACGTGATCACCGCCCCCGACGGGCGGAGCAGCCACAACCTGTTCAACATCAAGGCGGACGGCCGCTGGAACGGGGAGCGGATGATGGTGTCCACCCTGGAGTACCAGGACGGCGTCGCCGTACGTCAGCGCGCCAGCTTCCGGGCCTATGGCTCCTACGCGGAGAGTTTCACCGATTACGCGGATTTCCTGCGCAGCAATCCCCGCTATCGCGAGGCGCTGCGGCAGACGGGCAATGCGGAGGCGTTCGTCAACGAGTTGCAGCGGGCGGGCTATGCCACGGACCCGAAATATGCGGAAAAGATCAGCATGATCCTGAACAGCGATGTGCTGAACGCGGACTCCGCGGGCCTCAAGAACGCGGGATAGGTGCCGATATGCTGGCCGACGTGCTGCACCATCGGGTGGAAGAAATCGCGCGGCGACAAGTTCGCCGGCCTCACTTTACCGGTTACCGGAGCTGATCCATGGCAGACATGCTTTCCTCGGGCCTTTCCGGGCTGCTGGCCTACCGGCGGGCGCTGGACGTCATCGGCCACAACATCGCCAATGCCGATACCCCGGGCTACAGCCGTCAGCGCGTCGAGCTCGGCGCACGGCCGCCCCAACTGCTGGGTGGCGGGTACGTGGGGAACGGGGTGCAGATCGTCGGCATCGAGCGCATGTATGACGAGTACCTTACCTCGGAAGTGTGGGCAAGCACCTCGGCCCATAGCCGGTATCAAACCTATTACACCCTGGGCAGCCGTATCGACAACCTGCTGGCGGACCCCGACGCGGGTTTGGCCCCGACTCTCGAAGACTTTTTCGCCGCCGTGCACGGGCTGGCGAACGATCCCACCTCCCATGCCGCGCGTCAGGTCGTGCTGAGCCAGGCGCAATCGCTGGTCGATCGCTTCCACCACCTGGATCAGCGCCTGACCGACATGGCCGAGGGAATGAACGATCAGTTGCTTTTGGCCATCAACGACATCAACAGCATCGCCCGATCCATCGCGGGGCTTAACGAGGACATCGTGAAGGCCATGGGTGCCGCAGGGGGAGCGCCGCCGAACGACCTGCTCGATAAGCGCGATGCCCTCATCGGCAAGCTCGCGCAATACGTCGACGTCAGGACGGCCCGGCAGGACGACGGCAGCGTGAACGTGTTCATCGGCAAGGGCCAGGCGCTGGTGCTGGGCAAACAGGCGGCCACCTTGAGTCTGGATACCGGCGCCGACAGCGCGGGACAGCCGGAGATTTATTACAGTTATGCCTCGGGCGTCAGTACTCCCATCACCAAGAGCATGAGCGGCGGCGCGGTTGGCGGCATCATGGAGTTCCGCGCGCAGGTGCTTGAGCCGGCCCGGAAATATCTGGGAGAGCTCGCTATCACTTTGGCCACGGAATTCAACGCCCAGCACGCCAAAGGCATGGACTTGAATGGCAATCTCGGCGGCGAATTCTTCAAGGTGCCTGCCGATCCGATGGGGGGCGCGGCGGCGATTGAACTGCTGATTCACGATACCCGTGAAATCGCAGCGGCTGCTCCGATTCGCAGCCTCGCGGATTTCGCCAACTCCGGCAACGCGACGATATCGGCGGGTGAGGTGCTGGACGCTAGCGATCCGAACCTCTTCGATACAGTGGTGATCGAATTCATCGATGCGAACACCTATTCCATCAACAGCGCGGGCTCCTACGCCTACACAAGTGGCGGCAACATCGATATCAACGGCTGGCGCGTGAAGATTTCGGGCACGCCCCAGGCAGGTGACAAGTTCACGGTCGAAAGCAACGCCGGCGGTGTGAACGACAACCGCAACGCCCTGCTGTTGGCTGGCCTCCAGACGGCCAAGACCATGGTGGGCGGAACTACCGATTTCCAGGGCGCGTACGGGCAGATGGTGGCGGATGTCGGCATCAAGACGCGCCAAGCCGATATCAACCGGATGGCGCAGGAGCAGCGTTTGCAGCAGGCCGAGGCCGACCGGTCTGAGCTTTCCGGCGTCAACCTGGACGAGGAAGCGGCCAATCTGTTGCGTTTCCAACAGGCATACCAGGCTGCCGCTCAGGTCGTTGCCGTTTCTCATCAGCTATTCCAGACTCTGTTGCAGTCGTTCTGGAGGTAAATAGTCATGCGGGTATCGACCAGCCAGATGCATGAGACCAGTGTGAGCGCCATGCTCGACCAGCAGGCGCGGCTCAACAAGACCATGCTGCAGATGACCACCGGCCGGCGCATCCTGACCCCGTCCGACGACCCGCCCGGTTCCGTCCAGGTCCTGAATATCAATCAGGAGATCGAACTGACAAAGCAATATCAGAAGAACGCCAATATCGCGCGCACCGCGCTGGTTCAGGAGGAGGATACGCTGGTCGGCGTGATCAACGTGCTGCAACGGGCTCGGGAACTGGCGGTGCGGGGGAACAACGACGCGTTGGGGCCGGACAGCCGCAAGGGCATTGCGCTGGAGGTGCGCGAGCTGCTGGACACCCTGATGGGCTTGGCCAACACCACGGACACCAACGGCAACCACATATTCGCCGGTTACCAGAGCGCCGCCACGCCGTTCGAGTACGATGCCGTCAACCAGGAATATGTTTACAACGGAGATCAAGGCCAACGCCTGCTGCAGATCGGCCCCGAACGCCGGATTGCGGACGGAGACCCGGGCTCGGACGTCTTCATGAGGATTCCGGGTAGTGGCAACAATATGTTTGAAATTCTGGACACGCTTGCAAGCAGCCTGGAAGCAAACACCCCGGATATCACGACCCTCGGCGACCTGGATGCCGCCCTGACCCACGTAACGGAGATCCGCGCGCGCATCGGCAGCCGCATCAACGCCATCGACGGGCAGGAAGAGGTGAACGACGCCTACATGATGGATCTGGAGATCACGCGCTCCGACATCGCAGACCTGGACTACGCAAAGGCGATAAGCAGCTTCAACCAGCAGATGATCGCACTGCAGGCGGCGCAGCGGACCTATGTGCAGGTGCAGGGGTTGTCGTTGTTTAATTTTATTTAGAGCGCCTAACAAAATGGGGTTTCATGCCGCTTTGAGAAACCGCCAGCAGATCAATGCGCAACCGATCGTGAGGAAGGCCTCGTGAATGCAGGCTAGCCGCTCATAGCGGACGCGCAGGCGCCGAAACTGATGCCGCGGCGAGCGTGCGTTCCACCACCCAGCGGGTTTTGCCCAGGCCGCTGCCGTGCTCGGTGCCCCGCTTGGCGATCTCGGCGTCGACGCCGTGCGCGGCCAAGGGCTTGCGGTGCGGTTCAGAGTCATATCCCCGATCCGCCTGCAGCAGTGCCGGGCGGCGCTTCGGTGCGCCACGCTTGCCGCCCATCGGCGGGATGCCCTCCACCAGCGGCCACAGTTGCGTGCTATCGTGGCGGTTGGCCCCGGTCACAATAGCGCTCAGTGGAATGCCTTGGGCGTCGGTGAGGAAGTGGTGTTTGCTGCCCGCCTTACCGCGATCGGTTGGGTTCGGTCCCGTTTTTTTTCCCGTGCACGGCACGCACCGACGCGGAATCGGCCACCGCGCGGGAGAAATCGAGCTTGCCGGCGCTACGCAGCTTGGCGAGCAGCACCGCATGCAGCCGCGTCC
>Ga0265294_10007275_pt1 | contig 13177 bp, 14 predicted proteins | sample MunlanPumphouse3_FD_192504 | JGI IMG/M metagenome (GOLD analysis project Ga0265294, IMG submission 192504) | Groundwater microbial communities from a municipal landfill in Southern Ontario, Canada - Pumphouse #3 | ecosystem: Environmental > Aquatic > Deep subsurface > Groundwater | place... | reverse complement strand
ACTGCATCGTCATGCGGCTGCCTCCCCGCCGAAGTTTGCGCGGTAGATCTCTTTCCGGTGGAAGAGATAGATTGCCATGATGATGATCCCCCCGACAAGCGTCGCCGCTCCCCAGGTTATCGGCTGCCAGGTGACGATATCGCCAAACAGCGTCTCCTTCTCGAATCTGTCCCCGGCACGGATACTCTGCGCGTCATAATACACGGCGACGGCGGAGAGGACGACGAGGAGCGGGAGGAACTCACGCTGGTACACGACCGGAAAGAGCCAGGCCAGGGCAAGGAGGATCAGCAGCATGTTGTCCTGGTAGCCGCTCCGATCGCCGCCTGTGGTGCCGACCGGTTCCGGGCCGGGGTCTGGTTCCGGGCTCCTTCCCTTCCACGCATCCCCGTAGCCCGCTTCCGCGCTCGTGCGCCGGACAGGTTCGATAGTGCCGGCGTTCGGACACCAGCCGAGCTTCTTCCTGATATACTCCATGAAGACCGCCATCAGGAAACCTCCAGCATTCGGGCCATCCGTTCGGGGTCATCGGTGTAGATTGCGGCGATCCTCTTCGGAGTCGTTATCGTCAGGGTTCGCGGGTAATGTGTCCGCACGTAGGTGCGGTAGAAGACCATGGGGAAGAAGATCACGGCGCCAAGCCCGGAGATAAACCCCATGGAGGCCGTATTATCCAATCCATAGTACATACCGCCGGCCGCTGATACGAAGATCATTGCCAGTGCCCCCACAAGGAGCCAGGAAGGGACAGGGAGTCTGTTCTCTCCCACCTCCGCCTTCACGACGGCATCCTTCGGGATGACGACGGGCCGGAAGAGCGGTCGCCTGATGGTGATCGTGTCCGAAGAGATCTCGACGCGGGCTCTTCTCAGAACCCCGTATAACTCCACACCGGAGAAAGTCAGCATGATAGCCAGCAGGATAAAGCGCCCTGCAGGGGCTGTCACAGCGAGGCAGCCGATGAACAGAGCACCAGCAACAATCAGAGTGAGGTACATCGCCGGAGTGCCGATCGGGCCGTAGTCCACCAGTGCACCCTCCACCACTTCCCGACCGCCCTCTCCCGCCGTCCCGAGCCCGACCTCGCCCTCCGGCGCGGCATATCGGCGCCGACCGGTGCCAAACATTGCCGCATTCGGGCACCAGCCCATCAGCCTCCGTATCGTCTCGGAGAACTTCATCATCATACGGGTTCACCCTCCGCTGCCATATCCAGAGCATACATCGACCTCTTCTCCGCGATCAGGGTAGTCCGGTGCCGCCGCTCCCAGAGGATTGTAACGCCGTACTGGGCCCAGCTGAAGAGGCTCAAGGCCAGCGTGAACCTGACGATCCAGCCGGGCATACCGTTCAGGACAAAATAACCCATAAGGGCAATGAGAATAACGGCGGTCGCCGGCGTGCTCAGGCGCCGGACGATGCGCTGTCTCCGGGTCATGTTGGCCCAGGTGAGCTCACCGGCAACAACCCGTGCATATTGCTTCCGGCAACCGACCAGGAAGCCGATGACCGCTCCTACCCCAATGCCGAGGCCCGTCCACAGGGTCGGGTACCCCGGAGCATCCTCGACCAGGAGGAAGGCTGCCGCTGCCGCCGCCGAGAAGGCTACCGCCGCGACGAGCAGCTGGTTGTGGTAGCGGCTCCACCACCCGGGCCCGGTCCGGAAGGGGCTGTCCTGCCCGCCCGGAGCCGCGGCCGGCGACGGCCGCACCGCGAGATCCGGCCGCATCGACGCCTGCAGGGGGCACCAACCCAGGTACGCCCGGATCGTCTCCATGAGGGGCATCATACCAGCTCCCGGAGTTTCGCGAAGAGTTCGTCGGCCAGACGGGTCGGATCGTCGGTCTTTGTAAGCGCAATCCCCAGTTCGTCCGCGTAGCCCCAGAGGAGCTCGATGCACCGGGCGTACCGGGGGCATGCACCGCAGTCACCCTCGTGCTCGTACCACACCTGCACGCCGTGGTTTTCCGAGACGAAGACGATGGCCGCCGCATCGAAGGGGACGGAACGCCCGAAGAGAACGCCTTTCTCTGCGTTCAGGCGCTCGACCTCGATCTGGTTCGCCTGTGCCATCGAAAGAAGCGTCTCCTCGACCTTCCGATCCATGGCAAGCAGCGCCTTCGAGACCGCCTGGCGGGATATGCGGAAGTGGTCCGCGATCTGGACGTTCGGGAGGCCGGTGCGGCGGAGCCTCCAGAATGCAAACTGCCTGTCGTTTAAGGGGAGAGGCATGCGTCAACATTTCCTGGTTGACAATATATACGTTTCGATTTTTCCCATCAAACAGGCTCACTTACGGTGCTCCGCAGTCGGATGCCGTCCCATCCACACCCCTCTTCCGGGACGAATCAATGAACGGTCGCCGGCTGCACACGCTCCGTCCGGGAGACGGATCAGAATATTAATCGCCGCTGCCCCGGAACAGGGTCATATGGATACAGCACTGCGCGACGCCTACATCGAACTCCACGAGAAATACTTCCCGGGCACGGAGCTCCCGATCGCCTTCGAGGTCGGGGGCGCCGCCGACGGGGTAGAGAAGGCCCCCGCCCCGAAAGGCTGGAGGTGCTTCGTCTGCGACCTCACAAAGGTGAGAAACGGCAAGAGCCTCGTCTTTTCCGAAGAGTCGATCGGGTGCCGCGGGGGGAGATTCTACCTCGGTTACGACGCCGAACGGTTCCCCGACTTCCGCTACTTCCTCTCCTACGGGAAGCCTGGGGCCGTGGAGGGAGAGCGCTACAAGCAGACGCCGGAGATCGTGGACGAGCTCGACTGGAGAACCGTCCGGATTCCGACGAAGGGAAAGAGCATCGTCTTCAAGCGCTGGGACCAGCTCACGGAGAGAGACAACCCGGACGCCGTCGTCTTCTTCGCCCGGCCGGAAGTGCTCTCCGGCCTCTTCACGCTTGCAAACTTCGACCAGAGCGACCCGAACGGGGTCGTCTGCCCGTTCGGCGCCGGGTGCAGCTCGGTCTTTTATTTCCCGTGGGTTGAGCAGCAGAGCGAGAATCCAAGAGCGGTCCTCGGGATGTTCGACCCCTCGGCGCGGCCCTGCGTCCCGCTGGACACCCTGACGATGGCCTTCCCCATGAAGAAGTTTACGAAGGTGGTCGGCTTCATGGAGGAGAGTTTCCTCACGACGGGCTCCTGGGAGAAGGTGATGAAGAAGATCGCCCGAAGCAACGCGCTCAATTCACCCTGAAAAAGTGGCCGGGTGGGGGGTCACCCGAGCGTCCGGTTGAAGAACCCTACCATCTCCTCATAGGCGCTCTCTGCGACAGGACTCTCCGAGAGCTCTCCGTCCTCGATCATGAACCCGTGGGGCTCGCCCTGGTAGACCTTGAGCTCGAAGTACTTGCCGGCCTCGTCCAGGGCGGTCGCATACCGGTAGATATCGACCACCGGGCTTGCTTCATCCGCCGTGCCGTGGATGATCAGCATCGGGTCGGTGATATTGTCGATCAGGACTGCCGGCGGGGTCCCGTTCGCCTGCCCGCCGGAGTAGGGGAAGCCGTACCAGGCGACACCCGAGCGGAACTCCTCTATCTGAGGCATGAAGAGCATCGTGTAGCGTCCGCCGGCGCAGAACCCCGTCAGGCCGATGCTGCTTGAGTTAACCTCGGGCCGGGTCTCAAGATACGTGACCGTGTCCCGGACCAGCCCCTCCACCACGGCGTCCTCCGGCGACTCGTTAAAGGTCTGCCACTCCGGGGCGATGACGACGAACCCCTCCCCGGCAAAGCGGTCGACCATATCCTGGTAGCCGGGCTCCAGCCCGTTGAAGGAGTGGATCAGCACCACGGCCGGATACGGCCCGCCGTCCCCGGGCGTTGTGATGTAGGCCGGGTAGCTCTGGCCGCCGCTCTGGATGTTCACCGTCGTTCCGTTCCGCATCCCTGCAGTGCCCACGTCGGTGGCGCTGACGCAACCGACGAGGAGAAGCAGGGATACAACCGCCGCAAGCAGGATAACGTTTCTCATGGGTTTCCCTCCCTCAGGGGGTGCACCCCCATCCGGCTCACGTCATATAACAGTGTCGCCCGGCGAGGGCGGAGGGGCAGGTCGGGGGGAATCCGGGCGACAGATGAGGCGGTGCGGGACGGCGAGAATAGATTCTGGCGTTTGGACCCGTGCACAGCCGGTCAAGCCCGGTCGGAAACTCAATAAAAAAGAGAAGGTCAGAGGAGATCCCGGATATCCGGGAACGTCACATTCTTCGGAACCCACACACTGCTGCCGGTATAGTTCAGCCCGCCGGTGGCACGGAGTTCGTCGAGTTCGTAGACCCGTGGCCCGTACTGGTACCCGGTCTCGTTCAGCCACCATGCCGGATATCCGGGCTCCTCGACCGCCTCCGTCACGGGGTCGGTGATGAGGCCGTTTGCGTATGTGACGATCAGCGTGCCCGAAAGGTCGTGCCACTCATCGATGATCGCATCGCCCCGGGAGACGGTGAAGTTCGTAAGGAGACGTGCCGCCCCTTCATTGTCGCCAGCAGCGATGAGTTCGACCGCCTCTCTGTCGGTCGCCTGCACGAGGGCTATCGACTCGGCCTCGAGCTCGCCCTGCTTTGCAGTGATAGTATCGATCATCGCGTCGTAGCGGAGCATGGCCCAGTTCGTTAAGAGGTCGAACGTCCAGTACGCGGTGTTATAATCGTATTTCAACCGGTCGCCGGTCGCGTATGCGGCGGATACGTTCGTTGAGCCCGCGTACATCGGCGCGTAGACCGTCTCGTACGCGACCGCCGGACCGAACCAGAGCACTCCTCCTACCGGGTCGGGGAGAGACGACCGGGCCTGGGCGACGTAACTGTAACTGCAGAAGACTGCCGAGACCGGCCGCGGGTTCGCCCCGGCGCGGACCTCCATGTACGACGCGTTCTGGAAATCCGTGTGGGCATCGGCAGGCCCTAAGTACCGGTACGGGTTCCCGAACGGCCCTGCGGCCTCACCGGTTGTGAGGTCGAGATCGGTTCCCTCGTAGTGGTCCCGGAAGAGCGAGAACGCCCCGGTGAGGTTGACCTTCTCGTCGGGTGTAACGGTGAACGGGTACGCCGTTGTGTACGAATTCTCGACATACGGACTCAGGTTGAGCGACGGGGCGAGCCGGTCCTGGATACGCCAGACCCGCATCAGCGAGTAGTAGGGATGCGAATACTCACCGTAGCTGACGGTCTTAAGCCAGTCGAGGGGGCCGTCTGCAGGGGACCACAGGCCTGCCTTCTCCACCTTACTGAAGAGGTCTCTGGAGTACAGCAGATCCGGATCTCCCGGGGCAACCTCACGGATCCTGAACTCGTTTGCCGCAACAAAAACTTCCCCATCGGGGATCTTCTGTGCGACCCATAGGCCCCCGCCATCCGCCTCATCGAGGCTCGAGCAGATCTCAATGACCCACGCCTCCTCCGGGTCGGCAAAGATGAGCGTCTCGCCGGTTCCGTAATAGCCGTAGGTGTCGATCAGGTCTCCGACCAGTTCAACCGCTTCCCGTGCTTTCGTGCACCGCTCCATCGCTACGTTCGAGAGCTCTGAAGAGTAGAAGATCCGTTTTCCTTCGACTGCGTTGAGCTCGACTTTCGCGTATTCGGTGCATTCGGCGGAGAGGAGCTGGTGCTCGTTCATCATACCGTACGACCCGGTGTAGTAGGCGTAGGTGTGCGGCACCTGATCGATATACCCGAGAATCAAGCCCGAACCACTGCTACTCTCTCCTCCTGCCGCATCCGAACCGCTGTCCGGGTCGTAAACCACCGCTCTTTGCTCTCCGGGCGCATGGTCAGCCGCCGGGACATAGAGAAGGCTTATGTCGTCAACGTTTCTCCAGTCTACCCCGACACCGTCGTTCGTATGCCCGACATACATCGATCCGTCTTCGGATGCGCCGGGCGTTATCGCGAAGACGGTGCATGCCGTTGCATTCGCCGAGAGAAGCAGGAATACAACGAAGAGACAGAGACCACTACGTATAAGGTCAGTTCTGATACGTTTTCGCATAAAGAAAAGAGACAAAACCGGTTTAAAAGGATGACGGATTGTTTTTCATTGTTCCCGGGCCGATTGGAATAAATCATGCGCTATTGTTCGACATCATCGGAGCCTGCTTTCGATCGAACGACTGACGGCCGATCCGTTGTCCCCCTCAGGCCCACGGGTCTTAGACAAAGCCCTCGCCGACGCTGGAGATCGACGTCGAGGTCACAGCGGGGGGCGTTTGCCGATTGTTTCATTGCGGCCGGACGTGGAGATCGTCGTCCGGGTGGAGGAGCGGGGCGGCATTCGGGTTCACGCTCAAACCGGCAACACGGGATCGAGACCCCGGCTCGTGAGCAGAAGGGTGTCGCCCGGGGAGATAACTAAATCACCCGCGACCGCGACACCCTGTGCATGAACACCGTCGCTGTCGGCGTCTTTGCCCTCACGCTGCTTACCGGGGCGGTCATAGTGGGAACAGTCGCAATAGGCCTTTCCGTTCCGCTGTACGCCCTGGTGTACCTCGCCGTCGCCGCCCTCCTCTTCGGGACGGTCATCGCAGTCTTCTGCACGAAATGCCCGATGCGGGGGGAGGGGTGCATCCACTTCTTTCCCGGCAGAGCTGCCGCCCTCCTTCCGGCCCGGCGGGGGAAGTATACGGCCGTCGAGATCACCGCAGTCGTGGCTGCACTCCTCCTTATCGCCGCAATTCCCCAGTACTGGCTGCTCTCGCAGGTTCCACTCTTTGCACTCTTCTGGGTGTTTGCCGGCACAGGCGTCTTCCTGATCCTTCGCCGCGTCTGCCCGAGGTGCGACAACGCCTGCTGCCCGTTGCGGCCGAAGGAGTGAGCCGTAGAGACCGATGGATTTCGAGGCCGCGGCCGCCGGGGCGTGATCCCCGCCTCGCACATTCTGAGAAGAGATGGGCAGGGTTATTTCCCCCGCCGCTTTTTTTGACGTATCAGAAGACCACAAAGGCCTGGGTCGTCGCCTGGCAGGTGTTCCCGTCATCGAGCGTCACGACCAGCGTGACCGTATAGGTCCCTTCCGCCGCGTAATCGTGGGTGACGTCCTGGCCGCTGCCGGTTGTCCCGTCGCCGAAGTCCCACGCCCAGCCGGTCACGGAGCAGTCGCCCTCAATATCGGCCTCGCCGTGGAACGAGTTCCCGCCTGTCGTGATGCTTGCCGAGCAGGAGCAGGGCTCCGGAGGAGCGACCACCGTAACATCCGTCGTTGCCTGGCAGGTGGTGCCGTCGTCGAGCGTTGCGGTCAGCGTAACCATGTAGGTTCCCGCCGCGGCGTAGGCGTGGCTGACGGTCTCGCCCTCACCGGTTGCCCCGTCACCGAAGTTCCAGGTCCACGTCTGGATGTCGCAGTCCCCGTCGACCGTAGCCGAACCGGTAAAGGTAACCGGCTGCTCAGGGTCGGCCTGATCGCGGTCTTTCGCGATACTTGCCGTGCAGGAGCAGTTCTCCGCGGGAGGCGGCGAGACAGTGACGTCCCTCGATATGTTGCACGCCCTATCATCGTCAAGCGTTACATCCAGCGTAACCGTGTAGGTTCCTTCCGCGGCGTAGGCGTGGCTGGCGGTCCCGCCCTCACCGGTCGCTCCGTCGCCGAAGTCCCAGGCCCATGCCTGGATGGCGCAGTCCCCGGAGACCGTGGTATTGCCGGTGAAGTTAACCGTATCGTTAACACCGGGGTTCTGCGGGCTCCAGGTGAAGTTCGCCGTGCAGGAGCAGTTGCCGGGCCCGGGTCCGGGTGTCTGAGTGGTTGTCTGAGTGGAGGTCGGCGGACAGACCACTCCCGCGGGACAGCCGGGCCGCCCCTCGCCGGGACCCGTGCAGACCGGATAAGTTGCATCGTCGCCGTGGAGTTTGAGGAGAACGAGGTCCCATGCCCCGGTCGAGTTGTCATACCAGGCAACCAGGTCGCAGGATATTGTGGGGTTCATCTGGTCGTAGGAGTCGTTCGTGAGCTGGTACTCCCTGCCTGAGGTGTGGTTGAACAGGAAGATCTCCCAGTCTCCATCTCTATAATCGCTATAAACGATCCGATTGCCGGATATGTCTGCATGTGAGAGGTTATTCGGGAACACTTCAAGCGCTCTGACAGGACCGGGCATGCCCGGCTCGCCGCTGGTGAGGGTTCCAGATTGAGGAGCTGCCGTGGCGATCACGGCAATCGAAATGACCGCCACAATGAAAACTATCAGATAGGTTACAGGTACCCGGGATTTACTCATACTATCCCCGAGGGAAGTAAACGGCACATTATATATAAACACTATTATAAAATTGGGAGTATTCAGGATCGCACCGGGCAGATCTCGGTAAAGATCCGGGAGGACTCGAAGCCAGAAAAAGCCGGTGATGGGCCGGATCGTTTTGGGGATACCCTCGCAGAGTTACAGCGACAGGGTTGTCCTGGCCGTGCCCTCCGGGGATTCCGTTGCAGAAGGGGGTGCAGGAGGGGAGCTTTCGGGCATCGGTCTTCCGGGAAACGCCGGACGGTGTTGCGTCTCCTCACCCGTGCATCATGTTTGGGTGGGAAGATCCCCCGGCTCCCTGCGGAGAAGTCTGGCACGGACGGTATCTGCCAGATCGTCCGTCGTCAGGAGGAGGAGCGTATCCCCGGCCTCGATGACGGTGCTGCCGCCCGGGACAAAGCGTTCTTCCCCCTTCTGCATCAGGATGATGAGGGCACCTTTCGGCAATCCGAGGTCGACAACCTGCTTCCCGACCGACGGGGCGTCGGGAGGGATGACCAGTTCGAGCAGCTCGCTCGGGGTATCGGGGTCCACCTCGAACTCCCGGGAGAGTTTGCGCGTCTCCTCAAGCGGGACAGCGAGACCGAGCCATCGGGCGACGGAGGGGATCGAGGTCCCGTGAACCAGCGCCGAGACGAGGACGATGAAGAAGACGATATTGAAGATCATCTCAGCGTTCGGCACTCCGGCAACAAGGGGATAGGTCGCGAGGATGATCGGGACGGCGCCCCGCAGCCCCACCCAGGAGACCAGGGCCTTCTCGTTCATCGGCATCTTCCAGGGGAGAAGCGTGATCAGGACAGCAACCGGCCGTGCAATCAGGATCAGGAAGAGGGCGACGAGAAGGCCGGGAACGACTGCCGGTACGAGCTCCGAGGGGAAGACAAGCAGCCCGAGCGCAAGGAACATCACGATCTGCATCAGCCATGCGATCCCGTCGTGGAACCGGAGCAGACTCTTTTTGTGAACGATAATGCTGTTGCCCATGACAAGCCCGGCGATATAGACCGCAATGAACCCGTTTCCCCCGACGATAGCGGTCAGCCCGTAGGTCAGCAGCACCATGGTGAGGCTGAGCACCGGGTAGAGTCCCTCCGATTCGAGTTTGAGACGGTTGATAAGGTAGACGCTCGCCTTTCCCATTCCGTAGCCGAAGAGGCCTCCAACTGTCATCTGCTGCACGAACATCGGGACGAAAGCGAAGACCGATGAGCCCGGGGTGAGGATCAGCACGATGATGCCGGTGGTGAGAAGAACCGCCATGGGGTCGTTGCTCCCCGACTCAAACTCGAGGAACGGCCGCAGATTTCCCTGCAGGCGTGCTCTTGCTGTTCGCAAGACCGAAAAGACCGCTGCCGCATCGGTGGACGAGACGACCGCGCCGAGGAGAAGCCCCGTGAGCGGGGAGAACCCAAGGACCAGGACGGCAAACGCCCCGAGCAGAATTGCAGTCAGAACAACGCCGAGCGTGGAGAGGGCGATCCCCGGCCAGAGGATCGGCTGGATCTGTTCCCACCGGGTGTCAAGACCGCCGGAGAAGAGGATATATGCAAGTGCTATAATCCCGATCACTTGCGCAATCGCGGGATCGTCGAACGGGATGCCGCCCGGACCCTCCGAGCCTGCCAGCATCCCGACGACGAGGAAGATGAGGAGCGCAGGGACGCCGAGCCGCTCTGAGAACTTGTTTGCAACGATACTTATCAGTATGAGCAATGCTATGCCGACAAGTGCAAGTTCGAGAGTGACGAGTTCGAGAGCGACAGGTTCGAGGGTGAGTGCCATCTACGGGTATGAGTCGTGCATAAAACGCTTTAATACTACCCTCTCGCGGTTTTGAGCGGGTGTGCTCTTCCGGCGGATATCCGGGCGCTGCCGGTCTTTTGGACCCGGCCGGCAATAGCAACGTCTGCAGCCCGTCGACGCCAAAGTGAGTCTCCCGGCAGATGGGTGCGGGGAACCACCCGGGCAGAGCGAAAGCCGCTCCGGCCAATGGCGGCCCCGTCTCTGCCGGAAGAACGGGCGGCAGCGCTCGGACTCTCACCCGGGCAGGTGAGGGGAGGTGCGTCACGGCATAGGGACGGCGACGGTAGATAAGGATCTCAACTGCCGTCTCAATCGGTCCCGCCGTCTCCGACGTATTCCGCGTCATTAATATAGTTACCCTTAAAACACGTCACACAGGATGACAGATGTTCCAGTTCTTCCCCGATCCGCGATCACCCTGCTCGTGCTGACGGCAGTGGTATTCCTCATCACCGGAATCCCGGAGATCGCGTATATCATCACCATCGTCGCCGTATCCATGATCCTCGCCATGATCGCGTACCCCGTCATGAAAGCGCTCCGGTCGAGGGGTCTGCCGGAGATCGCCGCTGTCGGTGTGGTCACCGTCATCGCCTGTCTTGCAGTCCTGCTGCTCTGCTATCTCGTCTTATTCTCGTTCGAAAACCTGATCTCTGCACTCCCCCTCTACCAGCGGGAGTTGACTGCCAGACTATCAGAGATCCTCGCCCTCCTGGATCGGTTCGGGATCGACACGGGTTCGTTCTCCCCATCCTCGGTTAACCTGCAAGGGTTTGCCGGATTTCTCTCTTCGTCCGCCATAGGCATCGCAGATCTTCTCCTCTATCTCTTCTTCATAGCGGTGACGACAATCTTCATGCTCCTTGAGGCACCGCGGATGCCTGAGCGCATACGGAAGGTGACGGGGAACAGACACGAGAGTGTCGAGGCGTTCTCCCGCATGAGCAGGTTCCTGATCGACTTCGTCATCGTCAGGACCGAGGCGAACCTCGTCCACGGCTTCCTCTTCGGTGCGTTCCTCTGGGTCATGGGGGTGCATGCAGCCGTACTCTGGGGATTGCTGACGTTTCTCCTCTCGTACATCCCCTACATCGGTCTGCTCGTCGCGGCACTCCCGGCTATCTTCTTTGCCTGGCTGCAGTTCGGGGTCTGGGGTGGCGTCGCGGTGATTGCGGCCGTGGTTGTCTTAAATGCACTGGTGGAGAACCCGATCTTTGCCCATTTCGCATCGAGGCGCTTCGATATCCCCGCCCTCGTGGTCATTCTCTCGGTCATCTTCTGGGGATGGGCTCTCGGCGTTGCCGGGATGATCTTTGCTGTTCCGCTCACGCTCATCGTTCTGATGATCATCCAGTTCAGCGAAGACTGGGCATGGGTGAACACGATCCTCGGCGTCGATCACCTCTTTACAGGAGAGCAGACGCAGCCGACGGAGAAAAGAGCGGTCGAGGCGCCGCCAGTGAAGTAACGATATCGTATCAGGCCCCGCCATGCCGGGAGACCCGGTGTTATTTCCACTGATGCCTGACCCGGCATCTCCTATTTTGTAGCGCTCCCATGCCGGAAGGTTGATATCCTCTTTAGGCATGTTCTCTTCCGGGAAGAGAGAATGCTGCACACGCGTGAGATCATCAAAAAACTCTGGGACGCACAGGGCTACGGGAACCTCGCCGTCTGGGCGGATGGAACAACCGCCACCATCGCCCCGGGCGAGACCCCGGAGAAAGGTGGAAAAGCGCCGCTTGCTATCTTCAAGCCTATCCCCCTCGTGGCGGGTTTCTCGATGCTGGACTTTGCCACCCACGACACCGCTCTGCTGGAGCGTATCGAGACGACGATCAGGGAGGCAGGCGGCAAGATCGAACGGGACTGAGGGAGCTTCCAGTTAAAACGCCTTTGAAAATAACTGCCAAAAAAGAAATAGAATTTTGAGCGTCTCCGGAGGGAGAGTTACTCGGTCGGCTTTCCGTCGTAGTGCTCTTCGTGGGCCATAGCCTCCTCGCGGGTCTTCCGGACGACCTTGTCCTGGTGCTCCGGCGGGGAGTAGATCGTGTAGAGTTTGAGATTGGCGGTCTTTGACGTGTTCAGCACGTTGTGCTTCGCGCTGCTCGGCACGACCACAGCGCTGCCGTCCTTGACGGCGTGCGTTACATCATCGATCACGACGGCTCCTTCTCCTTCCTCGAACCGGAAGAACTGGTCGACGTCATCATGTACTTCCTCGCCGATCTCTTCGCCGGGCTTAAGGCACATCAGCACGAGCTGGCTGAACTTCCCCGTATAGAGGACTCTGCGGAAGTCGGTGTTCTTTACAGTCTCAGTTTCGATATCTGCTACAAATCCCTTCTTCATATCCACAACCTCCCAATAATCAGGGCCACTAGGATAACAGTATGCCAGTGTATTGCCACCAGTATTTCTGAGTTTTGGTCGTTGTAAGGAAGCCGGGGGTGAATTGCACCAGGAGGAACTCCCGGAGGCCAATGCGGGCTCCTCCTCCCTACGCGACAAAGTGTCCGTCATCAAAACCGGTTGCAGTTGAGGGGGTTCGTGGAGTTTTGAAAGATCTTGCCGACGGCAATGATCCAGATAAAGACCTCGAGGAACCCGAGGACCGCGACGACCAGGTTCATCCCCGATACAGAGATGATCCGCATCGCCCCGATAGCGACCTCACGGCTTCACCCAAGGAAGATGAACTTCGGGACAATGGTCGGGAAGAAGACCACCGGGTCGATGCCGGGTTTAGATCACGGTTAACGAATGGGTATCATAATCTCATCGGCATCTGTCGGACACCAGACCTCCCTGATGACCTGCATCACAGGGTAGTGAAACAGAATATGTGGAAAAAGATTGAAAGGATACGCAGATCATCCGGATGACCGCGATGTCCACCAGTGTCTACGCCTTTGCCTTGAGTTTCTCGATCTCCTCTTCAACCTCTTCCGCACCCTTCTGGTAGAATTCCTTCTCCCGGGGGTCCAGTTCGATGAGGAGGCGGTAGAACTCACCGACGTGTACCTTCTCCTCGTCTGCGATATCCCGCAGAACCTCACGAGCCAGTTCATTGTCGGTTGCGTCAGCCATCTGGTTATAGAGCTGGATGGCTTCGAACTCGGCGGCGATC
>Ga0265294_10007273_pt1 | contig 13180 bp, 12 predicted proteins | sample MunlanPumphouse3_FD_192504 | JGI IMG/M metagenome (GOLD analysis project Ga0265294, IMG submission 192504) | Groundwater microbial communities from a municipal landfill in Southern Ontario, Canada - Pumphouse #3 | ecosystem: Environmental > Aquatic > Deep subsurface > Groundwater | place... | reverse complement strand
CATCCAGACATCCTTCCATGCATCAACACTGGCTACCCCATAGAATCGTAACGACTCCCCTACCATATCTGCCTTTGAGGCAGATGCGTCTATCATACCTCGGACAATCAATTCCTTCGTAGGAATACCATGCAACCAATCTATGCTTTGCTCATAACTTTTCTTCTGCTTGATCTTCCTTCGTTGCTCCTGGTATTGAAGTTCCAAAGTATTCCATATCCGGGCGGGAACACCGGTGACCATTTCCAACCTATCTGCTGTTTCATAGGTGATGGGCTGTAGTCCTTTGATGATTCGAATCATGGATTGCTCTGTCAGACCACACCGTGTTGCACACTCCTTCAGTGTCATTGAAAGGGTTTCAAGAACTTCAGCCAAGGTTTCTCCAGGAGCAACTGCATAGTCTGGGGTAAACTGATATGTATGCTTAGTTAGTTTCTCATCGTTCATTGCTGATTACCCCACCAATCTAATAATTTAGTTAACATGATATGTTAATCATAATATCACTGGCAAAAGAAAGATGCAAACTATATGTACCTAGGTAATCGAATACAGGTCCTTGACTTCGCTATCCAACAACAACTTGTTGTAAAGTACCAATCACGTGTCTTTGTGATGTGAAGAATCAAATACATTTATCTTAGAAAAGGCTCTTCATTGCATCCAGAATTCCTGCAAACTCCAACAAGGAATAGGCAATACGCCACATGATGAGGAAGATCAGACTATAGAGAATTCTCCAAGTAATTGTCCGCTTGAAAAGAGGAGCAAGAACTGCAGCCCCATAGGACAAGAGGAAGAACCAGAGAAAAGACGCCGAAACAGCCCCTCCTGCAAAAAGGTACCTACTCTGCCCAACATAGGTACTGCTGATACTTCCCAGGAGCACCACCGTATCAAGATAGACATGGGGGTTCAAGAGAGTAATTGCCAAGGTGGTGAGCACTATCTGGGCTCTACTTGTTTCACTATGTTCAGTCTCCGCTAAACCCTCAACAGGTTTGAGTGCGGTCAACAAGTTCTTCAGGCCATACACAAAAAGAAAGAGAGCGCCTCCGCCGGCAGCAACGGTAAGCAGATGGGGTGATTGGCTTATGATACTCCCTACCCCTGCAACTCCCAAGGCAATAAGCACTGCATCCATGAGAGAACAGATAAGTGCAACAAGAAAACGATGTTGCTTCTTGATACCTTGGGTAAGAACGAACGCATTTTGCGCACCAATTGCGATAATAAGGCTGGCTCCAGTTGCCATACCGGTGAAGTAAGGGAGTTCCATGGCATACAGCGTATACAGAAGTGGCATGGTATGCAAAGCAGGAAAGCTCTATCTTAAGTGAAAAGATGTAGAATTAGGATACCTCATCATTTCTGAATGGGTAGAGGTGATGGGCGATGGTAGTATATGCTAAAACTTCCTAAATACAGACGGTTGCTTCCGGTTCTGCTCATAACTCCTTCCATGTACGAACAAGAGCTCGCATTTCCATGATAGATAGATTGAGCATTTCACCAGCCCGGCCCATCGATATAATCTCCCTCTCATAAGATTCTCGCACAAAACGAGCGAAACGCTCCTCCATAAGGTCGCTGAAATCAAGCCCATGAGGGTCCTCTTTTGCAACCAAATCTGGAGATTCTGCTCTCAAGGAATTTGGTTCAAAATATCCTTTTAGATCATGTTTATACTTAGCAGAATATTCCTGTCGAAATCTGATAATAAGATTGGTATAGGAAGAGGATTCTCCAATCTGAAACAGCCTATAGAGAATTGTCATATAGCTTACTTTAAAGATTCTCTTTACTTTCAGTACTCTATCAACATAAGCAAGACCCCTAAAATGATCTGTTGCTCAGAAACAACACGAAACGGGATAAACCTTCCTCTTTCCCATACTCCAGACTTTTTCATGAATTGGCTACACAATCTTCCCATCCCAAAGAAGCTGTAGGAAATATTTCCAAGGCATGACTTCAATACCATTTCCCAACTTCCTTGGCCGCTCTTCGCAGCATACCAGAATGTATCGACCGCATATCCCTTCCTCCATGAAAGCCTTCAGTCCTCGGTAATCCTTGGAATCTGCCTTTTTGGTGGTTTTGGTCTCAATTGCTACTTTCTCTCCTAGCACAAAGTCAACCTCAAAATTGCTTGTGGTCCTCCAATAGCTAAGGACTTCTTTGCTCTGGATATAATCGAGGTAGGAACGTAGCTCCATGAACACATAATGCTCGAAAAATGCACCATATTCTGTCTGGATTGAGGTGGGGACAGGAGCATTCTGCAGCGCTCTGGCTACTCCTATGTCAAAGAAATAGAACTTAGGCATCCCATAGGTCTTTCTCTTCTTTCCATTGGTGAAGGAAGGGAGTTCATACCCGATCAGGGTGTCAACGAGGACCTGATACCAACCGGTAACAGCTTGTCTGGAGACACCAACATCGTTGGCAATATTGGTAAAGTTGATCATCTGTGTGTTTGATAGGGCGGCTACCTCTAGGAATCGTGAGAATTGGGGAAGTTTCCTCGTTACTCCCTCTGCCTGTATCTCCTCGTTGAGGTATAAAGCAACATAGTCGTTAAGTTCCTCATCAGGATGTTCAGAACAGAAGGCTGAGGGCAATAAGCCTGACTGGAAAATCCTTTCCAAAGTATAGTTGGTGTCTTGTATCTCTGGGAATACCAAAGGATGCATGGTGATATGACCGGCTCTTCCTCCCAAGAGATTGACTCCGCCTGAACGAAGTTTTCTTGCGCTTGAACCGGTGAGCAGGAACCGGATATTCCTCTCTTCAATGAGAAATTGCACTTCCTCCAGCAGCAGTGGCGCTTTCTGGATCTCATCGATCACCACGAGGCAATCATGCAAGTCGCGAGCTTCAATTTCTTCCTTGAGTATACCTGGATCGGAGAGTACTCTCATCCGAAGCCTACCGTCAAGCAAGTTCCAGCTAAGGCTCACCCTGTCTTGCAATTCATTGCGAATGTAGGTGGTCTTTCCTGTCATACGAGGGCCTAAAAGGAATTGCGACTTGGTAGCGAGTCTTTCATTCAACCTCAGGGTACGTTTGATATATGCATCTCTTTTCATTGAAATTGCCACTCCTAATTAACATATATCATGATATACGCTATTAGTGTTTGCGTCAAATAAAAACTTTCCGTATCCATATCGGAGAGTAGGGGTTGGTATCACAAGAGATTTCGAGGAATGGTGTTAACCATTCTTTGGGTACATCCATATATGGTAGACAAGGATTGCTGAGACGGGGGGGAGTATGGGGCTGCCTGATGACCTTGTCGGGAAAAATAGGAGTATCCTACAGAGCGACAACGCAAAATCCGAATGGTGGATTTGTCATTTTTTTACACGGATGGAAATACTGAAGATACTCCCCTGTTCACCAGATCCTATTACCATGAGGATAGGACAGCTGAAGTTGGCAGTTTGCTTACCGCCCAAAACAGAAAAACCTCCCTAAGGAGGCAATATATATAGAAGACTTCCAAGAAAGTCGGCCTTGAATAAAATCGGGCAAGTGCCCTCATTCCCAGGTATGTGTTCTGGATGGAAGCCCTGTACCCAAAGATGAGGGAGCAACGACAAAGTCTGTTCCTGTTTTCCAGATCCGGTACAAAGATCCTGTCTTTCAGAACCATTCCCAAACAAACCCTTGGAAGGAAGAGGCCTCTCAGAGGAAGCGTTCCATCCGCTCTATGGTCTGTTGCTTTGATTAAACCCCGAATACATGAAGAAAGTATGTAAGAGGTATGAAACAAGCATGAATTGTTGCTGATCATAGGATGAAGATACTAATCCTCCCAATTTTGTTCTACTTTTTGGGTCAATTTATATTTACTAATCCTCCCAATTATTTTCTACTTTTTGGGCCAGTTTTAGTTGTTTGATACGATTTAATGGTTTAGAATACCTATATGATAATAACCAATAAAGAGTACTTGCCTAGGTTGATTGACCTGTATATGCACGATGTTCTTCACATGAGAGGGGCCGTTCTCATTGAAGGTATCAAGTGGTCTGGGAAGACAACATCTGCTAAAAGGCATGCCAAAAGCCTGATTGATTTGTCAGTTAATTCTGAGAAAGAAAGGGCGGAGTTTTTGGTACGAGAGAATCCTGACCGACTCTTTTCTGAAGACACCCCAATTCTTATAGATGAATGGCAAAAGGTTCCTTTGCTTTGGGACACAATAAGAAATCAAGTAGATAAGCGTACTGCCTTTGGACAATTTATTCTTACAGGCTCAACCTCACAGACAAAGGCTGCAGAAACGCTTCGTGCTCACTCCGGGACTGGTCGAATTGGAAGGATCCATATGCATACGATGAGTTTATGGGAGTCTGGAGATTCAACCGGGGAAGTGTCGATTGACACTTTATGGAAGGGAGTAAAAAATGTGTATGGAGAAAGTAAGCATACTGTAGCTGACATCGCTTTTCTTTGCTCTCGGGGAGGTTGGCCGGAAGCATTGAGAATGCGCAAGGATTTATCCTTGAAGCAGGCATACCTGTATATTGATGAAATCTGTGAAAGTGACATCAGAAATGTTGATGGACATAGGAGATCTGCACAGAAGATGAGAAAGGTCTTGCAGTCATATTCAAGATTTTCCACCTCAGATGCCCCAAATACAGCAATAGAAAATGATGTATTTGATATTTCAAAAAATACCCTTGCTGACTATCTTAAAGTTCTTGAGGATCTTTTCATTACCAATGAAACAGAGGCTTGGAATCCAAATTTCAGATCCGCTACAGCAATTAGACAGTCGAATACCAGATATTTGGCAGATCCTTCAATTACAACGGCTGCCCTGAAGATGGGACCGGAAGATTTATTGAACGACTTACAGACTTTTGGTTTGATTTTTGAGACCCTTTGTGTAAGAGACCTCAAAGTGTATGCACAGGTACTTGATGCGGATGTTCTCCATTATCGCGATGCGGCGGGCCTTGAATGTGATGCAGTATTCCATGGCAGAAACGGAAAATATGGATTGATTGAAATCAAACTTGGGCAGAATCGTGTTGAAGAAGGGGCTACAAATATTCTAAGGCTGGCAAAGAAAATAGCAGCTTCAAATCAGAAGATTCCAGATTTTCTCATGGTTCTGACAGGAACAGGATTTGCCCACCGTAGAGAAGATGGCGTGTATGTTGTACCGATTGGATGTTTGAAGCCTTGATACTGAAGTCATTCCCAGCAGAAGAGTAGCTTCCTGAAAGCACATACTCACGTGTTCATACCACCCCCTATTCTTTTACTTCTATTTCCCAGTGGCCATAGCGCTTACCGCCTTTACGTGTAAGCACATTGGCCTGTATCATGCCGGTCATAACGCGCTTAATTGTAGACAGAGAGGTTGCAAGCTGATCAGAAAGCTCACGTTGATTGATTCGGGGGTTCTTTTGTATCAGCGAAAGTATTTTTAGCTCCAAAGTGTCATCCAAAGTGTCATCCAAAGTGTCATCATGAGACTTTGGAACTTTAGTAGGACCAACCACAACGGTAGAGGCCTCATGTAGCTGGTTTCAGCATAAATACGATCTTTCTCAATCACCAACTTTGCCACATAGGCATTAACATGATTCCTATGATCTAGGACATGATTACAAGACTTTTGATGGTAATCCGAGGCAATCTAGTTTTGGGATCTGCACCAGAAAGCACTTGGGTTATCCAGACCCAACATGGACTTCACCAGCCTAGCTCTTACCTGACGGAACAGCCTAATGCTCTTAGTTGAGACGTGTAAAACCCTCAACCACCAATCGGACGTAGCACAGGAATCGGCTGCCAAGTGATAAAGGGAGTGACCCTTCGCTTGTACCGGCCAAGTTCCTTGTAATGTATTACCTCAAATACATCCTCATCCTTCCTGAATCGTTGGTTTGCACGATGAAACCAAACATATTCAGGTATGATTCCAATATTATCCTGGGCAAGGAGTCTTTTTCTGACAGACTCAGGATTTGTAATCGTAATCGGAAGACCTGCCTCATGGATAGCAAGCAACATACGCAATGTCTCTTCCATTCTCCCCAGCGATTCTCCACTCAATTGGATGACATACCCCTCTTCCCTGTACATTGGGCGGTACACAGAGAGAGAAATGTGTGTGGTATTTCCTCCTCGTTTAATCTCCCATGGGTGTCCTCCCATGGACCGCAAGGGGTGTTTATTGTCAATCCAATCGGCAAATTCCTCCGGGGAGTCTCCATCAATCTTGAGCAGACCCTCATCACGGCCATCAGCAAATTGACGATATAGTTCCCTACCTGATAGGGAGGCATCTATTACTTCATCGTCCCTCTTGGCTGCAAGATATGCAATTTTGCAGTAAGCAAAGTACTCGTTGGCGGTGAATGTTTTCACTTCTGCATCTGCCTGCTTATGGAAATAGAGAGATTCAACAAGGTCCACTATTTTCTTCGTCTTGTCCAAACCAATTGCTTCATCTAGACGATAGGCATCCGGAAAGGCCGATCGAATGACCGCATGAGGAGCAATCCCCTGTCGTAATTCCAGGGGATACTCTCTCTGAATACGCTTATTGGCTGCAACCCAATCCTTTTTGACCAGCTTCAACCAAGCACGGGCAGCATTCAGATAGGTGATCCAAACTTTGGTATCCGGATACTCACCCGGTATCTCCAGAGGCTTGATATCACTACGGTCTTCGAACTCGTAGCCACCCTGCTTGCCACTCATATCAAAGAGAGCGATATGTTTACGATAGGAAACAACTCTGATCAGGTGCCAAGAACCATTCTGGTCAGGAAACGGTATCTCCCAGATATGATCAAGAGCACTTATTGAGTAATGAAATGACTGAATTTCGTCAACAAAACAGAGAATCATATGGTCAAGCGTAGCCTTTTCATCCATGGGCAATTACTCCTTTACAAGGAAATGTATGTAAGAATAACTCTACCCTCTTGTATGTATAACAATATTTCAACCTTATTTTTATACAAGAACAAAGATTAGTGATTTATATGCAATCCTATACCACCATACTCATGCAGCTCTACCTTCATGGAGCAAGGCCTCTTGGTCTCGTGTATGGATAAAAACACATTTCCAATTATTCGTCATGGCAGCATGCAGGCTTACCCTGCCCAGGGAGCATCACTGTTTCTCGGAGTTTGTCTGCTACTGCTCATATGTATTAACAGGAGATCCCTGGGATAAGAACAATAAGATTATGCTCAGCCCGTATGCACCAAGTCTGCTGCCATCCTAGCGGTCATGATACACGTAGGAAGGCCAGCCGGGCTGACCGTCCACTGCCCTGCACGATAGACATCAGGGATGGGGGTAAGAACAGCCTTCTTCATATTGAGCATACCAGCCTCTATGGGAATATCCTGTTCAAATGACCAGCCGACAATAGCGCCTTCACTGCTGTGAATATTTCGCTCAATACTCAGAGGGCTCGCGGTAAAGGAGAAAAGAATATGTTCTTCCAGCTCTGGATAGACCGACTCAGAAAGGGAGGCAATCATCATCTCCTTGATACGGCTTTCAAACTCCTCATACCAACGGCCTTCTTCAATCCTTCGTGTAAGTTCGTAGTCAAAGAGGAAACTTATGATGAGTCCACTCTTTCCCTCTGGTGCCGCACTGCTGTCATTAAGCACAGGAATGGAAATCTCATACGTATTCAAGTGACAGAATGCAGAGAGCCAGGTATAGAAGGCTTCCCTGTCCAGATCCTCCCATCCTTCCAGTATGGCAGCAAGCTCAGAGTGGTTGAGTTCCCCAAGGCCTTGCTTTGACGGGGTATAGAAGAAATGTCCCTCTGAAATTCCTGCAAAGTACGAAGGGGGCAAGTCCACTGCAAGGAAGAGGGTAAATACTGACTCCGCCCCATGGCTAGAGAGCACCTTCTCCTGCTCTCTGGCAATTCCACTCTTCTCCTCCTCAGTAAAACCCTCGAAGCAGACCATCCGGTAGAGATGTTTAAGATCGGCACACCAGATAAGTTTATCGTAGCTGTACTCATTCCCCTTCCCATCGGTGAGCGTCTTACCGAATGCATCCACATGAGTCACCTCAGTCTCCGGCCTCACCTCTGAGCCAAGTGCCAAGAGGCGCTCAGTCAAAGCCTAGGGAATACTGCCCACCCCTCCCTTTGGATAGAAGTAATCAGGATAGAGGGAGAAGTAACTCATGGCGAAGAAGGCAGGAGTCTTTTTGAAGAAGTGCTGGGAGACAATGTCGATGAGGACTTTATTCTCAAGAAGGCCAGAAAGGAACTGCTCCATCGGCATTCTCATGCGCATAATTGCTGCCCCGGTTGCGAGGAAGCGCATAAACCAGAGAGGGAACGTAGTGAGATAGTAAGGAAGATTTCGCTTTGCATCCTTGAAGAATGGACTGTCACTCCCAAAGAGAACCTGCATATACACATCGAACTTTCCAATGACCTTGATGACCTTATCTACATCATCCCTGCTCTCAGAATAGAGCTCCAGAAGAAGATTCCTATAGGCTTCCAAGCTATCCTTGGAATTTGCATTGATGATCTTATCCTCAACCCCGAGAGAAACATTGCTTGGCAGAAGAGGAAGATCAATCTCCAGCTCCTGTAGCATGGGCTTGAGCATGCCGGCATTCTCCAGGGCTCTCACTCCCCCATCGAAGAGGAACCCCTCTCGAGTGAATGAGTTCACCAGCCCTCCAGGTACCTCCCCTTCTCCAGAAGCAAGACAGAGTGTCCTCTCATGGCGAGGGAGGTTGCTGCAGTCAGTCCAGAAATTCCTGCACCAACGATGATGATACCTCTATGTTCAGCCATCTGGGAGTACCCCCTATGAACAAGTACTGGTAATGGAAACCAGTATACCATGGTAGATTCCAATTTGGAGTATTGGTTGTTGGAAACAATTTTCCTGTGCTTGGTAGATCAGTCAGGTCAATGAAAGAAAAAATGAAGTTTCAGGTTTCTTGCTAGCTACACTGCCTAATATGGAAAAGTTGGGTGGAATCTGTTACTACTTTCCCATCCCCTTTCAGCTTCCAGGAGGATTGTATGAAATGCTATGAAACAGAACGATTATATCTGAAAACCGTTACCATCTCTGATTTGAAAAGATTCCAAGCATTTCTCCTGAAGAATAGAACGTTCCTTTCTCCGTGGGAGCCGCTTCGCGATGATTTTTACTACAGCGAAGAGGCAATCCTCCAGAGGATTGAGCAGGAAATCCTCCTCGACTCCCAAGAGAAACAACTAAGTCTCTATCTCACAAGAAAGGGAGAAGAGAAAATCATTGGGAATGTCACCTTGTCAAACATTGTACGTGGACCATTCCAGTCATGCTTTCTTGGTTATAAATTGGACAAAGAAGCCACCGGCCTCGGATACATGACTGAAGCAGTTGCTAAAGTAGTAGAAATTGTCTTCAACGACCTCCACCTTCATCGCATTGAAGCGAACATTATGCCCAGGAATAAGAGGTCGATCCAGGTTGTGAAGAAGAGAGGATTCTTCTATGAGGGAGTAAGCAAGAACTACCTAAAGATCAATGGGAATTGGGAAGATCATGCCCACTATGTGTTGTTGAATGAGGGATTGGAATAGTACAAGAAAGACCCCTTTTGGAAAGCACCAGATATACTTCTACGGTACTAGTTGTAAAGGATCTCCTTTGCAGAACAAGCAAACGTTATACTTCTTGAATTCCCATTCATGCATATAAGGGGCTTTCATCATTGCCTCGTGTTTCAACTTGCGCGAACAGATAAATATGTGTATAGTGATAGTTGTTTAATATATGTGTCCCAAAAATAAGTAATTCTGTCCATAGATAATTATGAAGAGTTCTGTAAGAGCAGGAATAAATACAATGAAAAAGAAGAATGTAATCAACTTGATAAAGTATTATACCGAAAGAAATGATGGAGCTTTCCGTGATGAAGCATATGAGATAGCTGTAGATTTCAACAGGAACAACGATAGTGAACTTGGTGACTATATCATGGCATTATTATCTGACAAGAATACATTTATACCACAAGTGCTGAATGGGAAATTGGACTATCTTAGAAAGCTTGAATGTCCACCTACTACGCTACCACTCCCAGAATGCATCAAGGATGAACTGATGGGTATTGTCAATGCTGTCAGCTATGGCGCAGGGGTTAATAAGTTTTTGTTTCAAGGAGCCCCAGGAACCGGGAAAACAGAAAGTGCAAAGCAGCTCGCCCGAATTCTAAACCGACAACTCTTTGTAGTAGATTTTGATTTGCTCGTAGACAGCAAGATGGGACAAACTTCGAAAAATATCTCAGAGCTGTTTGCTGAAATTAATAATGTTCCCTATCCAGAACAAATCATTATCCTCTTCGATGAACTGGATTCAATTGCTCTTGATAGAACCAGTATACGTGATTTACGAGAGATGGGCAGGGCTACATCCGCTGTGTTGAAAGGACTTGATAACCTCAGTAATCGAATCGTATTGCTGGCAACGACAAATTTGTATGAATCATTTGACAAGGCTCTCATTCGTAGATTTGACAAAGTAATTGATTTTGCTCGTTACACAAATGCGGACCTAAGGGAAATCGCAGAGACTATTCTTGAGGATCTCTTACAGCAATTCAGGTTTAAAGGAAGAAATGTCCGACTGTTTAGGAAAATCATTGCACTGATGGATCCTCTTCCCTATCCCGGTGAATTAAAGAATCTCATTAAAACTGCCATAGCATTCAGCAATCCCCATGAGGATTTCGACTATCTTGCACGATTATTCAAACAGGTAAAACCAGGATTTGCAGGAGATTATAAAGAGCTCAAAATGATGGGGTTCTCTGTACGTGATATAGAAATCCTTACCAAAGTATCGAAGAGCCAAGTATCACGAGAACTGCTGGGAGTAACACAATGAACAAAATTCTGGAACTAAAAGGAACATTCAATCACGCTCCCAATCCTAGCCGTCCAGGACCTACTGCGCTCCCTGCAAGAAGTAGCGTTACCGTCTCAGATATATACAGACTGACTCAGTCTCTTGAAAAGGTGCACCGCTACTGGAAAGAAATTCACAGTCCGTTCAAGCCACTTGTCTCTATCTACTATAAAGATATCGTAGCAAAAAGTAATAGGATGGGCAAAATTCTTACCAATGGATCGGAATCACCCAACAGGACTATTGTAGGTGCCAAATTTACCGAATCCATTCCTCCCAAACACATTATTACACATTGTGTGAATATTCATGCCATTGAGCAGGGTTTGGGGAAACTTCTGAAAGTTTCCCAATTACTAGCAGAGGAATTCAACAACACAATCACGGCTGAAGAGATAAATATCCTGAACAATAACGAACAAAAGCTCAAGAGAAAACTTTCAAGGGAGGAGTTTTCCTGGAAAACCCAGAAAGAACGTGCAATAACTGCACAGGGCTTGAGTAAATCCGCTTTTTGTCAGATTTTAAAAGATGCTTGGTACCTTGATTCCTTTAACGTTGAAGAACGAAATATTCCCATTTCGGGGAGTCAAATTATCACGCTTTACGATACCGGTATAAATCGGGAAGAAATTCTTAAGAATCTTGGATTACAACAAGAACCCATCAGAATCCTGGATGATCTTACCTGGATGGTAACTCCTGAACAGTACCATAAGATTATCAGCAAAGCCCCCTATCTTGTTGCCATGGCAGTCTCCGATTTTGGAAGAATTGATGCACGTTCTCTTGATGGAATAAAGAGCCTTTCATCAGAATTTTCTATCCCTGAACCTACAAATGAACCAGTAATTGGCGTCATCGACACGCTCTTCGACCAATCATCATATTTCTCTTCATGGGTGGAGTATCACTGTATGATATCTCCTGATCTTATTGAAGATGAAGATTACGCGCACGGAACAGCTGTCTCATCCATCCTTGTAGATGGACCTACTCTCAATGAGCATCTTGATGATGGATGTGGACGTTTTCGTGTGCGTCATTTTGGCGTTGCCAAGCATACACGAAACAGTTCTGCCTATCTGATGAAAGTAATACGTTCTATCGTAGAAACGAACAGAGATATTAAGGTATGGAACATATCCCTCGGATCACCTTTGGAAACCGACCAGAACTTTATCTCTCCTGAGGCAGCACTCCTTGATGAGCTCCAATTCTTGTATGACATCATTTTTGTAGTAGCAGGCACAAATAATAGAAATCGTCATATAGATCGTCCAAGAATTGGTTCTCCCGCCGATTCAGTCAACTCGGTTGTGGTAAATGCAGTGACTCTGGCAGGGGATCCTGTGGAATATGCACGCAAGGGACCTGCATTACATTTTTTCAACAAACCAGATGTCGCTGTATTTGGTGGAGACAGCCAAGATGGCATGATCGTCTACTCAAACCGTGGAAGGATGAAGGAACGGGGTACTTCATTTGCAGCTCCTTGGATCACCCGCAAACTGGCCTATCTCATACATGTAATGGGATTCCCAAGAGAGATTGCCAAAGCATTACTACTCGATTCTGCCGCAGGCTGGAAGATCGATTCAAACAACCAGAATTTGATCGGCTTCGGAGTTGTCCCAACCAAGATACAGGATATTTTGACATCTCCAAATGAAGAAATACGCTTTGTAGTACACGGGGTGGTGGAAGCATATGAAACCTATGCGTACACCATTCCCGTTCCATTAAGCAAAGACCAGTTCCCCTATATTGCGAAAGCCACACTCTGTTATTTTCCAAAATGTTCCCGTTCGCAAGGAGTTGACTATACCGATACAGAAATGGACATTCATCTGGGAAGGATGAACAAATTTGGCAAGATCAAGGCAATAAACAATAATGCTCAGGGAGACGACGAAGCCCATTGTCTATTTGAAAAGGAAGTACGGCGGGATTACCGGAAATGGGATCCTGTGAAACATATTCATGAAGAAAAGAAGGCCCGAAACCGTCCCAGAATACGACTTAGCGAATCGTCACCCAATTGGGGTATCAATATCAAGACCAAGGAACGTTTGGAAACCAAGTCAGGCAAAGGCCTACATTTCGGTGTGGTAATCACACTACATGAAATCACGGGAGTAAACCGAATTGCTGAATTCATGCAGCTTTGTCGTGCAAACAACTGGTTTGTCAATGAAGTTGATATCCATGCCAGGATTGAAATTCATGAGAAAGCT
>Ga0265294_10007271_pt1 | contig 13183 bp, 10 predicted proteins | sample MunlanPumphouse3_FD_192504 | JGI IMG/M metagenome (GOLD analysis project Ga0265294, IMG submission 192504) | Groundwater microbial communities from a municipal landfill in Southern Ontario, Canada - Pumphouse #3 | ecosystem: Environmental > Aquatic > Deep subsurface > Groundwater | place... | reverse complement strand
CCATCTGTGGCCTGGGATATTCAGTCCAGGCTTTTCCCGGCATAGCGTCAGCTGACCATTTGGTCATCAGTGGGGCTTTCTGCTGCGCCCAGTCGCCATAATCTGTTCGGGTGCAATTGGTCAGGGTACTCCCGGCTAATGCCAGCAAAACAAGAAAAAGCAGGGAGATCGGGGTTGTCCATTTCATGTTGTTGATATTTACAGGTTTATCTTACGATCGGTATAGGGATTGCGGTCATAAAAATAGCGAATAATCGCGAAGATTTGGCTACCCGGTCCGGATTACACCTTTCCGAAGCGGATTACCTTGCCCCTTTCTTGAAAAGTGATCGGTTTGCCCTATCTTGGTCTTTAATAATGGATCGATTATGAAAAGAAAGGTGTTTCGTACTGTTGGTATTTTTTTGGTCGCAGGATTGTTAGTTGCAGGAGGATTGTTACTCTACATTTTCCGGACCGGCCAGCCGGATATGATGAAAGTCAAGGCAGATTTCCACCTGACTGCCACAGAGCTCTATCAGGCTTTCGAAGCTGATGAGGCTGCTGCCATGTCAATGTATGCGGGAAAGATTATTGAGGTGACCGGCCGGCTTGAGGATGTCGAAACGAATGAGTGGGGGCATGTGACGATCAGCTTTGTGGATCCATTTTTTGGGGTTACCTGTACGGTTGATAGCCTGGTTGCAGCCAAACAGGCTGAACGAATAGCTTTGTTGGCGCGGGGCGACAGTCTGACTGTTAAGGGTAGATGTGACGGGATGCTGAGTGATGTCAGGCTGGTCAGGTGTGTGGTTTTGGAATGACCTGATTACCAGAAGGATCGGTTACCATTTTTTAAACCGGAGATGGCCAGTGTAACGACCATTGGACAGGGAGTCCAGTTCTTGCTCTCCGAGTGTTAAGTTATATACCCCATTGGTTATGTAGGTGGTAAAAAGCCCTAAACCATTAGTGATGTTCGAGTAGCCCGCACCATGGTAATCGTCAGCCATTTCGTATATCCTCCGGTAAAGCTCCATCTCTTGATTGGAGGAAAGGATGATGAAATCCACGTTCCGGGCAACCCTGGCCAGAACGGTGGTGTCGTCTTCGATGGCTGCCCGAACCTGTGAATAGAAGTTCTCCGGCCTGAAATAGTACGAGTAAAACGCCAGGGTGCCACCCGGGGAGGATGTCTGATTGACTTGTATTCCCTTTAAAACCCACTCCGCAGTCATGTCATGTTCTTCATACGCAAAGACATCCGTATAATGAAGCCTCACCAAGATCTCGAAATAGCCTTGGGGATTATCATCGGTCCATTGCATAAAGAAGCTGTTTTCTCCATAAAAGTAAACCTTATAAAAGGCTGATCTTGGCGAAGTTATCCGGGGCTTTGAGCGAAGTCGGGTAACAGACGTAACTGGTTCTTCTGTGCCGGGAATCTCGGCAATGATTTTAAGATTAAGATCATATGGTATGCCTTGCGATGCGTACCAAGCGGGTTTCAGGTGCACCTGTGAGCTGTCGGTCTGGAAAACATAATTGGGCTCTCGGCTGAAGATTCCCGGATCACGCCGTTCGATCTCTGTCTCCGTCATTTCTATTCGTTCAAGCAGTTGCCCATCAAGGGTTTGAACCTCGAGATATACATGAGCATCCCGGTAGTATATAGAATCTGTAAGCTTTGAATAGTAGAGGGCATTCCCGGGCCCGACAAAAGTCTTACTCAGCCGTATGGAATATATCGAGTCGTCCGGATTGATGATTCCATAAACCACAGGAGTTGGATCAGTTTCAAGATTGGCTTGAAAATTGTCGGTACACGAATGGATGGCAAAGCCAGTAAGTAGGATGACTATTACCGAAAAGGTTTTGATTGACATCTTTGTCGAAAGTGTGGCAATTTAGCAAATCAGCTTCAGTTTGGATCATTAGTGGAGCAAAAGGTTTAAAAGATGTATTTTTGAAAAAAAAGTGTTTATGATTCGGACAGGTCTCGTAATTATTTCGGTCGTTTTTTTCGTTCTCTTCTTCTCCTGCAAGCCGGATCATCAGAAGAGAGCCGAGGCCGATTTTCTTAAAGTAGAACAGTTTGCTCGCAATTCCCAGCCAAAATCAGCTATCCGGCTACTCGATTCGATGCAGGTTCAGTATGCATCGGATTATGGAGTCGTTGGCAAGGTTTTGAAAATGAAGTCAATAATCGGGAATCGCTTCTATCAGGAGATGATTGAGGCGGCCAATTCAACCATGGAGGTTCTGGATCGCGAAATTGCTACTCTGGAGGGTAATTTTCGTTATACACCGGGTGAGGCCGGTCGGCCGGGCGTGTATGAACACCGCAGACAGTCGCCCCAAAACTCTTGGAACCGCACGTATCTCAAAATCAATCTTAACGATAAGGGAGATGTGTGGCTCTCGTCACACTATTATGGCAAAGAATGGATCGATCACACATCGATTCGGGTGTATGACCGGGATTTATATGTTTTATCCGATACCATCCCTCTTGGAGATGTTTGGAATCGGAAGGTTGAAGATTTGGGCGATCGGTGGGAGATCATAGAATTTAGGGAGGGTACTGATGCAGGGATTATGGCTTTTATTGCTGATCATTATGAAAGGCCCCTTAAAGCGCGGTTTAACGGACGGAAGTTCCATTATATCGTCATGGAAACGTTCGACCGGGAAGCGATCCATTATGGGTGGCGCTTGGCACAGCTTTTGAAGGAGCGGGAGAGCCTCCGGCAGACTATCGATCTTTACCAGCGTGAGCTGATCAAGGTAGGTCCACTCTCCGAAGGTGTCGATAGTGTTAACTCAAACTAAAAGGTATGACTAATTTCAACAAGACACTCTTACGGGGAGTGGTCTTCCTTCCACTGATCTTGATGGTTCTATCATCCTGTGAAAAAGACAATTCTGATCTGCGCGATTATGTCGTTGGACAATACGAGTACGAAGTCAAGCTGTATGTCGAGAGCGGTGACGACCTGGTTTATATAGGCGATGACCCCGGTCTGTACGACCTCACCGGTAGTATGCGGGTGATCAAAAGCTCCAGTACACCTGGCGCCGTTGATTTTTATGATGGCAATGCTTTCATGTTCACCGGAATCGATTTCAAGGATACCGGTAATGCGGTAGTTTTTAATATCCCCGACCAAGAAGCCTGGATTGGGCCTGTGAATGTGCAAGTTACCGGGTATGACGACTATTGGGAAGTAGGCCATACCGGTTATCAGGGGGCCTATCTTTTTGATGATGATATGCTGGAGATTGCCTTTACGGCCTGGGTGATGGATGCCAGCACCGGTTTGGTCATGATCATGAATGCCTGGCGAGAGTAACCACGGCGGCCGGTTCAGCACAATGAATCAGTCGGCGAATGATGGCCGATATAAAAAAGGTTTTTATCTTTGTGGCCACTTTTTGCCAAGATAGTTAAAGGGTATAACAGCGGTTTCGTAAACCGCCGTTCCGGGTTCGATTCCCGGTCTTGGCTCAACTCTCTTCCAAAAACCCACCCAATGAATCCAATCCTGACCCGGCTATGGCTGTTGATATCAGCTGCTATCGTCTTGAACCCTGGGCAGGCACGCTCCCAGGTCATCCTGGAGAAGCCCTTGAGCCCGCGGATTGCTAATTATCAGATCAATGCACGCCTGGATCCGGAGACTAAGACAGTCCATGGCGAAATGAATTTCACCTGGACAAACCCATCCGCTGATCCAGTGAATGAGTTACAGTTCCATCTCTATCTTAATGCATTTAAGAACACAGAGTCTCTTTTTCTTAGGGAAAGAGGGAAAACGGCGATTAGCGAAAAGGAGTGTGGCTTTTGCGATATCCTGGAAATCAGGGATTCTACTAACCAAGATCTGACCTCCGGACTTATTTTTCTGGCAGCATCAGGCTCCTCATCTTCCGATCAGACGGTTGCCTCTCTCAGCCTTCCTGACCCCATATTGCCCGGCGAAACCTTCCGGGGCACCATCCGGTTTACGTCAAAGTTGCCGCTCATTCTGGCACGCACAGGCTACGTGGATGACTATTACTTTGTCGCCCAATGGTTTCCGAAGCTTGGCGTGTATGAACCTTCCGGCATGCGTGGACGAATCGAGGCAGGATGGAATTGCCACCCTTTTCACACAAATTCAGAGTTTTATGCTAATCACAGCTTGTATGAAGTGGCTATCACCCTGCCTGATGATTTTGTCGTCGGTAGTGGTGGCCTGCTCCTAGATAGTACTTCGGCTGATGGTTGGAAAACGCTGAAATACAGGGCAGAAGATATCGTTGATTTCGCCTGGACAGCATCGCGGGATTATCGGGTTGTTACCGATCAGTGGAACCATGTCACCATCACCTGTCTGCTTCAACCCGAACATCTGCGCCAGGCTGATCGGCATATTAGCGCTGCCCGCTACGCCCTTGAATACCTTGATGCACATGTCGGACCTTACCCTTGGCCACACCTGACCATCATCGATCCTCCCCGCTATGCCCTCGGTGCCGGGGGGATGGAATATACTACCCTCATTACTGCAGGTACGTTCTATGCCCTTCCTAAAGGAATCCGACCTGTCGAAATGGTTACCATTCATGAGTTTGGCCACTCCTATTTCATGGGAATGATCGCATCCAATGAATTTGAAGAGCCCTGGCTCGACGAAGGAATCAATACCTACTGGGAAACACGGATCATGGATTGGGCTTATGGCGAAAAACAGGCCATGCTGGATTTCCCATTCCTCCATATTGGCGATACAGAATTTGCGCGAATGCAGTGGCTTATGGCATACGGATCAGACTTCTTCCCTGCCTCCGAAAACGCCTGGAGCTACCCAAGAGGAACTTATGGCGCCTCTGTCTACCAAAAACCAGCCACTATGCTCAATACTCTGGAACGAATGGTTGGTCAAAAGACTATGGATGAGATCTTTAAGAAGTATTACCGGGATTGGGCTTTTCGGCATCCATCAACAAACGACTTTATCCAGGTGGTGAACCAGGTTGTCACTGAAAAACATGGCAATGCTTTTGGCCCCGATCTAAACTGGTTCTTCGACCAGTTCCTCTTTGGTACAGCTAAAGTCGATTATGCAGTCAGGGGAGTCTCCTCACGTCCCGAAAGAGGGAAAGCCGGACTGTTCGACGAGAACGGGGCCAAGGAGTTCCGTGTATCACAAAAGGTTCCAGGGATGTTTCGCTCCACTGTTCAGCTTGAGCGAAATGGCGATGGGATCCTTCCAGTTGAGATCCTGGTGACTTTCAGCAACGGTGAAAAACTCCTGGAACGATGGGACGGGCAAGAACGGGTGAAAGACCTGATCTACTCGCGTGACTCGTGGGTGGTCTCCGCCGAAATCGACCCGGAAAAGAAAATCCTGTTGGATCAAAACCTCCTGAATAACAGTTATGCCATCAAACCACAGAAGGCCTACGCCTGGAAGTGGGCTACCCGGTTCCTCTTTCTGATCCAGAACCTTCTCCATACCTTCACGTTTTTTATCTAACATCAAGAAAATGAAAGCGATAACACTATATATCCGCGGTTACGATCGAGCCTCCAAATCTTTCCGGATGCTCTTTCTGATTTATGCCGCCTATCTGGTTGCCGCACTCCTTTTGGCTATTCCGTTCCTCTCCCTAGCAAAAGGTATGGGTGCTAACAGCATGCTCCCCGCAGAGCTGATGAACGGATTTGATGCTACCGTGATTCGGGAATTGATGGCCTCCGGAGGACCTGCTTTTGCCGTTTACATTAAGGGGTTTCTGCCCTGGATGATCGCCTTCCTTTTACTCCAAGTATATCTTACCGGCGGGATGGTCGCCTGGGTGTCCAACCCCTGGGGGCGTTTCCAGTTTCAAACCTTCGTACGCGAATCTAATAGGTTGTTTATCAGGTACTTAAAATTGATTTCCTGGATTGTGATCTGGCAGATCATCACAGCCATGGTAATCTGGCTCGCCTGGTCTATACTGGTTGGTACCCAAGAGCTGATATCCGATCAGACCCTCGTGATTACGGTTATCGTTGCGGGAATTATTCACCTGATGAGTTTGCTGTTTATCCTGATGGCTGCCGATTTGGCCCGTTCATCCCTGTTCCTGCAGGATTCGCAGAAGTCACTCAAAACACTCTGGCAGTCGGTGAAGTTGCAATTTCGAAGATTCTCTTCCATTTATCTGCTCTCCCTGCTCCTCTTTCTGGTTCCCTGCGCTTTGATTCTCCTCTTCTATTGGTTCCGCTCTGGAGTCATCGTCAACAATGGCTGGATCTTGTTAGGCGTCGTGATGATTCAACAATTGTTTATTTTAGCTAGGATTTTTCTCAGGATCTGGCGACTGGCCTCTGCATGTGCCTGCCAAATTCATTGCCCCGCTAAAGATGCGCTACAGTAGAAAACCATCGAACCGATCAGGCTGCTCTAACCGCTATTTTGTCGGAATGGTGAAGGTCAGGCCAATACCGACCAACTCCTTGAATTGCACCCTGGGTCGGAAATCATCCAGTTCGCCGTCGCCAGTGGTGTCTTTTCCGATCTTAATATCATAATCGTAAAGCAGGTGAGTGTTGATCGATGCTGTGAGGAATTTGTTGATTTTCATTAAGATAAGCGCCTCCCAGTTCACGTCAATACGATGTGGGTCTTTCAAGTAGTTGGAGAAAAAGTCCAAATTTGTAGCCAGGCTTACATTGGTCATTAAATCATGTTTAAATGCTGCCCGGATATAGCCCCCAAGTTCAGCCCGGAACTTCTTTCCTTCTGCTGCCCCAAATGAACCAGCAGCAGCCAGACTGTCGTCCATCACAAAGGTCATTTTGGCCGTTAACGGTGAGACAAATAGGGAAAACCATTCCACTTTTTTGTAATCCAAGCCAACAGCGCCCAGTAGGTAGCCTGGTGAAAGAAAATCGGAGATCCGGGTTTCTGCATCCGGGCTGTGATACCCAGGTGCGAACTGGGTCTTAAAAGTTGCCAGAGCAGCTGCGCTCAACGCATTGGTGATTTTGTATCCGGCTTTCGACAACAACTCAATCCGGTCATCGGTTTTCTGCCAGTCATATTTCCCTTGCTTAAGTAAGCCATAACCCACGTCAACCTGGTTGTCCCAGAGAAAACGATCTTTTTGATATCCGTAAAGACCATTGAACCGACCGTTGATAGCCAGCGAATTCTGTCCCCCGGCAGCCCAGTTGGTCAGGGATACCTGAGAGAGAGCTATCGAAATGTTGTTCACCGTTTTCCAACCGTTCTCGCCAGAGAGGGTTATCCCACGAATCTGCTTTTCACCATCGGTGACCTGTGCATAGCTATGTCCTGTTGCAAGGATCGCCATCAGAATGGCGATAATCAACTGATGATACTGTTGTTTCATAAGCTTAATTATTTTCATTAAAGGTGGCAAAAGTATTTAAACTTTCTAATTTTGAGATTATAACGATATCACACCTAAAACCGCCGTTATGAAAACTCTTGTCTGCAGTCTCCTTACCGCTGTTTTCCTTTTCTGCGGATCAGCAGCGCAAGGAGCATATCTTAAAGCGGTTCCCCAAGAGATTATACAGCCCGATGGATCCCGCTTGATCTGCTATGCCACCGGGGATGAATATTATCACTGGCTTCATGATGCTGACAATTTCACCATTATTGTCCACCCTGAAACGGGTTACTATGTCTATGCAAGTCTCTCGGGCGATGAGCTGGTTCCGACTACCTGCATAGCAGGCAAAGCTCAGCCGGTCTCCTGTGGTTTAGTTCCGGGCATAAATATCAGTGAATCAGCCTATCAGGAGCGATTCCAGTCCAGATTTAAGGACCCATTGCTGAAATCGGGAGCGCAATATCAGAATACGGGAACATACAACAATCTGGTTGTATTTATCCGGTTTCAGAATCAGAATGAATACACTGAGCCGCTTGATCCTTACGCCGAAGCATTCAATGGATCAGGAACCGGAGTCGTTTCTATGCATGAGTATTACCGGGAGGTATCCAAAAACCAGCTGAGCATTACTTCTACCTTTTACCCGGCCCCCCAGGGAAGCACTATTGTTTCTTATCAGGATGCCCACATCCGCCGTTATTATCAGCCTTTTAATGCGTCAACCAATCCTGATGGTTACAGAACTGACAGTGAGTATATTAATCGAGAAATGACCCTGTTAAAAAATGCTATTGAGAGTATCAGTGCAGAGGTTGAAGCCAGTGGGATCGACTACGATCATGATGATGATGGCCGGATTGATAATGTCTGTTTTATCGTTCAGGGACCGACTGATGGTTGGAGTGATTTGCTTTGGCCACATCGCTGGGTACTATATGCTTATGATGTGCGGATTGGCGGAGCGCGGGTGTATGATTTTAACTTTCAGCTATCAGAGGCGCTGGGGGTCAGTGTATTGTGTCACGAAATGTTTCATAGTCTTGGGGCTCCGGATTTATATCGGTACGTGAATACGGACATTACTCCGGTTGGCCCGTGGGATTTGATGTCCCATAATTCCACTCCTCCTCAGCATATGGGAGCTTATATGAAGATGAAATATGGTCAGTGGTTTGACCAGATTCCAGAGATCACAGCGGATGGAACCTATTATTTAAGGCCGCTGGCTTCTGACCCGTTTGCTGCTTATCGGATTGCGTCGCCGAATTCCTCACAAGAGTTTTTTGTTGTGGAGTACCGGCGCGCTGTTGGCCCATTTGAATCGGGTCTTTCCGGAACGGGGTTAATCATCTACCGCGTTAATCCGGCGCTTGACGGTAATGCTGACGGGCCGCCTGATGAAGTGTATGTGTACCGATTAAACGGAACAACCCGTAGCAACGGAAGCATCAATTCTGCTACTTTCAGCTCGAATGTGGGCCGCACTGAGTTTAGCGACAATACCAACCCCTCCTGTTTCCTGAGCAATGGAGCTCAGGGCGGGATCAAGATCTCCAATATTAGTGCTGCAGGTGAATCGATCTCGTTTAGGTTTGGAACCGGAGTGGCTCTTGAGCCTCCTCAGAATCTTTCTGTAACTCTCAGTGGGTCAGTAGCTAACTTACACTGGGAAAGCCCACTGAACGAAGAAGCAACGCTCTCGGGTTACCGGGTGTACCGAAGTCAGTCTGCGGTGGCTGATGTGAGTTCTGGCACCCTCTCCTATGCTGATCAGGAGCTTCAGCCAGGTGATTATGATTATTTTGTAACAGCACTTTACAGCTCTCCTTCGGGAGAATCAGCCCCGTCCAATATAGTGTCGATTACGGTCAGCCAAGAACCCCAGCCCGATCTCCTGGTGGTGAATCAGGATGTGCAACCACGAAATGTGGAGGCAGAGCAAGAGGTGCAGCTGATTTGCAGGGTAGTTAATGGTGGTAATGCGGATGCTGGGAATAGCAGAATGCGGGTTTATTTGTCTAAGGATCAGGTATTTAGTTCAAACGATAGACAGCTGGCAGCAGTCGAAGTGGGTGCCTTACCCTCGGAGGCCGGGCAAGATATTTCGATCACTGCAACCATTCCGGAAGGGCAGGAGAGTGGGGGATGGTATGTACTTTTCTTGGCTGATGCTGATGGAGATGTGAATGAGTCAATTGAGGTTAACAATAGTGCCACCGTTACGATCATAGTAGGCAATCCGGTCTTTAATCCTCCTAAAAATTTAAATGCGACTACAAATCTCAACACGATCTTTTTATCCTGGGATGCGCCGGATGAGTCAGTCGCCACGCTGAATGGTTACCGGATTTTTCGCGATGGTGCAGCGATAGTCCGGATTGATGATCCTGAGGTTAGGAGTTATGCTGATAGCGGATTGGATCCTGGTGAATATATTTATTATGTAACGGCGATGTATGGCTTTCCCGAAGGGGAGTCGCCCGGGTCGGTGGAAGTGTCGGTAACCATTACGTATCAGTCACTTCCAGATTTGACTATCAGCGATTTTGTGGTCAGTCCAACGGATGTGGCGCCGGGTGGCTCAATTGATATCTCCTGTCAAGTGAGAAACACGGGAAGCCTAGCTTCGGCCGAGTCAGAAATGAGGCTGTACCTATCGATCGACCAGCAATTGGATGATTCTGATGAAATGATTGCTTATGGTCGTGTTGCGGCGCTTGAACCGGGATCATCCATGACGGTCACGGGTGATTACATTCAGTTGCCTTCCGGAGTGGCTCCCGGCAATTGGTATGTACTGATTAAGGCTGATGCATCCGAAGAAGTGATGGAGTCAAATGAAGGTAACAATACGGCGTACAGATCAATTGTTATTAACGGAAACATTGCTGATCTCCAGATCACGTTTATTACCCTTTTCCCTTCGCTTCTTACTCCGCAGTCAAATGTCCGGATAACATTTAATGTGTATAATAGCGGAGCTGTTGCGGCATCCTCCTATTCAACTTCATTCTATTTGTCTGTCGATGAGCACCTGGATGATAGTGATATCCAGTTATGTTCCCTGAATTCCAGGCTATTGGGTAGTAAGTCCAATGCGTTACTAAATACTGGATTTGCTATGCCTCAAGGTATTCCTGCTGGTGCCTATTATTTAATTGGATGGGTTGACAGCGGGGAGTTGGTGTCTGAGTCGAATGAGGTTAATAATTTCTATGTACAGGCCATCAATGTAGCGGGTACCGCGTCAACCGGGTTGGTTGATCAGATGGGTGGGCTATCAGTTTATCCCAATCCATCCAGCGGACTTATTAAGCTGGATTTTGAGGGAGTAGCGGGTCATAAGTCGCTGATATGGGTTTATGACCGAATGGGTCGCACGGTATTGTACCGGGAGGTGCCAGCCAGCGTTGAAAATCAGTTGGTTGAGGATATTAGTGGCTGGTCCCCAGGTATTTATCTTATACGCTTGCAGCAGGGTGCAAACATCAGGTCGACCCGTTTGATTGTTCAATAACAAAAAAGCCGGCATTGCTTGCCGGCTTTTTTATTCTTCTTAGTGGGCGTTTAAATAATAAACATGGTGACGTCCATGCTAAAGTTTTGTCCTTGAGAAAGTTGAACTTCTGTAAGTGCCGGTGCCCCAAGTCCGCCGGAACCATACCAGCCGACAAAATCGCCAGCTGACCAGAAACCGCTGTTATCGATATCTTTCCAGATATCAACGTAGTAGTTGCCAGGGTTAGCTGACAGGGTAAATGTCACATTAGCACCGGATCCGGTAACAGCGCCCCATTTAATTGGAGCGTTGTTGTTCCAGTTGGCCTGAGAAGTGTAAAGACTAACCTTGGAATTGGCCAGGTCGCCCGAAGTCCCGACGGGGAATCTGGCATTTCCGGAGATCCCGGTAAAGGTATTAACCTGATTAACCGTTAGTGCTCCGTTTCCTTGAGCAGTACCACCACGGCCATCCGATACGGTAACGGTTACTGAATAGGCTCCCGGTGAGCTTGGTGCGATCCACTGAACGCTCGCAGTAGTACCATTAATAGCTCCGCCGTTAACGGTATAGCTGTAGGTTAGAGGATCCATGTCCACATCAACAGCCGTGACTGTTACCATCGCGGTTTGCCCAGGATCAACAGCTGATGGGCTCACCATCACGGACTGGACCACCGGAATGGTATTCTTCTTCACGCAGGAAGTTAATGCTAAACCTGCCATTAATAAAACAACAGGAATCATGAGTGAAATTCTTTTCATTGTTCTTCGGTATTAGTTTTAGACTGGTTGAGACTCAAACGATAAAACAAAATTATCAAAATAATTAGGTAATATCCTATAAAAAAAGCCGCTGAAATAAATTTTCAGCTGCTTTTTTTTGTTGCGGGGACAGGACTTGAACCTGCGACCTTTGGGTTATGAGCCCAACGAGCTACCAACTGCTCCACCCCGCGGTTTGTGTGGGCACAAAGATAGGCAAAAATTTTGGATAACCAATCATAATTATCATTCTGATCAGTTTATTTGTGAGAGGCTGGCGAATAGCTGGAAATTACTTCACGTCAATTGTACTATATTTGCCCTGATATACCGGATTCATCCAGATGGCAGAAAAAAAGAAGAAACTTGTTAGCAAGCTGAAAAGCAAGTATTTGCTGGTCATCCGTCGGGAGACAACCTTTGAGGAGGTATGGCAGATGAAGCTGTCGAGGATGAATGTGATAACCACTATTGCTATTTCATTAACCATTTATACTGTTTTGGTAGTCACCCTCGTTGTGTTTACGCCCCTGAAACAGCTGATTCCAGGATACCCCGGTGCAGAGATGACCCGAAACATCCGGATGAATGCCATACGGCTCGATTCGTTGGAGTATCAGTTGGATCTTAAAGATCAGTTTATCGAAAACATGATTACGGTGATTAATGGTGGAGAGCCGGTGTACCATAGCTCTGAGGAGCCAGCCCCAGCTATTTCGGTGCGGGATATACAAGATAATCGTGCTTCGAGTGATTCTCTACTTCGGCTGGAAGTGGAACAAGCCCAGCGCTTTAACGTGGATGCAACTGGCCTGAGTGTTCCGGAGCTGCGAAACCTTAATCAGCTCTATTTTTTCCCACCGGTGCGCGGTTTGATCATGGCTCATTTTGATTATGCCCGTCGGCATTTTGGCGTGGATCTGGCAACTGCTGCCAATCAACCGATCAAAGCAACCCTGGATGGAACGGTTATTATGGCCGATTATACCACCGAAACAGGCTATACCCTGCAGATCCAACATGATCATAATCTGCTTTCCGTTTATAAGCATAATAAGCAGATTCTTAAGAAAACGGGCGATCGAGTTCGAGCTGGTGAGGTGATTGCTATTGTGGGTAATACGGGAGAATTAACCACCGGGCCGCATCTGCATTTCGAACTCTGGCATATGGGTACACCCCTGAATCCTGAACATTTTATGGCTTTTGAATGATGAAAGGCATTGCCATACTCGGATCAACCGGTTCTATCGGCCGACAGACCCTCGATGTGATCAGTCGGAATCCGAAAGCTTTTAATATTAAGCTACTTACGGCACGCTCCAATTGGGAGCTGCTCATTGAACAGGCACAAACCTTTCATCCCGAAACTGTGGTCATCACCAATAAGGACCACGCTGCTAGGGTACGGGAAGGTCTCTCTGGCTTGCCAATCCAAGTATTAGCTGGGAATGAGCGCCTTTCAGATGTGGTGGCTGGTGAAGGAATCGATATCGTTCTGGCCGCAATGGTAGGCTTTGCAGGTCTTCTGCCAGTTATCAGT